>JAABUK010001195.1_pt1 | contig 50435 bp, 52 predicted proteins | sample 5559141 | NCBI WGS metagenome assembly JAABUK01 (sample SAMN10711869, study PRJNA513367) | rock metagenome | isolation source: Antarctica rocks | place: Antarctica: Victoria Land, Pudding Butte nord | collected 2016-01-03 | reverse complement strand
AACCCGGCACCGAGCCCGAGCACACCAGCCGCGCCCAGCACCGGGCTTTTCCCCAACCCCACAGCCGAGCAGCCGGCCCCACCCACCAACCCGGCACCGATCCCGAACACACCAACCGACACCCAGGCCCCCGCCACCCGCATCCAGCCCTCCCCCATCCCCACCGCCGAGCAACCAAGCCCACCCCTCAGCACGGTGAACCCCACCAGCCCACCGGCCGCCTCCACCACCGCCCCGACCCCGCCACCGACATCCACACCGACACCGACATCCACACCGACACCGACATCACGGAAAAAACCCGCACCGCCCGGTCGCTTTCCTAACTGAAGCAGGCGCGCTCGCACCGGCACAACAAGGCCCCTGACCGTGCCGAACGATTGAGGCTCACCCGCCGCGTGCAGATCGGCCGGTGAGCTCACCCTGCCGGAGCAGCTGGAACGAAAACTGCTGACCACCTACTTCTTAGGGCATGTCGCAGTGATGTGTGGACGGCGCCGCACTCCCGGGAAAACACCCGCTGTGGGCGATCCGCCCGCGAGCAGGACACCGTTGCAGGCGTCGACAACGGCGGCGGGCGCAGACAGGTTGCCGTTGCTGCGCATCCACCCACGGCAACCCGTGATACGTGCGCTGTCAGTGCCGTCGTGATGGGAGTGCGTAGTCAGGTGTGACGGGCGCCAGAACACGGCGGGGTCAGTCGCAGCAGGCGAAGCGACCCTCGACAAGGATGCTGGGATGAACTCACACACCTCACCCCACCAGCGTGCACAGCTGTTCGTGGGGACACGAGTGAGCACCCGCCACTCCCGTATCTCCGGGCTCCCCGAAAACCAATGGCCCCGACAATCCGGTGTCATCATCGAGGACTACAGCGACCTGCTCGAGGACACCGCACACACCTACGGACGGGACTGGGCCATCATCCGCCGCTACGCCATCGCCCTCGACGACGGATCCCTCATCTTCCGCGACACCAACAACCTCGACCCCGACCCCACACCAGCCTCACCACCGAACGTCGCATGATCCCCAGCGCGCGTGTCGTACCACCACCCAGGCCGGTGTCTCCAACAGAGGGCGAGAAGGTGCCCGTGGTGTCCAGTTCGACAGCCACATGTGTGGGGGTGGCGCTGATGTCGACGGTAACTCCGGCTGTTCCAAACCCCAACCGCTCGTGAAACAACCGCGAGAGGTGTGCCGGCGGTCTACCTGAACCGCGAGGAGCGGCCGGCGCGGACGATGGCCGAGATTGCCGCTACTGCCACGTCCCTGCGCACGTGTCGACCCAACGCTGGCAACTCAGCAGTCGCCGGGGTATCGACTTCGGCGAGCGGAACGCCTGATCGCCATCTGAGCGGCAGATTGGGGCGACACTGGCGGGGTGCCCGATCTTGCTGCGGCCGTCAGTGCGCTTCTCGGTCCTCCGCGCAGAGGCGGACCGGTCCCACCTACCTAGTTGAGTCCACGGACTCAACTCTCGGCTGCAACCCGATCCGCAGGCCAGCCCAGCGCCACGGACCAACCCGTCTGAGTCAGGAGATTGACGATGGCAACCGACTATGACGCACCACGCCGCACCGAATCCGACGACGCCACCGAGGACTCCTTGGAGGAGCTCAAAGAGCACCGCATCGACGCCGCAGCCTCCATCATCGACATCGACGAGGCCGACACCGCGGAGTCCTTCGAGCTGCCCGGGGCGGACCTGTCCGGGGAGGAACTCCCAGTGCGGGTCGTGCCCAAACAAGCCGACGAGTTCACCTGCTCGACCTGCTTCCTGGTCCACCACCGACACCGCTACGCCGGACAACGCAACGGCGAACCGATCTGCCACGACTGCGCCTCGTAGTACCCGCGGCAGCAGCTGGCTATCCGTTACCTCTGCGTCGACGCTGCGCCCCTCAAGCGTCCCCGTGCTCGTCGTAGTGGCCCTCGTGCTCGGCGTGCCGGTGCTCGTCGTGCAGGTAGTCGACGTGATCGCCGTGCTGCACTGCCTCGTGGCCGCAACTTTCTCCGTGTACATGATCAGCATGCTCGTGCGGGCGGTGCTCTTCTGAAGTGGTCATCCGGTATCCCTTCGAGGGTTCGTGCTTGCCGTGGTGGCGCTGATGCCGACGGTAACCCCGGCTGTTCCAAACCCCAACCGCTCGTGAAACAACTGCGAGAGGTGGCCGGGAAAGGGGTGGTATGAGCAACACTGCCCGATGGCGGTCTACCTGAACCGCGAGGAGCGGCCGGCGCGGACGATGGCCGAGATCGCCGCTACTGCCACGTCCTTACGCACGTGTCGACCAACGCTGGCAACTCAGCCGTCGGGGTCGACCTCGGCGAGCGGAATGCGTGATTGCTGACTAACCGGCGTGGCAGCGTCGGTACGGTCGCGTTCGTCGTGAGTCAGCAGGTAACCAGATGCCAGCCCAGCCACTTCCGGCTGCTGGCCCCAACCGACTCCCCGGCTACGTCGTCGGCTACCGCGGGGAGGGCGTGCACCCGCTCCTGAGTGTCAGCGACCTGACGAGTGCGTTGAAGCGCATCGCCTCATTGCCGTGACGTTTCAGCGCAAGTTGCGATGGCTGACCCATATGACGTCTCAATGCCGTATTGACGCAGCTAACGTCAACACCCGTGTGAACCGCCTAACCAGATCTTTTGGGACGTCATACTGATGCACGACGGATCCTTCTTTACCGGTGATATAGGAGAATATCGGCGCGCCACCACTACTTCCCGGCATCTCTCGCCCGAGGACGCACCTTGCTTGTGCGTTATCGGATGGTGCCCCGCCGGCTCAGCGGGACCGGTACGGGCCACCGTAGCCACGGGCTTGCCCGGCCCGCGGATCGTTTACCGGAGCATCCGGAGCGACGCGTGGCGGCGCCGGAGTGATGCCGCGCGGGAATGACTGCTGCGCGATGCGGTCCGCCGAGGGCGGCACATCTGAGTCGCCGGCGGGCGGTCGCCCTGGTCGAAGGGCGTCGGTCACGAGCGAGCGCAGCTCGGAGTTGTCGCCACGGAGGGCGGCGCGCGAGGCGTCGATGTTGCGTTGCTCGGCGCCGATCGGCCACACGAGCGGGTGCCCGGCTTGGGCGGCCAGCTGGGACAGGAACGCGCGTTGGGATCGGCCGTTGCCCTCCCGGAAAGCGTGTAGGGCGTTGACATCGGCGAGCAGGGCGGAGGCGTTGGCGACGAACGTGTCGGCGTCCAGGTCGCGCAGCAGGTCAGCCTGGTGGAGTCGGCCGAAGATACCGGCGGCATAGGGCTCGATGAACTGTGGTCGGCAGAACTCGTCGCCGGCCTTGAACAGGGTGAACGGCCGAATGATGCCCGCCCAGGCGTACACGTCCTGGAAGATGTAGCGGTGGATCGACCGCAGATGGCGGAGGTCGAACTCGCCGGGCAGTGGTGAGAGTTCCAGCTCGACGATGCGTACCGAGGAATGGATGCGCTCGACGCGCTCCAGCTCGTTGCGGCCGGTGATGCCGAATCGGTTGCGGGGAACGTCGGTGGTGCCGGCCTGGAGGAAGTCCTCCCACGTGCGCCAGGGGCCGTCGCTCATTCCTGCGCGTGGTACTGCGGCAGCAGCCTGCGCAGATACTCCTCGCGGGTGATCCGCCCGGCGACGAACTCGCGCAGCGCGGCCTGCTCCTCGGCAGTGGCTGGCTGACCTTCCATGTCCATCGTGCCCAGCGTCGAGCGCAACGCTGCGTCCTGCGCGGCACTGAGCGTCAGCTGCTCGTACTGGCTGATCGACATGATGACTACCTCCGGTTTTCGGTGCGCGCCCGCGAACACTTCCCCACCGGCGGTGACCTCGCCGACTACCTCAGCCAGGCCCTGGCGCAGCTCGCGCATCGTCAGCACCCGGGGAACGACCACCCCACCATACTATCGCGAGTGTGTACACATTAGCGACGAGTTCGCGCGGGCGTTCGTCCCCGCAGTCGAGCCTCGTGCGCCGAGCTGCGCCCTTGCCGGTGGTGGTCAGCAGGTTTGGGCGAGGCAAGGTCTGTTACGTCAAGTGACGAATCGAAGGCCGTCAGCCAATCCCATTCCAGCCAGGACTCGTAACCGACATCCGAACCCCTGGTTGCCGACCACCACAGAACGGGAGAGTTTCGCTGAGCCGTACGACGGAAAGCCCCGCGCCAGGTAGCGCATCCTCGAACCACACCGTCGCGAACGACATCAAGGCAACCGCTGGACGGCGCCATCTGTGCCAGCGAACTCCACCCGACAACCGTCAACAACGCCGCCGACAGCGGCATCAACATGATCACGGCGACGAGCTAGGCTCCAAGCTGGGCGGCGATCAACAACTTGCGTCAGGCTAGCGGCCGAACCCGCACACTTGCGTCAGGTCAACTGGCAAAGGACAACAGCAGCCCTCCCCGTCGGGACTGCGACCGCCCTCCCGGCGCAAGCCGCCGAGATTACCCATTATCGGCGGCGAAGTGAGCATTATTGCAATTGATGCATGTTCGACGGGTCTTTGCCGTTGACCTGCAGACGTGTCCGTTCCCATTGCAGATGAGTCAGGCGTTGTCTATCTGAGGCATTCGGTCTGCAGACGCGGTGGGGATCATCTCAGGGCAGCACGCTGCGCACCAGGATGAGTACAACCAGCACCGCGGTGACCGAGAGGTCCAGGGACATCCCGCCCAGGCGCACCGGCGGCAGTTTTCGGCGCACCGGCGCCAGCACCGGCTCGGTCACCCGATGCAGCACCCCACGCACACCGGTGATCGACCCAGCGGCCCGACCCGAGGAAACACCCAGCACCCCCACCCAGTCCAGCACCACCCGGGCGATAAGAACGAGCTCGAACAGCAGCAGCAGCGCAGAGACCAGGGCCAGCAACGTGATCATCACAATCCTCCTTCGGACCTATGCACCGCCCAGTACCGAACAACGGTGACACCCTCCGAGACTGATCCCACCCAACTGTGAGGACGCTGAAACCCCGAACCCCGGTGCCCCGAGCCCAGCAAGGTGGGTGCTCAACAACAACCGTGAGGGCCTGCGCGCGGGCGGCCCGACGGCTGCAACATCTCGCGCCACCACGCAAATGAACCGGTTTCTTTTGGGCGCCCTGAATGCCTCCGGCCGACTTGCCCGGGGTCGTCGAATCCCCCGAGACCGGGCGGCCTCCGCACCGATCCCGCGGCCAACCGTGGCTGACTGGACTGGACGAACGGGTGTTCTCAGCGCGTGTTCAGCAGGCCAGGGGCACCGTGGTGAGAAACGGTCGGAGACCGGTCGGAAGGAATGGCGGCCATGAGCAGGAAGTGGATGGGCAGGTGCCCGCTCGCGCCGGCAGCGCGACGCCGCGACACCGGTGCCGACGCGGCGCTGGTGAGCGGCGCGAGCGCACTGATCGGCGCCGCGCTCACCCTCGCGGTCCTCGCCCACGGTGTGCACCTGAGCATCGCCACCACCACCCGACTCATGGTCGTGGCGGTGGCGATGATCGCCGGCGCCGGACTCGCCGTCCTGCACCACGCGCTGCGCCCGGCACCGGTGCCGGTGCGGACCGGCAAATTCTGAGCCTCGTTTTTGCGGGCCGCGCGATCCCCGACACCAGTGGCCCATCCCGCCGCCCCCACGCAGCGGGCGAGCACCCGGAGCAGATGCATACGCCCTCCCCCCGGGCACCAGGTGGTGGCCACCGAGGACAGCCTGCCGATCGCGCGTCGGCACCGGGTGCGTCGCCGCGGATGTGCACCGCCTCGCGCCCCGCGGCGGGAAACGGAAAAGGTTTGGTGCTGCCTGCGCCGATGATGCCGGCCTGGCTGAGGAGTTCACGCCCGAGTGGCGCTGATCTGCGCCCAGTGGTGCGATAGATCAACCCCAGTGTCGATCGCGGAAGGGCTGACCGCATGTATTCCTCCCTGCCCCATCGCCTGGCTGCCGCACTGCCTGGGCGGGCGTCGGTCTCCGATGCGCCTGCCGGGGCGGCCTGCTGGGGGCACCGCAGGGCGGCCGCGGTCCTCGCGACCTTCGCGGCGGTAGCCGCGGCCGGGTGCACCGGTTCCTCTTCGACGCCCCCTGCGCCTGCCACCTCGACCGCATCCACCGCCGGTGCAGGTGGGGCACCTGGCACGGCCGGTGACATCCCCGCTCTGGTGAGGCAGGTGGAACCCTCGGTGGTCACCGTCATCACCGGCAAGGGCCTGGGCTCCGGCATCGTTTACAAACCGGACGGCACCATCCTCACCGACGCCCACGTCGTGGCCGGAGCCACCCAAATCAAGGTGGCCTTCGCCGACGGGCAGCAGGTGGCGGCCACGGTCCGCGCTTCGGACACGGTCACCGATGTTGCGGTGCTGCAAGCCGACCGCAAAGGCTTACCCGCCGCCGTGTTCGACACGACGCTGCCCCCGGTGGGGGCCCTGGCCGTGGTGTTGGGCAGCCCGCTGGGCTTTGAGAACACGGTGACCGCCGGCATCATCTCCGGGGTGCACCGCGATCTGCCCGGGTCGGCATCCACCGGGACTGCGCTGGTGGACCTCATGCAAACCGATGCCCCGATCTCGCCGGGCAACTCCGGTGGCGCCGTCATCGACGGTCAGGGCAAGGTCGTCGGAATGAGCGAGGCCTACATCCCCCCGTCGGCGGGTGCGGTCGCCCTCGGCTTCGCCACCCCGGCCGCGACCGCGGTCACCGTCGCTGACCAACTGTTGGCCACCGGCACCGCACAACACGCCTACGTCGGTATCCAACCGGCCACCCTCACCCCGCAGATCGCCCAACAACTCGGGGTGAGCCAAACCACTGGTGTCGTCGTGCTGCAGGTGGTGCCGGGAAGCCCCGCGGCCACGGCGGCCCTGCAACCCGGTGACGTGATCACCGCGTTCAACGGTCAGAACACCTCCACCGCGGAGGAGTTCATCGCCAAGCTCCGCCCGGTCAAGCCCGGCGACCAGATCACGCTCACGGTGCTGCGGGCAGGGGCCACCCAACAGATCAAGGTGACCGCCGCCGACCGCCCCAAATGAGACCCCACACGAAGGGCATCAAGCGAGTAAACGGTCAATGGCGCCGGTGGGCGCTCACCGGGCCGCCGGCGCCGACATGGTGGTGCTGTCCGCACCGCTCCTGCCCGCGGGCTGTGGGGCCGGACAACGATCCGCCGTGATGTTGATGCTGCCGACCGGTGCCGGCGGCGCAGGGGCGCCGCGGTGTTACCAGCCGCCGTCGTCTCCGCCGCCCCAATCGCCGCCGCCGCCGCCACCCCAGTTATCGTCGTCGCCGCCCGACCCGCCGCCGAGCATGCCGCCCAACATTTCCCCGCCGGCCACGGCTCCACCGATCATCATCGCCTTCTTCCAGAACGGGGTGCGGTAGTAGCCTCCCGGTACTGGAGTCCCTGAGACGGTGCCACCGGGGAAGTAGTGCGGCTGCTCGGGCCGGTATCCCGGCTGTGCGGTCATCTTCTCCATGTTGACGGTGACCGGGGTCGGTTGGTTCACGGTCGCCGCGCTGGTGACGTCGGGAAGCTCCGGTCCCAGGGACAGGCCTTGGTGTTCGCGCACCACCCGGGTGGCTTGCAGGCCCTCGACCACGATGCGCAACGCGACCCGCATCTCCGCGGCGGTGCTGGCGCGAGCCAGCAACCCGCCGGCGGCGTTGTTGCGTTCGCTGGCGTCGCTCATCGCTTGGCGGCACAGGGCACTGTCGCCGGGGTCCAGGGTGGACACGTCGGCGACCAGCCGGCTTTGCAGGCTGTCCACTTCGGCCCGTAGCCCGGCGACCTCAGCGCTCGCGCGCCGGTTGAACATGCCCATGACATTCTCCTTCGCCGCTGCGCCCGCGTCTGCGGCGCCTGTCCGTTCACTGTAGGCGGGGCGCCGAGATCCACGGGTGGCTGAGTGCGTGCCGTTCAGCGGTGTTTCAGGTCCTCTCAGCTGTGCTTCAGCGGCACCCGCGCACCGTAGGGGGTGTCCGAGCGGCCACCGGGTCGCCGAGAAGAAACACCAGATCCAGGGAAGGAGGCGATGACATGGCAGAGAACGTGACCGGCCTGGAGCCGGCCGAAGCACCGTCCACTGAGCCCGACACCGGGGCGGACGTGGCGCAGGACGGCGATTTCCAGGGCAATTACTGACCTGGAGGACGCCACCGGGGTGGTCGACCAACACGGTCGACCACCCCGGCTGCCTGGACACCGAGCAGAGGAAGGTAGCGGGGACGTGCACGCGAGGGCATCCAGGCACCGCACGGATGTGGCGGTCTACCGCCGCTTCGTTGTGCTGCTGAAACCGTCCTGGTTTCCTCTCGCGGTGGCATTAGCGGCCAGTGCTTGCACCCCGTTGCTGTTGGCCGCCCGCATCTGGTTGCTGAGGATCCTCATCGACACCGTCCTGCGCGGGCACCGCCCGGACCTGCTGGTGGCGGTGGCCGGGGGCTTCGTCGTCATCGCCGTGGCCCGCAGCGTGCTCACCTTTGTCGAGGACAAGCTCTCCGGCACAGTCGGCACCCGGGTGGTCCGCGATCTGCGGGTCACCGTCTACGCGCATCTGCAGGGCTTGTCGCTGCGGTACTTCCACAGCCAGCGCCTGGGTGACCTGCTCACCCGGTTGTCCGGGGACATCGCCGCCATCGAGGACCTGCTGGTCACCGGGTTGAGCACCATCCTCAGCCACCTGGTGACCATTGTGCTGTTCACCAGCCTGCTCATCGTGGTGGACCCGCACCTGGTGCTCGTGGCCGCCGGGGTGCTGCCCGTCCTGGTGGTGACCACGATCATCGATGCCCGCCTGGGCCGCCGCGCTCAACGAGGCATCCGGGAACGCACCAGTGAGTTGACCTCCACCGCGGAGGAAGGTCTCTCCGCGATCGCTTTGGTCAAATCCTTCGCCCGCTCCGGGCATGAGAGTGCCCGTTTCGCGACGGCCGCCCAGGCCAGTGCCACCGCGCGGCTGCGTGCGGTGGGGATCCGCGCGGTGGTCACCCCGCTGACCGAGCTGGTGGGCGCGGTGGGCACGGCGGTGGTGGTTTACCTCGGTGCCCAGCAGGTCATGGCCGGCACCCTGAGCCTGGGATCGTTGGTGATCTTCATCAGCTACCTGGCGTCGCTGTTCACCCCGATCCAGGGATTGAGCCGGTTGGCGGGGACCCTGCAACGCGCCCTGGTCGGCGCCGAGCGGGTGGTGGACATCCTCGACGCCCCCACCGCCCTGGCCGAGCGGGTCGGGGCGCCCCCGCTGCCGGCGGTGCGCGGGCACCTCGCCTTGGACCACGTCACCTTCGGCTACGACCCCGAGGACCCTGTTCTGCGCGACGTCAGTTTCACCGTGGCCCCTGGTGAGGTGGTGGCGTTGATCGGGGCCAGCGGGGCCGGGAAGACCACCATCGTCAGCCTGGTCCTGTCCTACTACGACCCGCAGACGGGTGCGGTCGCCCTGGATGGGCACCCACTGCACCGCGTCGACCCGGACAGCGCCCGCCGCCAGGTGGCGGCGGTGCTGCAGGAGCCGATGCTCTTCGACATCAGCGTGGCCGAGAACATCCGCTACGGGCGGTTGGAGGCCACCGACGCCGAGGTGGCCGCCGCCGCGGGCGTGGCGCAGGCCGACGAGTTCATTCGTGCCCTGCCCCAGGGCTATGACACCCCGGCCGGGCCGCGGGGAACGCGGCTCTCCGGTGGGCAACGCCAACGGGTGGCGATCGCCCGCGCGGTCCTCAAGAGCGCCCCGGTGCTGGTGCTCGATGAGGCCACCTCCGCCCTGGACCCGGCCACCGAAGCCGACATCCTGCCCGCCCTGCGCCAGGCCTGCGCGCACACCGCGGTGCTGTTGGTCGCGCACCGCTACTCCACCGTCCGCCACGCCGACCGCGTCGTGGTCCTGGCCCACGGCCGGGTCGCCGAGACCGGCACCCCCAGCGAGCTGCTGGACCGTCGGGGCGCGTACTGGCAGTTCGTGCACCACCAGAGCGAGCTGCAGCTCGCGGTCAGCACCGGTCTTCAATAGCCGACCCGCACCGGCGTGGGCCGGGGCTGTCGCCGTGGTCTCAGCGTTTATTCAGCATCGTTCAGCGGCGCTTCAGTACTGCTCATCCAGGGTGGACGGCGAAGGGCAACACCACCTTCCTTCCCGGTGTTGGAGGCACACCATGGCTCACACCGTGCTGCAGCGCCCGCAGCGCCGCGGGCTCCCACCGCAGGGACCCCGCCAGCGCCGTAGCAGACGCCGCCGCACACGTCGCCGGACTCTGCGGGTGCTGGCCGGCATTCTGTTGATCGGGCTGTGCCTGAGCACCGCCTCCTACGTGCGGGCGTTGACCTACCCCGGGCAGGCCACGTGGCAGCAGCGCAGCATCAGCTGGTTGCGTGATCACGGCGGCTCCCCCATCGTCAACCGCGCCGAGAACTGGTACTACACCCGTCACGCACCCGCCACATCGCCACCGGACCCGGCCAGTCTTCCTACCACTATGGCGACCACCGCGACCCCAATGGGTGGGCCGCACGGCCTGCCCGCACTGTCCGGTCTGCCCGGCGAAGGGGCTTGGGTGCCCGGCCGCACCGGGCGAGGCGGTCAACCGGCCGCGTACACCACGTTCTTTCAACCCGATCCCGCTCACGCCAGCGTCGTCGCCGGAGCGGCGTGGATCCGGGCCGGTGCTACCACCGCCCACCTGGTCGCCGGCACCACCCAACCCGGCGGCAACGGGTGGCCGGGCAACGCCCAAGTCCCCCCAACCGCGGTGCCGCATCTGGTGGCCGTGTTCAACTCCGGGTTCAAGATGAACGACATCATCGGCGGCTACTACAGCCACGGGCGCACCGCCAAACCGTTACGCACCGGACAGGCTTCGCTGGTCATCAACGACCACGGCGCGGCCAGCGTCGGCCAGTGGGGACGCGACCTGACGATGAATTCCCACATCGTCTCGGTCCGCCAGAACCTTGCGCTCATCGTGGACGGTGCCCGGCCCGTGCACGGGCTCACCGCCAATACCGACCAACGGTGGGGCAGCGCCGCCAACCAGCTGCAATACACCTGGCGCTCCGGGATCGGCACCGACACCGCCGGCAACCTCATCTACGTGGCCGGCGACAAACTGACCCTCGCTACCCTGGCGCACGCCTTGGTCGATGCGGGGGCGGTGACCGGGATGCAACTCGACATCCACCCCGGCATGGCCTTCTACACCGGCTGGACACCGAGCCAGACCATGGGCGTCCAACCCAGCAAGCTGCTGCCCACCATGCCCGGGGACCCCGCCCGCTACCTCAGCCCCGACCAACGCGACTTCCTCTACCTCACCGTCGGCTGAACCACCCCGTATCCGCACACGCCGACCGGGTCGTTGCATTCCCAGGCGCATTTCTGGGCCGCTGCGCGGGCGGTCCCCGATGCTTTTCCGCAGACCCAGGCACCCGGTTTTCCCTTCAGCGATCCCACAGCAATACCGGTCCATGCTGGGAAGACGAAGCACATCCGACGTGCACCAGAAGAAAGGAGGAAATCCATGATAGGAATCTGGGTTCTGCTGGCGTTATGCGTGGTGCTGATTCCGATGTCGGTCACCGGCTGGGTGACCTGAGGCCCTCGGGCGGCGCCGTGTGCGGCTACCGGCATGCTGCCCGGAACCGACCAGACCGGTTTCCCGCCGAGCGGCGCGGGCCTGCCGGTGGCGTTGACCTGTGTGCCCGCACTGGGCCCGGCCCGCTCATGGCGTTGTGGGCGGCGCCGTCAGCTCGGCGAGAAAACCCTCCACCGTGGCCGAATGCGTGCCATCGGCGGACAGGGACTCTCCCAGCACCCGCCCGGCCACAACGATGGAGACAGGGCCGAGTTCGGCGCGCAGCTCGGCCAGGATCTGCGCACGCTGCGCCTGCAGTCGGCTGGTCCCGGCGGCGATGATCCGGTCTCGTTCCTGCTCCGCGGGCTGCGCGCCTCCGCGAGGATCTGCTCCCCTTGGGTGCGGGCGTGTGCCCGGATCCGCGCCGCGTCGCCGCGGGCCTGCGACAACCCGGCGGTGTAACGCGCCAAGGCCGCCTGAGCGTCGGCCTGAATCTGCTCGGCCCGCTCAATACCGCCCTCGATCTTCTCGGCCCGCTGGGCCAGCACCGTGTCGAACCGGGGAAGCACGTACTTCCAGAACAAGATCGTGATAATGGCGACGCACACCACCGACCAGACGATGTCGAAAGTTTTCGGGATCAGCGGATTGTGCTGCGCGGCCTGGGCGAGTATCGATGGGGCGTGCATCGGCATCAGAAGAGGAACCCAGCAACACGGCCGATCACCGCCAAGGCCTCGGTGACAGCGATCCCGAGGAACATCGTCACCCGCAGCTGACCGGCCATCTCCAGTTGGCGGCCCATGCCTTCGATGGCTTTACCGACGACAATGCCGATACCGATACCGGGACCGATCGCGGCGAGCCCGTAACCGGGTGCGCCCAGTCCCTTGATCGTGGTAGTGGTCTGGGCCAGATTGAGCGCCATGGGGGTGAGACGCATCTGCCGTTCCTTATCCTCTCGGGCTGCCCCGGGCCCCCGGGTTGGAGGTCGGGTTACGGGTGCAGGCTCACGCGGGTCGGGGTCGGTATCGACCTGGCTTGCCCAGCGGGGTGCTGCCGCCGGGGCCGATCACCCCACCGGTCATGCAGACATTGCTGCGCGACGCACCGCAGGTCTACCAGGCGCCGGGCCGGTGCCCGGCGCTGCGGGCGGTGCGCACCAGGGTCACGATTCGCCCCGCACGGGTGGCTGGACTGGCCGGGCTTGGCGGTGCGCGGTGAGCAGGGCGGCGGCGAGGGGACCTGCCACACACAGCCCCATCGCCGCCACCGCCACCGCCAAGGGGACGAGGGCGACGCTGGCGGCGCTGAGCAGGACCGCGGTCGCGGCGACACCGGCGAGCCCGGGGCGGTGGGCACCGTCGGGACTCAGGTGGGTGTGCAACCGGCCGACGATGAGCAGGTAGCCGGCCACCGGGACCGCGACGAGGAACGCAGCCGTCGCGGTGGACACCGTGCTGCCGTGTTTCAGCGTGGTGGCCGCGACCTCCAGACCGGCCCCGAGGGCGGCGGTCGCCGCGTACACCCCGTAATGGCTGTAGGCCCAGATCAGCGCCGAGCGCTGCGAGTGGCCCAAGGCGGGGGTGACCGTGTCCTGGAAGTCGAAGTAGGACCACCACAGACCGAAGACCAACAACAGCGCTCCTCCGGCCAGCAGCAGCAACGACCCGGACACACCCTGGTCGGTGACGGCGGCGTGCAGCGCCAGGGTGGCGGCGGCCACGCACTGACCGAGCACGATCAGGGTGAACAGCCCATACCGTTCGGTGATGTGGCCGGGGTGCCAGGAGGTACGCGTGCCGCGGGACTCCGCCCACACAGGGATTGCGAGCTCGGCGACGATAAGCACACCCCACCCGGTCCAGAACCACGGGGAGCCCAGCAGAAGCACCGGGAGCAGCGCCAGTTGGCTGGCGGTGATCCCCACCGCATAGCGCCCTGCCGCGGCCCGCCCGTCGCGGTGCTCCAGGGCGGCCCGCACCCAGTGCGCCACCATCGCCAGCCGCATGATCACATAGCCCACAGCGACCGTGACCAGGTCGTGGTCGACCACGGCACCGGGGATTCCGGAGGCCAGGACGAGCACCCCGGCGATGTGCACCAGGGTCAGCAGCCGAAACGGCACGTCGTCGGTGTCATAGGCGGAGGCGAACCAGGCGAAACTCACCCACCCCCACCAGATGAGAAAGAACAACACCAGAAAGCCCGGCAACCCGGCCACGATGCGGCCATCCAACCCGGCGGTGCGCAGGCTGGCCGCGGCTTGGGCGACGGCCACCACGAAGCACAGGTCGACCAGCAATTCCAGCGGCGTGACCCCCCGGTGGGCTTCGGTGCTGTCCCGGGCGCCCATCAGCCGCCGCACCGGTCCGCCCGCACCGCCTCCCGCCTCGTCGGCCCGGTGGGCGCTCGGGCTCACCACGGAGCCGGGGGTGGGTCCCACGGTCACCGGGTGCGGGGCAGCAGCATCTCTCACCGAGACAGCCAGCGCCGCGGCCGCGGCCCTCGCCGCTCACCCGCCCAGGCCAGGGCGGTCGGTGGTGGGCGCAACCGCCGGGGGGCGGGAGTGGGCGGTTCCGGCCGGTGGTAGTCGGTCTTCGCGATGGCCCAGGCCGCCGTTGCCGGGGTGAAGTCCGCGCTGCCGGGTAATGGGGGGACGAACCCGACGAGGACCCCGTCGCGCAGCACCACCGCCTCCAGCGTCGCCGACCCGGCGATGCCCCACCGGGCTTCCCGACCGTCGGGCAGGCACACCCGGACCCCGGCCCGGTGTTGGCCGCGGGAGATCGTCGCCGCCTCGATACCCCAGGCGGTGAGCTGACCCACCACCGCGGTTGCCGTGTCCCGTTGCATCAGCCACTCCTGCCCATCGCGGATCGTTGTCGTGACCGCCACCATGCACCCCTGCGGCTGAGAACCCGCTGAACCACCCCCAAGGCCAGCGCGGTAGCTGCGGGCCGGCGGCGGGTGTCCCTCAGCGGGGGCACAGCCACCGCTGGGCATCCTGGGTGTATCGGAGTAGTCCCACCAGGAAAAGAAGACCACCATGACCACCTCCCCTCGTCCCCTGTGTGCGGCGGTGCTGCCGCGATGAGAGTGCTGCTGGTCGAGGACGAACCGCGCCTGGCGGAGATGGTGCGGGTCGGGTTGGTCTCGGAAGGCTTCGTCGTCGAGGTCGGCGCCGACGGTGCGGACGGGTTGTGGCGGGGCACCGAAGGCGAGTTCGACGTCATCGTGCTGGACATCATGCTGCCCAAGCTCAACGGCTACGACGTGCTGCGCACGCTGCGGGAGCGCGATGTGTGGACACCGGTGTTGATGTTGACCGCCAAGGACGGCGAGTACGACCAGGCCGACGCCTTCGATCTCGGCGCGGATGACTACCTCACCAAACCATTCTCCTTCGTGGTCCTCACCGCCCGCCTGCGGGCCCTACAGCGCCGCGGTGCCCCCGAGCGCCCCACCGTGCTCACCGCCGGAGACCTGTCGCTGGATCCGGCGCGGCGCCGGGTGGCCCGTGGTGACACGGTGATCGCGCTGACCCCGCGGGAGTACGGGGTCCTGGAGTTCCTGCTGCGCAGCAAGGGCACCGTGCTCAGCAAGGCGCAGATCTTGGCCGCGGTGTGGGACGCCCACTACGACGGGGACGACAACATCGTGGAGGTTTACATCGGCTACCTGCGGCGCAAGATCGACACCCCGTTCGGGCGCCAAGCCATCGAAACCATGCGGGGTATGGGTTACCGGCTGCTCGTCGACGGCTGAGCCGGTCCCGCGACGGGCAGGCGTACCACGAACCGGGCTCCCCCGCCCGGAGCTGTGTGCACCGTGACGCCACCACCATGCGCGGCGACGATCTCGCTCACGATCGCCAGCCCCAGCCCGGAACCGCCGGCGGCCCGGGCACGGTCGGTGTCCAGGCGGACGAAGCGTTCGAAGATCCGCTCCCGCTCCGCCTCCGGGACCCCGGGGCCGTCGTCGCTGACCACCACCTCGGCCGTACCGGCCTGTTCGGTGGCGCTCAAGGACACCGTGGAGCGGGCGTGGCGGGCGGCGTTGTCGGCGAGGTTGCGCACCACCCGGCCCAGCTGGGTGGCGTCCCCGCGGACCCGCACCGGGTGCCCACTGCAGTCCAACCGCAGCGTGCCCGCCGACCGCAGGCGGCGGCATTCGGTGTCCAGGACATCGTCGAGATCGACGTCGCTGATGTGCAGCGGGAGCCCCTGCTCGTCGGCGCGGGCCAACAGCAGCAGGTCCTCGACCAGATACCGCATCCGGTGCGCTTCCGGGAGCAGGGTGCCGCGCACCATGGCCGGCTCCAGCACGCCGGGTCGAGTCGCCGCCAGGTCCAGGGCCGTGGTCACGGTGGCCAGGGGGCTGCGCAACTCGTGGGAGGCATCTCCGACGAAGCGGCGCTGCGCGGCGTGCCCGGCTTCGATGCGGGCGAGCATGGCGTTCATGGTCTGCGCCAGACGGGAGATCTCGTCACGGGCGGCGGGCACGGCCACCCGCTCGGACAGATCCGCCGTACTGATCGCCGACACCTGGGTGCGCATCCGTTCCACCGGCCGCAGCGACCGGCCCACCAACCCGTAAGTAGCCGCACCCCCGATGAGGGCGATCACCGGAAACCCCACCGCCAACAACACGGCCACCGTCCGCAACGTGGCGTCGATCTGGTCCTGGCCCGCCCCGACCAGAACCGTGTAGGCCCCTAGAGGTCCGCTGACTCCCTGGGCGGTGACCCGATAGTCCCCACCGGCGGTGGTGTTGTCCACCCCACCCAGGCTCAACGCCTCCCCCGCCCCCGGGTGGGCGTCGATCAACGGCACCGCGGGGGCATCTTGCGATGCCAGCACGATGCGCCCCGCGGCGTCGATCACCTCGATGACGGTGGTGCGCCCGTCGGTGGCCAGCAACGTGGGGTCGATCTCGTTCAACGGGTCGCTCACCAGGTGCGCGCTCAACGAGGCCGCGCGGGCGGCAGCCCCATCATCGGCGGCGGACTGCAGGGAGTGCTGCAGCAACCACAGCAACGCGACCGCGGCCAACGCCAGCGCCACGGTCAACACCACCACCGCGGCCAAGGCGGAACGCACCCGCACCCCCCAGCGGGCCCACCACCGTGGCAGTTCGCGCACCCTCATCACATGTCATCCTGGCACCGGTACGCGGCAGAGTGGGCTGGGCGGACCTCTCCTGCCCAGCCCACTCTGGTTCACACCGTCGTCTCAGGCGCCGGGCGCACCGGGCGCGTCGGGCACCTCAGGACCGGCCTGGTCGGGGCCGTTCTGGTCCCCGCTCTGCCCGCCCTGCTGGACGTTGTCGGTGTCCGGTGCGCCGGGGGCGTCCGCGGTGTCCCCGGGCTCGGGGGTGTCCACCGCACCCGGCGCATCGGGGGTGTCACCCGGGGTCGGGGCATCCGCTGACGGTGAGCTGGTCGCCGCGGGCGGCGGTGCGGTCGTGGTGGCCGCGTTGGCCACCCCCGCCCCGATACCGCCCAACGCCAACACACCGAACGCGGCGGCCGCGAGCTTCTTCTTGACAGCCATTCTGAACTTCCTTCCGTCTCAGACCAGCCCGGTTGGCTGCTCTGAACACCACTCTGAGCGCGACCACCTGTAAATCCGCTGAAGAACCCTGAGAGGCGCCGAGTCCGCCCCTCACCCCGCAGGGCCGCGACCTGCAGCGACAACCCGACCACGTCGGCGACGATGCCCCCCCAACCACAACGGGTGAGCCAGGGTTGCCAGCACCAAGCGGCCCACCGATTTCGGGTGCAGATCTTGGGCGTCGGGGACCTGGCCGGCGCTGGCGTGCTTCAGCGACGAGGAGACCGCGAACGCCAAGGCGCACTCAAACTGAGCGCCACCACCACCCATCCGTGACTCCCCTCGCCCACCTCCTGTCGGCCCGGCTGTGCGCCGCGCACCAGCGACATCCTGCGGGGAAACTCCCCGGGCGAGCAGCCAATCACGGATGAGCACGACAGCGGCTTGGGGGCGAGCCCGACGGCCGATGACACCACGGTGCGCACACCTGTGGTGTCACGGGTTGTGCGGAAGGTCGGCCCGTGGCCCATGACAACTCGCCCAACCCGGGCTTGATCCTGACCTCAGTTACGTGCGCTGACTCACCCCGGTATGCAAGCCCCCCGCAACAGTGGGTTGTCCTGGACGGGCCCGCCGTGGTGTGCACTCCGGGATCTCTCAGGTCCTTTCAGCGGTACTTCAGCAGTGGCGGCGCACCGTAGGGGGTGTCCAGGCGGCGGAACAGCCGCAAAGAAGGACATCCAGACCCAGGGAAGGAGGCGATGATATGGCAGAGAACGTGACCGGCTTGGAGCCGGCCGAGGCACCGTCCACTGAGCCCGACACCGGGGCGGACGTGCAGCAGGACGGCGACTTCGAGGGGAACTACTGACCCCTGAAGACGGTAGGTGGGGTGGTCGACCAACACGGTCGACCACCCCACCTGCATGCCCGCACACGGCACTGACCACACCGGAGCGACGATCAGGGCGGTCTGGACCCCCATCACCGCCGTGGCGCAGGGACACCCGAGCATCGCCACAGAGCACGTCCATCCCACGGGCTGCGGCAATGTTGATTGCCGGGGGGACAGCCGCCGGGTGCTCAGGTGAGGATCCCGGTGTGGGTTGCTCGCCAGGTCCGGGACTGGGCCAATTCGGGGTTCTCAGGCATGCCAGAAGTGTCCGCCCTGGCAGTTCGAGGCACGGCGCCAGCCCGCTCCGCCGCCGCGGCCGACATCGTCTTGTTCCACGTGCGCAGCGCAGCCCTACACACGGCGCCCGGGACCGCGGCCGGCCCGCCGCCCGGGGCTACTCTGCGAGCCCCTCGCTGGCCCCAAGACGCGCTGGCCGGGCCCTCTCAGCGAATTCCCAGCGGGTGTGGCGACACTGGACGGGTATTCCTCTGGTCCTCACCGGCGCACCAGCGCGCCGGTGAGGACCGGCGGCCCCGCGGACAAGGCCGGTATCACCGCGGGCAGCGTGGTCATCCGAGTCGATGACCGCGTCATCCCAATGGGAACTCCCTCGTGGCCGCGATCCGCTCGCACGCACCGGGGACACCATCAGTCTCACTGTGCAGGATTCCGCCGGTGGCACCCACACCGTGCAGGTCACCCTGCAAGGCGTCACAGTAAAGGCAGGGAAGTAATCCGGTCCGGTGATCCGCGACGATGACCTGGAACCTGGAGGATCTGGAGAATGGGGTCCTGCTGTATGCGTCCCGGGCAGCGGGATTTGACACGAGAGGCAACATCATGGCCCAAGCCGCTGACGGCTCGAACCCACCGCCTGACCCCGAGCGCACCACCCGCGGGTGGCGCGCCTCGGATGCCGATCGAAACGACGTCGCGCACGTCGTGCAGCAAGCTCTTGGTGCGGGCATGCTCACCCTGGCCGAAGCCGAGGAACGACTCACCGCCGTCTACGCCGCACGGTTCTGCGACGAGCTGGTCCCCCTCACGGCAGATCTGCCGGTGACGCATGCCGCCCTGAACTCTCGCTCACCGCGGGCGTCGGTACCTCTCTCAGACGCTTTGCGCGACCTGTTTGCCGCCAGCATCCCCGTGGGCACCGCCGCCCTCGCCGCACTGTCCCGGCATCGGGTGCTCGCCGGGGTCCTGCTGCTGCTCGCCGGGATACTGTTCGCGTCCCTCGTTGTGAGCACTGGAGCCGAGTTGTTCACCCCCGAGCATCACACTCACGGGATGGACGGGTAACGCCACGTCCGGCAGCGAGCACGCCGAGGTGGTGTACCGCACCGTTGTGGTGACGTCGGCAGCTGATCGCCGCGTTCGTCATCGTGACTACGGCTGGCTTGAACTCTGCTCAACGAGGCAACGAAGCAGCTCGTCCGCCGGAATCCGCCGCTCCTGCCGATTCGGTCGCTGTGCCTGCCCAGGTTCAGCTTCCCCCGCTCCGGTGGCGGGGTGTGGTGTGGCGCTGACGCGGAAGGGATTCATTATGCTGGCCAACGCCTTCCTGGCCGTGGTGCGCTGAGGGCCATTCGTCTCCGACCTGCTCGGCGGCAACCTCACCGTCGGCGGTGTCAACGGCCAGGGTGCTGGGCCATGTCAGGCGCATACGCCCTCAGAACAGCGCATCCGGGCACTCCAAGACCCGGCGCAGCCTCCTCGAGGCAGCGCCGCACCGGGGCGACAGATGGTTGTGACGAGACCGATGACCACGGGGATGCCGATGCCGAGGGCCCGGAGGTGGCTCATCACCACGGGGCGGTAATGAGCGGCCAGGTCGGCCGGGCCGGCGACGGGCACGAACACCAGGCGGGAGCGGTAGGCCAGCACCAGGGCCGCCGCAACAATCCCGCCGATGACGAGGCCGACCACCACGAACAGCACCACCTTGGTGAGCAGCACCGTGGTGAACACCCCCCGGAACCCGAGCGCACCGAACCACTCCCAGTCGACGTAGGTGTTGACCAAGGAGGGACCGCCGAAGATCAGCACCAACAGCACCACACCGATGATCAGCAGCCATCGGGTCCTGCGGGACACACCGGCAAACCCGGTAGGGGGGTGCACGGCCACGGGCACACTCCAAGCAGTCGCACGACGCCGCCGCGCCGTAAGTGGTTGCCCCGGCCTCACGCTCACCACCGGTGACGGCCACTGTACGGAGAACCGGGCGCGGCCAGCCGGGGCGCCGAGCGGCCCGGCTCGGACGGTGCAGCACACCTGTGGAGGCACATCTTCTCCCCGCGCTCATGGGCGGGGACGCACATCGCTGGGGATGGATTCACCACCCGACTCCAGGCCCATAACGACGGGTGCCCGGGAGGTCTCAGCGCCCTTTCAGGGCAGCGGAAGGACGGTGAGGTCGAGTTGTGGACGCAGTGCATTGCCCAACAGGCGTGCACCCTGGGAGGGAGGGCATTGTCAGCGCCAGGGTGCCCGGTAGTCGAACTCCCATCCCGCAGGTGCCCGCGTCGTCATGAGTGAGGAGTGCCCGCATGCTCACCGGCTTTGTCGCCGCCCTCATCGCGTGCCTCAGCTACGGGACGTCCTCGGTGCTGCAGGCCTACGGGGCCCGGCGTTCCGCCGCCGCAGCGCAGGCACGCGGAGTCGGCGGTCAGCGCACCACCACCGGTGCCCCCACCATGGCCTCCACAACTGCTGCCGCGCTGACAATGTGGTTTCTCCTCGGCTCGGTGCTCGATGTCCTGGGTTTCGTCGGCGCCACGGTGTCCGCCCGGCTCATCCCGCTGTTCCTCGCGCAGACCATCATGAGCGCCAACCTCATCGTCACCGCAGTACTCGGGGCGAACGTGCTGGGCATCCGGCTGCACCGCCGCGACGCGGTGGCCATCACCACCGTGATCCTTGCCCTGGTGGCACTCGCCCTCGCCGCTGGGCACAGGGGCGATGCCGCCGCCGGCCTTGGCCTGCACTGGAGCATTCTGCTGGCGTCGGTGCTGGTCGTGCTACTTGGTCACTTCGGGGTCCGGCGGCTGGGTGCAGGTGGTGCGGTGCCCGCGGGGCTCATCGCCGGGCTGTTGTTCGGTGCGCTGGCCATCGCCGTGCGCATCGTCGGTGGCCTCGCCCCGGTGCGGTGGCCGGTGCTGGTGGTGGACCCTGCAGCATGGACCATCGTGATCGCCGGGATCGGCGGCTTCTACCTTCACACCGTGGCCTTGCAACTCGGTTCGGTGAACGGGGCAACGGCCGCGCTGGTTGCCGGCGAGACGGTGCTGCCCGGGATCACCGGGGTGTACCTGCTCGGCGACACCTCCCGCCCCGGGCTGGAATGGTTGGCGGTAGTGGGGTTTGTGCTGGCCGTCGGCGGAGCCATCGCGGTCGCCGCCTTCGGCTCCACCGCCAGCCCCGAACCTCCCGACAATGCTGCGGCCCCACCGCATCCATGACTGATGCTGGTTCATTCCGCGCGGCCCGGGAAAGCAGGCACTACCCCGGCGCCCTCGCGTGGCGGGATGAGACCAGCATCCGCCTGATCACTCAAGTAACAACATACTCCACAGTCACATTAGTACCTCTAGTCTCATCTCGTGCGTATTTCCGTCTCCGCGGCGCGTCGCCGTCCGCGAGCCACTGTGACCACGGTGATCGCCGCCCTGATGGTGCTGGTCGCCGCCGGCGCGGCCACCGCTGACATCACCGGTCCGGACGTGTCCAGCCATCAACACCCCAACGGGACGAGCATCGACTGGGGCCAGGTACGCGGCTCCGGGCGCACCTTCGCTTTCGTCAAGTCCACCGAGGGCCTCGGGTACGTCAACCCCTACTTCAGCGCCGACTGGTCGGCCGTCAAGGCCAACGGCATGGTCCGCGGCAGCTATCACTACGCGCGCCCGGACGGCTCCCCCGGCTCGGCGGCCGAGCAGGCGCGCTACTTCGTCTCGGTGGCGGGCATGATGGGCAGCAGCGGCGACCTGGGCCCGGTGCTGGACCTGGAGGAGACCGGCGGACTCGCCCCGTCGCAGCTGGTCGCCTGGGTGCACAACTGGCTGGACACCATTACCGCCCTGACCGGACGTACGCCGATCATCTACACCTATCCCTACTTCTGGCGCAGCGCGATGGGCAACAACACCGGCTTCACCCAATATCCACTGTGGATCGCCGACTACAACGGGGGCTCCGCGCCCACCACCCCGCTGATCGGCGGCTGGACCAGCTGGACGTTCTGGCAGTACACCGACCGCAGCGCGATAGCCGGGGTCTCCACCGGGGTGGACGACTCACGGTTCTGCTGCGGCTCGACAGCGCTGTCCGCGCTGGCCAACGGTGGCGGCGCCGGTGGCTCGGGCCCGACCACCGGCCAAGGATCGGCGATCCTGGCCCACTACAACCAATTGGGTGGCTCCGGCTACCTGGGCGAGGTCCTCGGCGCGGAGTACGCCGTACCCGGTGGGCGAGCACAGGACTTCGCCGGGGGCCGGATCTACTGGTCACCGGCCACCGGCGCGCACGAGGTGCAGGGTGCGATCTTGGCGCACTACCTCGCCATCGGCGGTCCGTCCTCGGCGCTCGGGCTGCCGAGCACCGACGAGTCCCCCAGCGCCGATAGTGGCGGGCGTTACAACGATTTCTCCCATGGCGGCGCGGTGTACTGGTCCCCGAGATTCGGCGCGCACGAGGTGCACGGGGCGATCGATGTGAAGTGGAGCGCGCTCGGATGGGAGATGGGAGTGCACGGCTACCCGGTGACCGACGAGCAGCCGAGCGCCGACGGGATCGGCCGGTACAACGACTTCCAGGACGGCTCGATCTATTGGTCGCCGAGCACCGGCGCCCAGTCGATCCACGGAGCCATCAAGGCCAAGTGGGCGCAGCTGCAGTGGGAGGCCGGGTTCCTCGGCTACCCGGTGACCGACGAGCGGGGCACCCCGGACGGGATCGGTCGGTACAACCACCTGCAGGGCGGCTCGGTCTACTGGAGCCCAGCGACCGGCGCCCATGAGGTGCACGGCGCGATCGGGGACGCCTGGGCGGTTCAGGGCTGGGAGACCGGGACCCTCGGCTACCCCACCTCCGATGAGTACGCCGTGCCCGGCGGTCGGCGGAGCGACTTCTCCGGCGGCTCCCTGTTCTGGGACGCCGCCACCGGCATGGTCACCTCCCGATGAGCCTCCAGGCACCCGGCCGAGCGACGATGCGCACCCGTCGCGGGGTGGTCGTCGCCGGCGCACTGGTGGGCGGGCTGCTGTTCAGCGCGTGCGGGGCCGGTCCCACCGCGACACCGCCCACCGTGAGAACACCGTCCCCACCTGTCACCGCGAGCTCGCCACCACCGACGACGACAACCCAGGCCGGCCCCGCACCCGCCGCCGGCACCACGGCGGTCGACACTGCCCGCCCGGCGCCGGCCACCGCGGCGCCGACCGCGGCCCCCGCTGGAGTGGCGACCTCGGGATGCGCGCCGATGGGTTCCGGCATTCCCGCTGGTGCCGCCCGCAGGGAGATCATCGACGTCGACGGGGACGGGCGCCCCGACACCGGGTGGATCGAGGGAGGCACCACCTTCGGCATCACCACCGCCTCCGGGGCCACCTTCACCATCCCGATCGACCTGGCCGGTGGCGGTCCCCGATCGGTCCTGGTGGAAAACCCCGACAGCACCGGCACCATCGCCGCGTTGGCCAGCGACGGCCGCACCGCCGAGCTGCTGGTCGTGCGCAACTGCGCCCTGTTCCCGGTCACCAACGCCCAAGGCGGGCACTACCAATTCGACCTCGGCTTCCGCGGCACCGGAACGGGCGTGGGCTGCTCCCAGATCACCGGCACCTCCGGGCGCAGCCTCGTGGGGCTGAACATGCACCTGGATGGCGCCGGACAACCCCACGACGTGGGCCGCACCCAGGTCATCATCACCGCAACCACCGCCCGCAACGGCGCCACCGACACCGTCCCCACCACCGGCAACCCGGCCGCCGCAGCCTCTGCCAACACGATCAGCTGCGGTGACCTCACCATTCGGCACGACGGCGTCACCGAACAACACTGAAGCTGCGCCATCCGGGAGCGCTAGACCGGCGCACGGTTGCCGACTTCAGGTCCGGCGAAGGCGGTGGCGCCGTGGTCAACGATGCAGCAATCAGCGCGGTTGCCGTCAACCCCTCGGCCGGTGCCGGGAGAGTAAATTCTGTCGGTGGTACGTCGCCGCAGAACAGCAGGAGAAGTAATGGAGCAGCCTCCGCTCGTGTCCCACTCACTGGGCGGCACCCGCAGCGCCAGCTCGTCCGCTCTGCTCGCCGACCGTTACCGGCTGCAGGCACAGCTCGGCCGCGTCGGGACAGCACAGGTGCATCAGGGCTGGGATGAACTCCTCGAGCGCCCCGTCACCGTGAAAGTCTTCGACCATGCCGCCGGCACGCCGGGAGGGGGCCTGCGGGACCAACCGGAGCTGCAGCACCTGGCCGGACTGAGCCACCCCGGACTGGTCACCGTGTGGGATGCCGGTACCGACCGGACCGGTACGACCGAGCAACGATCGTTTCTGGTGCTGGAACGGGTACGGGGAACAACGCTGGCCCGGCGCATCGCGACCGGTCCTCTGCCTGTTGAGCTGGTCGCCGAGATCGGAGCGCACCTGGCCACCACCCTGGCCTACCTGCACCAGCACGGCGTCGCGCACCGCGGCGTCCAGCCCGCCGCCGTTCTGCTGAGCACCACGCCACCGGGTCACCCTCGCTCGCTCACCGTGAAGCTGAGTGACGCCGGCACCGCACGCGTTCTCGAGGACACCACCATCACGTCGGACCCGGTGAGCACCGGCCCCGGGCCAGACCGCAGGCCGGTGCACGCCGCCGAGGCTGATCTCGGCCCGGCCGGCGACATCTCCTGTCTCGCCCTGCTCCTGCTGGAGGCTCTCACCGGGCGCCGTATCGGTTCCGGTGCCGAATCCGCCGTCGCGGCGCCCCCACGCCCCCCGATCATCCCCGAGGACCTGGACCCGGGTTGGGCCCCGCTGCTGGCCGCGATGACCCACCCTGATCCCGCCGACCGACCCCCGGCCACCGAGGTCGCCGAGGCCTTGGGCGCACTCGCCGAGGCACCCACCGTGTCCGCCGAGACCCCGCCGCTGACCGGGTTGGCGGCGATCGGGCTCCGCCACCACCCGCGGATGCGCACCCGACACCACCACCGCCGATGGTTGCTGATCCCAGCCGCCTCCGCGGTCCTGCTCACCGCACTGGCCCTGTCCTCCACTGCATCACGACCCGCCCCCACCGTGGCAGCCACACCAGCCCCCCCGCCAGCGGCCGCCACCCCCACCGCCGCACCCGCACCCGCAGCGGCTCCGGCGCCAGCGCCGGCGCTCATCGTTTTCACACCGGTCCAGTCCAGCACCACCGCACCGACCTCCCCGGCCGAGGCCACGCCGCCCGCTTCCGCTTCCGCATCCGCATCCGCATCCGCATCCGAGCAGCAGGCCACTGCCGCCCCGACCTCCCCGGCCGAGGCCACGCCGCCCGCTTCGGCATCCGAGCAGCAGGCCACTGCCGCACCAGCACGGGCCACGCCCACCCCATCCCCGCCCGAGCAGGTCAGCGCCCCACCAGCCAAGTCGGCCGCGTCCCTTCCCGTACAGGCCACTGCCGCACCAGCACGGCCCGCCCGCGTCCCATCCCCCGTACAAGCCAGCGCCCCGCCGCCTACCACACGCACCACACCCACACCCACACCCACACCCGAGCAGACCGCTACGCCACCGGCCCACACGGCACCCGCTTCCCCGCCCGCGCAGATCCACACCCCACCACCAACCGTGGGGGCCCCTCCCCCCGTACAGGTCACCACCCCACCGGCCAAGGCGGCATCTGGGACACCACCGACTGGGACACCACCGGCGCCGGTCCGAGTTTCCGCACCAGCGGCGGCCCAGCAGGTACCCGGAGCGGCGGTGGCCCACCTGCCGTCATTGGGCACTCCCAAGTAGCCGCGAAGCTGGCTCGGATTCCTTCCCCACGAACCCGCTGAGCGCCCCTCATCGCGAATGTGCCGGCCGCTGATGGGGGGAACCGGTCCGCGCGGTGGTCGCCGCCACCACCCATCCACCCACCGGCCGCGCAGGGTCGGGTCCCGCCCGCTCCCCGAACTGGGATGGTGGAGACAGCCGGGCGGTAGGGGTGGGCGGTCACGGCTCGGTGGCTACACGGTCTTCACCGGGGACCGCGTACGGTCGGCGCTCATCGACAGGACCCGCCGACGGTAAGGGCAGCACGTGATGGCACGGGAAAATCCGGCCGGTGCCCGGTGGCGTAGGTCCGCCGCCGCGGTGGGGTTCGCGGTAATACTGGTGCCGGTCGCGGTGGGCGTGCCCCGCGCGGTGTTCGCCGCCGACAGCCAACCCACAATCGGGCAGCTGGTGACCGCGCCCACCTCAGCGGACTCCGGTTCGGTCATTCCGCCGTCAGCGCTCGGCGGCGGCATGATTGCCCGCACCGGTGCCCCTGCGGTGCCTCCCGATCTTTCCGCCGCCCTGCCTAGGGTCGGTGCCCACGGAGCGGACGGTGGCACCCCGAATGTGGCCGCAGGGCCTTACTACGGGATGAGCGCCGAGCAGTGGGCGCTGGCCCGCTCGATCGCCGACGCCCAGCAGCAGCAGTTGACGGTCCTCCCGGCGACGGCGACGGTGACGCCGGATAATCGCAGTACCGGTATGCGGGCAGTCGTCCCCGATGGTCCACTGGGGATCCCCGGCATTGCGTTGGCGGCGTATCAGGCAGCGGAGCGTTCCCTGGCCGGATCCGATCCCGGCTGTGGGCTGAGTTGGACCCTGCTGGCCGGTATCGGGCGGATCGAGTCCGGTCACGCGCACGGTGGCGCGGTGGACTCCGCGGGCACCACCCTCACCCCGATCCTGGGCCCGGTGCTCTCCGGTGGCCCGGGCATGGCAGCCATCCCGGACACCGACGGTGGTCGTCTGGACGGGGACCCGGTGTGGGACCGGGCCGTCGGCCCGATGCAGTTCATCCCCGGCACCTGGGCGCGGTCGGGGGTCGACGGTAACGGTGACGGGGTCGCCGACCCGAACAACCTCTTCGATGCGGCACTGACCGCCGGGCGTTACCTGTGCGCCGGCGGCGGCGACCTGCGTGATCGGTCTCAGGCCGAGCAGGCGGTTTTCCGGTACAACCACTCCGCTGACTACGTGAGCACCGTGGTGACGTGGGCCGATGCCTACGGCAACCGGGTCGCTCCGATCCAGTCCGCCCTGCCGTTGCCCGCCCCCCAACCCGCTGCACCACCACCGCCGCCCGCCCGCCCGACGAGCCCGGCGGTGCACAACACCAGCCCCCCGACACCGGCCCCGACCACCACGTCGGCCCCGACCGCACCGCCGACGACGTTGGCCACCCCACCGACAACCACCACCGCACCACCACCGACCAAGACGACGCCCGCTCAACCGCCGACCACGACGCCACCGGCCACGACCCCGCCGACAACGACCAGCACGACGCCACTGCCACCACCGACCACGACATCTGCGGCTGCGGCGCCGGATCTGCGGGCCTTCCTCGGCACCTGGTCGGGAAATGGCCGCATGCTCACGGTCGCAGCCGATGGCAGCGGAACCTTCAGCGACGCCAATCACCGGACACTGAGCTTCCGCGCGGTCACCCGCGTCACCTCGACGGAGCTGGCGGTGAACGTTACCGCCAGCACCGACCCCGCCCTCACAAAAAACACCTCAGTAGTGCTCCACCTGGACTCGCCCACCGTGCTGCAGGTCCAGACCCCAGGCGCCTCCCCCAGCGAGCGCGTGTGCCAACCGTACGACCCGAAAACATCGCCGCCGGTGTGCTCCACACCCTCCTGACCCACGACGTCCACCGCCGGGACCCCGGTGACATGTTTTGGGTCGATCCGGCTTGCCGTGCCGGGTAGCACGCCGCGGCCCGGGCGGCCGAGCACACCGTGCCCTGCCGTGGCGCAGGTCCTGATCTGGATCGCGATCGTGCTGGTGTCCCACGATGGCACTTGCGAGGCTGGAGATGACCCCGTCGATCATGCATCGGTTGCAATAATGCTCACGGGATCGCCGGTATAGGAGAATATCGGCGCACCCGGCGATAGAGTCCCGAGGTGCCTGAACCCCGCACCCACCACTCCCCCACGCCAGCCGCCGCGGCGCTCCCGTTGGCGGAGCTGGCGCAGACCTGGCTGACCGCCAAGCGGGCGATGGAATCATCCGAGCAAGCAACCAAGGGCCACAGCGACCGCGCCCGGCACGCCGACCTGGCCCGCTGGGGCCAGCTGCTCACCTCCACCTCCATCTCTACGTCCGCGGATCACGGGCCGGTAGACGCCGGTGCACGGCTGGGCGTGGCGTCTGCGCTGGCACACCTGTCCCTGTCCGAGCTGAGCACGGACCGCCTGGTCGACGCGGTGATCACCGCCAAACGACTCTGGAGCGAGGCGACCGTGGCGCGGATGCTTTCTACCCTGCGCGGGTTCACCCGCTGGCTGACCCGCCAAGGCCTCTTGGCCCGCGACCCCTGCGACAGCGAACTGCTCCGGGTCACCCGCCGCACCGAACGCCGCCCCCGCGCCGTCGACGCCGACGCTGTCGAGGCGATGATCACCGCCGCCCGGGCCGAGCCCACCGATCGGCAGCGGATGTTCTGGCCCGACCGAGACGTCGCCCTGCTGCGTTTTTTGGCCGGCAGCGGCGCTCGCGCCGAGGAAGTCTGCGGCGCCACGATCACCGAGATCGACCGCCGCCCCGAGCGGCCGATCTGGCGGGTCGGGCGCTCCAAGGGCGGCAAACAACGCGACGTCCCCCTGCCGGGTGCCACCGTCGAGGCCCTCGACACCTGGCTGGACGCCCGAAGGACACACGGCGGCGGACCCAAGCCGACACGGTCCAGCCTGCTGTTCGCACGCACCGACACCAGCCCACTGACCCCCCGCACCCTGGACCGGCTGCTCCGGACGATTGCCCTACGGGCGGGGGTGAGCCTGCCGGCCGGGGCCGCGGCGCACTCCTTCCGCCACCACTACGGGGTCACCCTGGCGCTGCGGGGAGTGCCCCAAGCCGCGATCAGCCAGCTGATGGGACACGCCGACCCGCGCACCACCGCCATCTACACCACCGTCGCCTCCTCCGCGCTGATCGGTGTCCTGGACGACGCCGGCCTGCTGTAGATCGCGGCCGGTATGGAGCGTGCGCGTCTCAGGGGGATCTGGCAGTGGGGCAGCCACGGCGCCGTTTCGATGCCGGAGCAGCTGACCCGAGCCATCGAACACCTTGACAGTGCCAGCGCCCCGACGGCCGACAGTGATCAAGCACGCCTCTCGCCGCTGCAACATGAGCAGGTAAACCTGCACGGGTGCTACTCGTTCTTACTCCCCGACCAGCTCCGCGCCGGCGAACTCCGCCCACTCCTAATTGGAAGCGACGGCTAGCGCGGATCCTGCGCGACTGCTACCCCAACCCGGAAGACGCGCTGAGCCCCACCGGGGGAAGGGTGGGGGCTCAGCGCAGCCGCGGTGGTGGTTCTGGTTCAGCGTTCCCTGCTCTGGGTGCGGGCTTGGTCCCGGTTGGTGATGGGCTGTTTACGGCTGGTCCCCAGGCGCGCGGGGATCGCCGATGAAGGATCACTGCTGTAGGCCTTGCCCGCCAGCTGCGCCGCTGGCCCACCGCCTTGCCAGGCCCCGGTGGGGTGCTCGGCCGCCTGTATTTCCGCGGCGTCGTCTTGGTGGGCTGCGATCTCGCCGAGGGCCTGCTCCCGGGTGGTTTTGGTTTCCAGCCGGCGGGCTTCGGGATCGCGTTCGAGTTCACCAGCCCTGATGTCGGCGTCCTGGCGAACCTGTTCGGGGTCGATGACGGTGGGGGTGAAGGACTGCCCACTCGATTGCTGTCCTTCCCGTGGGGTCAGCAGGAACTCGGCGGGATCAACGCCCCGGGTCCGTACCTGGTTGTCCATCTCGGCGCGGTAGAGGGGCCCGGCGTTGGGATCGACGTGGGCGTTGGCCCATTTTTCGGCGAGGTCCAGCTGGGAGGCGGGGGTCTGCGTGGATTGCGCGGCGCTCGCGGCGGCGGCCGCGTACTCGTCTTCGCGTTCCGCGGTGACGTTGCTGGTGCGGGCGGTGCTGGCGCGGATCGCTTTCAGCTCCCGTTCCTGGCGTGCTGAGTCCGGCTGCGTGAGCAGACCGTTGGGGTCGGGTCCGGTGGGGGAGGCTGCGGGATCGTGGTGCGCCCCGCGCCGGGCTTGCCGCTGGCGCTCAGCCATCTGACGTTCCTGCTGGCGAAGTTCGTGTTCGCGTGTGCGTTCGCGGGCTTGGGCGATGATCAGGGCGGCGCTGAGCAGAGCTTTCAGCTCCCGCACCCCGTGTGCCGTTGCCTCGTTCATGTCAGTCATTGCTCTGTACTCCTCTGCTGTGTCCTGGGCCGGGTGCTGGGCTGGTCAGGGTCGCTTCGGCGCGGGGCGGGGTGAAGTTCAGCCAGTCGGCGGGCATGGGTTCGACTTTGAGGCCGGCGGCGTCGCCTTGGTGGCCTTTGCCTTGGCTGCACGCCCCGAACGGCCCGTTGGCGGCGGTGAGCACCTTCATGTGGGGGTCGAAGTGGTCCAACCACCACTGGTTGACCTGGTCGGGGTCGCCGTGACAGGCCTCCCACGCCCGCCACAATCCGGTGAGCCGGGAGAGGGGTTCGGCGTGCCGCCACCACTGCGGACACCACCGGAACTCGGCGTCATCGCGGCGCACGATCATCGGCGCCAACCACTGCTGCACCCAGGGGCCGACGGAGACAAACATCTGGGGCGCCCCAGCTTTGGGGGTGGGTGCGGCGGCCGGCTCCTCGGCGGCGCCGTCGTCGTTGAACCTCACAGCGACTCCTGCCTGTCGGTAACGTCGGTGCTCACCACGACACCGCAACGCTGTCGGTGCCCGCACCGGCACCGTCCAGGGACGTGGTGATCGCCGCGGCGTGCGGCCCCTCCATCCACGGCACTGTCTGCAGCAGTGCCGCAGGGTTGCCGGAGGACAACAGCACCGCACGGCCGCGGGGCAGGGACTGCAGCTCGGCGACGGACAGGATCGCCTCCCGGGACCAGGACTGCGAGCGTGAGGAGCCGCCGCGGCCGTTGCTGCGCGACCAGCGCTCCACGTCGTGGTCCCCGATCATGGTGGACAGATCACGGAGGAAGTTGGCTTCACTGACACCGCCGCCGTAGAACTTGATGTTGGCGGCGGACCACAGCTTCTGCATGCCCGCCTCGCTCCAGCACTGCACGCCTTGGGACCAGCCCTGCAAGATCGTCAGCACGGGCATGCCGCGGGAGCCGAAGTGGGAGTACAGGTCGGGGAGCTGGCGGATGCGGCACACGTTCGCAGCCTCATCGAGGATGAACAGCAGCGGGGTGGCCAGGCGCCGCCCTGGTGAGGCGGTGGCCACCAGCTGCCCGGCGTCGAACAACTGCGCGGCGAACGCCGTGGTCAGCGACGTGGCCGCGGCGGGGCCTTCCATCGACAGCAGGAACAGGGTGTCCGCGCGCGGGCGCCCGTCCGGGCCGTGGACCTCGGTGGGGTCGTCGGTGGGCTGGGGTCCTCCGGCGACGAACGCGAGCGAATCGAACTCGGGGATCAGGGTGGGTGTCCACTGATCGCAGTGCGTGGACGTGGCTACGCCACCCTCGCCGGTGGCCAGGAACTGCACCCGCCGGGGTGGGGTCACCCATTGGGCGTAGGAGGGTTCGTCCAGGACGCGGATCAGCTTGCCCGCGGTGCCGTACAGCCCGTCTTTCTGTCGCACATTGATCTGCAGGAACCGCTGCGCGGACTCCGCCGCCGCTGGGTGGGCGTGCTGGGACAGGAGCAGCTGAGGAATGTCGCTGTCGGCGGAGGTGATCCACTCCCGCACGTGCATCAGGTCCCCACCACCCAACGCGGCCGCGAGGATGTAGGTGGCGAGCAGGGAGCGCCCTTCGGTGTCGAAGTAGGCGTCGGTGCGGGCGGTGGGGTCGGTGTTGCCATCAGCCAGGTGCCCCGCCAGGGCCTCGGCGGTCTTCGGGGAGTGCACCGAGGCCAGCAGGTTCACCCACCACGGGCAGTCCTGCCCGCTGCTGGAGATGTGCTGGGGGTCGAACACCCACACGGTGCCCCGCTTGCCGCGGGGCGCACGGGTGGCGTCGTGCACGTCGGCCTTGTTCGAGGTCACCACCACCGGACCGGGCGCGGACATGATCGCCGGGATCGCCAGGGACGTGGACTTCCCGGTACGGGGACCGGCGATCGCGACCCCGACACCCTCCCAGTCCATCCGGACCGGGCGGTGCCCGTCCACGGTGCGCCCCAACAGCACCCCGTGCTCATCGCCGGAGGACATGTCCACCCCGGGACGCAGCCGCTGCGCGGTGGCTTTCACGTCGCGCCCGGTGATCCCCCGCAACTGATTCGCCCCCGCCATGGTCCGGGCCGCTCGATCGACCCGACTCCGCGGGTGGCGCAGCCGCCACACCAGGGCGGCGAGCAGGACCGCCACCAGCACCGCCCCAGCACCGGCGGCCACCAGGGTGGAGCGGCCACCGGGCCAGGCGCGCTGGCCGGTGGCCAGCTCCGCGACCAGACCGAAGGGGTTACCCGGGCGGGACTGCCCCGCGGCTGGGGCACCCGCGGCCACCGCCAACCACAGCACGGCCATCACCCCGGTCGCCGTGCCCATCGCGGCCATGCTCAGCAGGGGTCCTCGGTCACTGTGCGGGGCGTTCATGACCGGGGGACTTCCGCACTCGCCCCGCACAGCAACAGGTCGGCGTTGTGTGCCGTCGCCAGCACCGGGCCCGGCGGGGTCGACTTTCCGCTGCGGGTGGGCGCGACGACCACGCAGGCCGCCACCGCCCACTGATCCCACCACGGTGGGACGACCGACGCGGGTCGTGTCCGGCCCGGGCGCCACCCCAGGATCCGGCGGGGCACGGTGGTGTTCATCGTCGGTGTTCCTCCAGGCTCGGTATGTAGGGGGTGGGTCAACAGCGGGGGCGGCTCGGCCCGTGATGCCGTCCGGCCGCTTCGGGGAAGTCCTCGGCGACCAGGGCGGCGAGGGTGACGAACGCGTGCCGGGCCGCGGGGCTGAGCCGGTTCAGGTCGACCTCGGAGCCCTCCGCCAGGTGCTGGTCGTAGGGGATGACCTGCACGGCCCGCACTTTGGCGTCGAAGTGGGCCACCAACTGACCCAGGTTCACCGTGCCCGCCCCGGGGCGGGCCGAGGAGATCACCACCACGGTGCGTTCCACCAGGTGCCCGTAGCCTTGGGCGTCGAGCCAGTTCAACGTTGCGTCCGCGCTCTGGGCCCCGTCCAACGCCGGTGAGGACACCAGCACCAACCCATCCGCGGTGTCCAGCACTCCCCGCATCGCCCCGTGGGTGAGTCCGGTGCCGCAGTCGGTGAGGATCAGGTTGTAGAAGTTTTCCAGCACCCGCACCGTGTTCCGGTAGTCCACCTCGGAGAACGCCTCGGCCTTGTAGGGGTCACGTTCGGAGGCCAAGACCTCCAACCGGGACGGTGCCTGGCTGGTGTAGGCCCGCACATCGGAGTACCGGGCAATGTTGTCGGCGTCATTGAGCAGGTGGCGCACCGTCGCGGTGGTCTGCACCGGAATCCGGGACGCCAACGTGCCCCGGTCCGGGTTTGCATCCACCGCCACGACGTGATCCCCGCGCAGGCAGGAGAAGGTGAAGCCCAGGCACACAGTCACCGTGGTCTTCCCGACACCACCCTTCAACGCCAGCACCGCGACCTTGTAGTCACCGCGGATGGGTTGATTCACCCGCGCCACCAGCTCACGGTGTCCCACGTCCGCCGCCGACTCACCCGGGTTCACCGCCCCCCTGCTCCACCGGTGCACGGCCCGGCGCCACCCCGAGGCGGGTGGTCGCTTCGCGGGCCGGAACAGCACTTCCCGCCCGATTTCACCGCCGTGGCGCGGGGCGGGCGTCGACGGCGCCGGTCGCCCGTCGTCAGGGTCCGGCTCGGTCGAGGGGCCGACCTGCTCCACCGGTCGGTGCTCACCGCCGCCGGGCGCAGCGGGTGCGTCATCGCGGGAGGCGTCGGTGGGTGCAGGCCACCGCGACGCCTCCTGCCCGGATGGCTCGCCGTCACCTCGGGGTGCCACCCGCAACGAGCGGCGGCGGGTCGCCTGGTCCGAGGCGGGTGGGCGGGCTCGGTCCGCGGTGGGCCACCGCGGACCGGGCGGAGTCTGCGGCGGGGTCACCGTCGTGTCGTGCACAGGTTCGGCCGCGGGCATCCCGCGCGAGGCCACTGCCTCCTCGGCCGCGCCCCACAGAGCAGGATCAGCGACGGCGGAGTCCGCGTCCACGGGGGCGGGGTCGGTGCCACGAACCCACGGGAGGGCCTGTCGGTCTGGGGTATCGGTCATCACAAAGCCTTTCCATTGAGGTGTCTCCCGGGGTTCATCCGAGTTGGTCGGGGCCAGGATCAGGTGTCGGGGCGAGTCACCGCATCGCCCACACCCCGGCCACCGGCCTCATCGTGTCCATCACGACGCCTCCGCCCATCGCCGATACCGCTGCCCACGGCGGGCGGGTGGTCGGGGCCGTTGCCGCTGAGGGCGGCCACGTCCGACCACGCGGAGTCGGTGTCATACAGGGCGAGTTCGGTGGCCGAGAGGGTCACCGACACCGGCAGCCCCATCCGACCGCCGGACTTGATGAGGTATTTCCCGCGCCCGGGGTGGCGTTGGCCGGGCACCCAGGTGGGGGGCGCGGCCCAGGAGGTGACCAACGCCCGTTCCTGGCTGGTGAAGGGGGCGATCTCATGCAGTCGGGTCATCTCGGCGTTGTCCATGCCGCCGAGTAGTTTCACGCCGTTGCGGGCGGCCATGCCCTTGGCTTTGGCCCGGTCTGCTTCGGTGGGCAGTGCTTCCAGGTCGGTGATGGAGTGGGTGGACTGCACCGAGACGACCCCGCGGTGCCGGTTGAGGCGGGTGATCCGGTCGGAGCGTTCCACCAGGCCTGGTGCGGCGCGCAACGCGCGCCACAGCTCGTCCTGGATCTGGATGACGTTCTTGCGGTTCCCTGAGGCGGCTTGGCCTTCGATGACCGCCGCCGACCACGCCCAGGAACACATCATCGCCGAGGCCACCACGTCGTCCCCGTCGTCCTCGATGGCCTTCAGCGACAACGACAGCGCCGGGGTGTCCCGGTCGATGGCGAAGGAGGAGGGGCGGTCGAACATGCCCTTGATCGGCCCGGAGCACAACAGGTCCAAGGTGTTGCGGAAATCGCGGGTCTCCCGCCGGTAGGCGGTGTCCTCGTAGGCCTCCATGGTGCGGCGCAACTCCTCGGGTCCCAGTTCCATGACCCGGAGCACGTCGGGGATCGTGGGATCACCTTCCCCGGCCCGGGTGTGCCCCGCCGAGGCCACGTCCACCGCGCGGGCCAGGTACAGCCGCTCCGTCGCGCCGAGGGCGGGGCCGCCGACGATGGTTACCAGCGATTCGAGCAGGTCCAGGCGGCGGCCGCGGGCCTGGGCGATGAGTTGGTCGCGCTGGGCACCCACCGAGGAGGCGATGACCGCCCGCATGGGACCCAGGTCCAGTGGGTTCAGTGAGTCCAGGCCGCGGCCGATGCGGAACACCTGCCCACCCATGCGGGCCACGATCTCGGAGTACTCGTCTTTGATGTCGCCGGGAATGATGCCAGCGAATCCGAACGCCACCAGCCCCACCAGCAGCCGTTTCGCGGCGGTGGACTTCCCGACACCGGGTTGGCCCTGCACCCAGATGCCGGTGTTGGTGACCAGACCGTCCACCAGCCACTGCGCGGGGTCCAGCCCGATGGGTTCGGCGGTGTGCAGATGCCGCCCGAAGGGCACCCCCCGCACCCGCGCACCTGAGGCCGAGGCGAAGGGGAACAGCCCACAGATCTGCGCGGTGGTGCCCTGCCACAGGGCCCCGGCATCCACGTTGGCGGCGTACCCCCCGAACGCGTGGTGGTTTCCGCGGGCCGGGGGTACCGCCTCGGGGACGTCGAAACCCCGGTAGGGGTCGGGACGCGGGGCGGGCACCCCTTCCTCTTGGTCGGTGAACCGATCGGTCACCGACGCCTCCGGCAACCGGTCGAGACCACCAGGCTCGTCCCGGCGGAACCGTTCGATGAGCCGGTACAGCCACGGGTCGGAACTCGCCCGGGCCCGCGGCGGCGTCTGCCGCTGCGCACCCGCCGTCCCCGCCGTGTCCGTGTCGCGGGCACCGTCGCGACCGCCGGTCGTGTCCGGTTCGCGGATCGGGGTCAGGGTCATGCGTTCCACCTCTCGTGCGCGCGCCGGGACAGGGCGCTGGTCGGATCGATGCCCAACCCCAGCCCCACGGCGAACGCCGCGGGCTGGGCGCCGCGGGCGCGGCGGAAGCGGATCTTGGTCTGCGCGGCGCGTTCCTCCGCGTCGGCGACCGCGGCCGCCAAGGTGGCCTCGGAGCGCACCGTCGTCGTCAGGTACATCGTGAACCGGCCCACCCCGGCACCCAAGGACTCCTCCCGCGCCGCTTGGCGGGCCTTGGCCCGGTCGTCCCGATCCCGTTGGGTCTCGTCCTTCTTCGTCTTCTTCGCCCACGCCGAGCGCAACGAGCCGGCGTTGATCTCCCGTTCCACCTGCTCCGCGGCTTGGGAGGCCAAGAACGGTTTGTAGACCATGCAGAACCGGCGTGAGTAGGGGCCGGGTGCGGTCAGGGGCATCAGCACCCGGTGGCGCACCACCCCGGAGGGGGCGGCGGCCATCACCCAGGACACCGAGAACCCGGAGTCGTGGCGGTAAACCTCCCAGTCGGCTTCCGCGCGCAGCGGACCGGCCTGGCCCCACTCGCTGACCTCGGCGTCCTCGGCATCAGACATGGCCACCCGCACCGCCGGGTCGAACGCGGAACGAATCCGGCGAATCAACCACGGCGTGCTGGCCCGACCCACCACGGTGGCCCCGGCCGCCGTGAGCGAGGACTCGATGCCCGGCAACCAGCGCACCACCTCCGCCGCACCGGAGAGCAGATCCGCCGGGCGCGGGTTGGCGCGGGACAGGTCGAAGTTGATCGTCACCGTGGTGACGACCTCCGCGGTCGACGTCGGCTGCCCCGCGACCAGCTCGTGCATGATCTGCCGGGACACCTTCGGGGCCTTCGGGTCGATCCGCCCCAGGGTGTAAGCGCGTTGGTTGACGCCCCCGGTCGGGGAGGACTCCACGTTGAAGGAGACGCTGGAAATCATCGGCTTGTACCCCAGATCAGCCATCCACCCGCCCAGCGTGGTGACCCAGGAGTTGGCGTCTTCGGCGTCGGCCAGGGTGATCCCCACCGGAGACACCAACAGGACCGCCGACAGGATCCCGGTGCGCCGGTTCCACACCAGGCACTGCGTGCCCCCGCGCCCGTCCTCCACCTCCAAGGGCAGCAACGGGGCCAGCACCCCGGGCAGGTCCTGCCCCCGCGGTATTTCGGTCAGCGGCCCCGAGGCCACCGCATCCTGGTTGCGCGAGTGGGCGGTGTGCCCGCGGCCGAACCAGCCGACCCGCTGCGCCACGGTGCGCCGCGCCGACCCGAACGGGACGACGCCCACACCGAGCACCGGGACCGCGACCGCCGCCATGTAAAGCGCCCCGAAGAACGAGAAGTTCAGGGTGGCCATCACCACCCCCACCGTGCCTGCCACCAACGCGGCCTGGCGGCCGGTGAACCGACCCAGCCCGAAGCCTGTCGCCAACCGAAACCCCGCATAACCCCGCACATCGTTGTTACTGCTCATCACTGCTGCCCTCCTCAGAGGTGTCGTCCTCGCCGGTCATCGCCCCCGACGCGGACTCCGCCGCGCCGCTCACCGCGTCCATCCCCGCCCCCGCCGCCGCGCCGCTCACCACATCCATCCCCGCCCCCACCGCCGCGATCCCAGCACCCACCGGACCCGCAGCCGCGGCACCACCACCAGCCGCCGCACCGCCACCGGCGGCAGCACCACCGGCAGCAGCACCACCACCGCCGGCAGCGGCTTCTCCGCCGCTGACCGCGCCGCCCACGTGGGGGCTGCCTCCGCTCACCTCACCGCTGGGCGCCTCGGGCCCGGACTCAACGGGCGCCGCGGCCTCGCTGGCACCAACACCCCCAGCTGCGCCCCCGGTTTCTCCGCCGCTGACCGCGCCTCCCACGTCGGCGCCACCCGACCCCACCTCACCGCTGGACTCGTCGTCGGCTGGGGGCTCCGTTCCACCCCCGGTCATCGCCTCGGCGCCCGACTCCGCGCCGTCTTGAACCATGCTCGCGGCCTCACCCGCCGCGGCGATCCCCGCGCCCACCGGACCCGCGGCCGCCGCAGCACCACCGCCGGCGGCGGCTTCACCACCAACCGCCCCGTCGCCGCCACCCGTGGTAGGCGGCTTCACCCCGCCCGTGGCACCGCCGCTACCTTCGCCACCGTCAACGGCGGCCTCGCTACCACCACCACCACCACCACCGCCGCCGCCGCCGTCCAAGCCGGATGGCGGTACTTCACCACCACCACCACCGGGATCGCCGCCAGCGCCGCCGGGGCCCGGTGGGGTGTCGGTCACTCCGGTACCGGGACCGGTGGTCTCCATATAGGTGGCCTGCGAGGTCGCGGTGCTCCCCCCACCCGAGCCACCGCCGCCGCCGCCGAACTGGGACAGGGCAGCTGCGCCGCCCACCGCACCACCCGCCAGGGCCAGGGCGCCGCCACCCCCACCGGCACCGACCGATCCACCCACGAAGGAGAAGAACTTCATCATCGCGGGCAACGCGATCACCGCCAACGCGATCACCATCACCCCGATGACCGCGGTCGACAGGTCTTTGCCTTGGCCCATGAACTTGAACCCGACGCTGTAAATCATCGCCGCGATCGGCTTGTACAACACCAGGGCCACCAACGCCGAAGCGATCCGCGGGAACCACTGCCGACCCCACGTGGACAACTGTCCCGCCGCGGCAATAGCAATCAACGACGCCAACACCAAGATCCCGGCCTGGCGGATGAACCCGAACACCCACTGAATCAACGCCAGCAAGAACGTCAAAATACCCAACAGCAACACCGTCGCCGGGTTCGTCAGAGTCGCCGTCCCCAGCAACTTCGCCAGACCGTCCCCGAACTGGTTGGACCCGTTCTGGATCAACTTCCTCGACACGTCATCGCTGGCCGACAGCGCACCGGAGAGCACCACCAAACTCAGCGACGAAATCGCCGCATACTTGAACGCCCCCATCAGCAGCTCCGCCGCCGGCTGACCCCGCCGGGACAACGCCATCGCCATGGCGCTGCCCAGCACCCCGGCCATCATGATCAGCTCGAACACCCCCTGCAGGGGCCGCTGCGTGGACACGATCGCGGCGGGGTCAATGTTGATCGAATCCGTCTTCACCCACCACGTCATCGACGTCCGCAACAAATCCCCCGCAGACTGACCCACCGACTCCGCGAACTGCCCGAACACCGAGTTCGCCGCAGCCCCCACCGCCGCCTTCGTCGCCGACCCCACCGTCCCCGCAGGATCAGTCGCCACCTTGCAACCAGTAGAAACTGCAGGGCCCACAATGGGGACGGCGTTGCCTACGGCATCGCACGCCCCTGATGTACTTGATGGCATTACTTTCATCCCTCGCTAAACGGACGGTAGAACCGTTGATGAGAAGTGTCTTTAAAATAGGGTGTATCCGGTGGTATCCGGCACCGGAAACGACATGCTGTTCGAGTTGTCCGGCCACTTCCAGTCACCGCCCGACCAAACAATCGTTGCCCGAGCGCCGGTAAACCCACCTGCGTCGGCACCTGGATGGTTCAGTAATACGATGATGGCTCGATCCGCCGTATAGCTTTCAACACGAAACCCGACAGGGGGAGCTAACTCGGCGGCGAGCTGCGCCGGACTGTCTTGCTGGCGGGTTGTTCGGTAGGCAATCAACTTGTCCTTACTCGCTTGATCCGCCACCACTTGTTCCGCAACGACCTCCCGATAGCCAGGGCCGAACCCGAGTCTCGGAAGCAGTTGCATCATCGCGATAACTGCGCCTTGGGGGGTGTGGGAGTAACCGGCCGCGATCGGACCGTTGATGCGGAGTGGTCCGTCGACCGGGGAGAACGGCAGCGTCAACCCGCCCACGTCTTGGAAGCGGAGCCCCGCCGGGGCCGCGGTCAAGTAGTTCGGATCACTGGGCTGGCGGGAACCTCCACTGCCTGCACCCCCTCCCGGCCCGGCCGGGGCTGGCGGCGGCGGTGCCGACGCGGCCGAGGTCGGCGCTGGGGTGCCTTGCTGGGCAGCAGGGGGGCCGCCACCGCCACTGAGAGAGAACCCCACGACGACGGCGACCACGACCACCGCGGCCAGAGCCACCACCGGCCACAGCCACGGTGGCCGCCGCCGATCTGTGTACTGCTTCGTCGTGAAACCAGTCATCGTGGGTTCCTCTCCAATGTGGGGTGGGTGCTGCATACATCGGGGCCTGCCCGATCAGCCGCCGACAGCGCCGATCAACACCGACGCGGACCCGGCGAGGGCCGCGGCGCCGAACACCCACGGGGCGTGGGACATGGCGTTCTTCGCGGTGTCCGAACGACCGCGGATACCGACGCCCATCATCACCGCCACGGCCAGCAGGCCACCCATCGCGGCGATGCCCGTACCCCACTTCAACCACCCGAGCACCTTCGTGGTGAAGGTGTCGAGGCCGGGCGGAGCCTGCGCCGGCGGATTCGGCGGCGCCGCGTAAAGGATCGTTGAACTCAACGCATCGAACGAGTGCAGCAACACAGACATGGTGAATCCTTTCGTTGGATTAGCAGAGGTGCACAAAAGACCTGTCCCCAGGTCGCGGCCGGTGGTGAGCGTGCTTGTTCGCTGTGCACGTCAGAACCCCGCCGCGGACAGTGCCACGGCCATCCCCGCGTTCAGTGCCGCGACGAGGAACAGCGGCGGCACACATCGGAGGCCTCTCCTCGCGTACAGCAGCGCGGGCACCGTCGCCGCGATGCACACCATCGCGGCCAGCACCAGCAGCCATTTCAGGGCGACCAGCTTCGACATGGTGAGCGGTCCTTTCCACGGTCAGGAGACATGCGCTTGGGGTGTGGCCGGTGGCGATTGCTCATCGGGCGGCACCGCCGGGGCGCTCGGTAACGGAGCGCTGAGCAGCGGGGTGACCGCGGCGACGAGTTGATCGCGGATGGCCAGCACCGACTTGCCCGCCTTCGAGCGCGCGGGCACACCGGCGGCGAGGGTGGTGGTGTGCGCGGCGGGATCATCGGTTTCCCGCAGCCAGTCCCACCACGGCACCGCGACGATGCCCGTCAGGTTCGGCCCGGCCATCCGCAGGCGGTGGCGCACCGCGGAGGGCGGGCTGTGCGAACAGTCCGCGACCACCGCGACCACCGCGAGCACCGGGGCGCCGCCCATCCGGGCGGCCACCGCGATGGCTTCCCGCACCGAGTGCGCGGTGGACCGGCACACCAGCACATCCACGGGCTGCGAGCCGTCACCGGCCACCACACCGGCCTCGGGGCACTCCAACAGCGCCGCCAGGACGGTGGCCCCGACACCACCGCCCACCGCACCCACCACCGGGGCCCGCATCACGTTCGGTTCCGTCATCAATTGGCCGCCGGAATCCGCAGGCTGGAGACCTGCCACCCGCTGGCGGGGGTCGGGCGGGTCATCGCCACGAACATCACCACCGAGTTCATCGGGGCGCTCCACCCATCGGCGGCGTGCCCCGTCGCGGTGACCGTCCATCCCCGGACCGCGCTCGTCGCAGTGTCCGGTGGGCGGCCATCGTCGTGGTCTGGGGTCAGGGCGACGGTGGTGTAGCCGCGGTGGGCGGCCATCTCGTTCCACACCGCACCGCCCCCCTGCATCAGCGGCTGGCGCAGTTGGGTGGCGAAGGCGGGTGTCGCGAAGTCCGCGGAGCGGCGCTGCCCATCCGCGGGAGAGGTGTCAATCAGGCTGTCGTAGGTGAACGTGGCCGTGGAGAAGGCTTCCCCCACCGCGCTGGCATCGGCACCGTTGACCTGGTTGATGCCCGGTCCGCCTCCCCGGGGGGTCCCCGACGCACCGGGGGGCACCGTCACCGGTGCACCACCGCCAGGCGAAGAGGGCACCGCGGCCGCCGGGGCTACCGCACTCGGCGGCGCCGACGAGGCCGGTGCCGGTGATGGTGATGGTGGTGGTGCGGACGGTGTGCTGCACCCTGCGCACACCACCACAACCGCCACGCCGAGCACTGTCCTACCGATCTGGCGCATTGCCGTCCTCCTCATTGCCGTCCTCCTCATTGCGGTGCACCTTCCGCACCATCACCGGACGCGGCGGAGTAGGCGGCCCACAGCCGCTCCCGCCACGTGATGAACCACCCCACGACGACCACGAGCCCCGTCGCGGCGAGCAGGGTGAGCAGGCCCCTGTCCGGCCCGGCCGTCGCCCACGCAACGGTCGAGGCACCCGTCACGAAGAACGCCACCATCGCGGGCAACGCGATCACCGACGCCCGGGACGGCCCGCACCCCCGGCCGCCGGAGAACACCATCACGGCCACGGCGACCATCGCGACCAGGCCGGACAGCACGAACACCGCCCCCACCAGCACGTGCAGCACGGTGAAGAGCTCGTTGAAGGATGCGGTCGCGTACGGGGGACCGACGTACAGCGGGCCATCAGCGTGGATCGTGGTGGTCATTGGGGTGCTCCTGTCGTACCGAGCGGTCGAGTGGCCGCGAAAAAGTCGGAGTGATAGATCGGTTTGATGTTCAACGGTTCCCCGAACGTGGAGGCCTGGATCAACTGCCCGTTGCCGATCGCGATCGCTACGTGGTGAATGTTGTCGGCGGTGCCGTAGAACAAGAGGTCCCCGGGCTGGTAGGACGCCGGGTCGAAGCCACCGGGGATCGCCTTGGCTGCGGTCGCCGCGTACTGGGCCTGCGCGGTGCGCGGGGCACCGGGCAGCGGGGAGCCGCCCTGTTTGAACGCGTACAGCACGAGCCCGGAGCAGTCGAAACCGCCTCCGCTGGGACCGTTTTCGTTGCCGCCGCCCCACACGTACGGCAAACCCAGCTGCGTCTTCGCCGCGTCGACCACCCTCTGCTGCGTCGGGCCACCCACCGTGCCACCGACGCCGCCGCCGACTGTGGGGGGCGGCGGTGGGGTGAACCCCAGGGTCTTGTCCAACCACGCCAGGGTCGGTGCGGTCTGCGCGGCGGCGTAGGCGGTGGCATGCCCCGTCCCGGGCACCACCACCGCCTGATGCGCCACCCCCAACCGGGCCAGGGTGGCGACCATGTGGTCCTGCTGCGCCATCGGAACCAGCTCGTTGGTGGAGTTCGCCAGATACATCGGCGGGGTCCCCGTCGTCGCCGACAGGGCCGGGGACGCCGCGGTGTAGGTGGAGGGGCAGATGATCGCCAGGCACCCCAAGTAGATCGCCGGATCTGCAGTGGCCGCTGCCTTTTGGTAGTTGGTCGAGGCGATGGCGGCGGCGTCGGCCGGCAAAGCGCCCAGATCGTAGGGACCCGACCAGCCCACTGCGGCTTGCAGCCCGGAATGGTCTCCGGTGGCGGCGACCTCCACCGCGAGGTTCGCCCCCGCCGAGTCGCCCCAGGTGGCCATCTTCGCCGGGTTGCCACCCCACTGCCCGGCCTGCGACCGGGCCCAGGTGATCGCCGCCCGCACATCGTTGGGTTCCCGCGGCCACCGCGGCACCGCCATGGAATAGTCAATGGACACGGCGATATAGCCGTGCATCGCGGCATCCCTAGACTCCGCGTCCAGCTCGTGGCGGTCGGAGAAAAACCAGCCGCCGCCGTGCACCATGACCAGCATCGGGCGCAGCGGCTGCGTCCCGGCACCACCGCCCGGGGGCAGGTACACGTCCGCGGCCATCGGAGCCCCGGTCGAGGAGGGGTAGGTCAGGGCCAGCACCTGGACCTGCCCCGGGCTTCCGCAACCTCCCGACGCCGACACCCCAGCCCCGGCCGCCGGCGCGGCGGGGGCGCCACCCGGTGCCGGTGCGCCGGGGGCAGCTCCGGCGGTCGTGCCCGCTTGGGAGAACTTGCCCCGTGTCATGTTCATGATCGCCGGGACGTACGCTGAGGTTTGGGCGTTGCCCGGCACCCCCCCTGCGGCGAGCACGGCGCCGATCCCGGCGTTGTAGCCACCCAGGGCCATCTCGGTCACGCTCGCGGTGGAGTGGATCTTGCCCGCGGCCTGTGCGGCGCGCACCTGGTTCGCCAGGTCATGGTCGTAGCGGGCCTGCGCATCCACCGCGTCGGAGAAGTTGTTCGGATCGGCGGAACCCTTGGCGGTGGTGTCCTTACCGTAAGAATTCCATGTGGCAGGTTCAAATTGCGAGTACCCCATCGCCCCGGTGGAGGACACCGCGGAGGCGTGAAAGCCGGACTCCTGCTGAATCTGGGCGGCCAGCACCGGGGCCGGGAACGCGGGGTCCAGCGCGCCCGCCTTCTGGAGCAGCGGCACAAACGCCACGGGGATACCTCCCGCGGCCAACGCACCGGTGCCCGGGCCACCACCCGAACCGCCCGCGCCCTGCTGATCACACGGCGGCGCGACGCCGCCCACCACCATCACAATCACGAGCAGTGGCACCACGAACGCCAGTGCGAGCAGCGCGACGGCCGCCTTGCTGCCCTTCACCGCAACCCGGCATCATCGCCGCTGGCCGCGACCCCGACGGCGAGGTTTCCTCCCGCGGAGTCACCCCACGTCACCATCTTCGCCAGGTCCCCACCCGCCGTCAGAACAAATACGGCCGTGACTGCCAGCGCGCTCGACCAAGCCAGCGCGTCGAGACGCGCTGGCGCAGGTCGCGTTTCGTGAAGCACTCGGAAGCTCATCGCCCTCACCCACGGATGGTCGCGAAGAGAGCTCGTCGCAGAACTCTCTCTAGCGTCATCCGGGCCGAGGGCGACAGACCGCGGGTACGACCCCTTACACAGGGATCGACGTTCAGTGTAAGTGCCACCACACTTTGTGCCCATGTCTCCCACCCCTCCTGGCCCGCTTCCCCGCCCGGTTGATGACCTCCGATATGGGTTGCGTCAAGTATATCTTACAAGTAAAGCTCACGCTATGACCATCGCGAGCCCCGCGAAGGCGCCATAATGGCCGAGCCCGAGAGGAGTCAGAACCAAGGAGAAGTCATGCCCCGCAGCGGAGTTCGAGGCTTTTCGTCCTCTGTTCTCCGTATGGCAAGGGCGGACGCCGGACTGCGGGTCGACGAGCTCGCTCGCCTCCTCGGCGTCACGCAACAGGCAGTCGCCATGTGGGAAACTGGAAAGAGCAAACCGACGCCAGCCATGCTGGCTGCGCTCGCACGTACGTTAAAGCTCCCCGCGGCGGACTTGGCTCCGATTCGTGAAGCTGACCTGCGGATTGGAGACCTTCGCGCCCAGGCTGGTCTCACCCAGGTGCAAGTAGCCCAACACCTTGGGGTAGCGCCCTCGATCGTTGGCAACATGGAGCGCGGGTTTCGGACGGTGAACGGCGAGCACGTGCCAGCTCTCGCCGCGCTCTACGGCGTCTCGGAGGAGCGCGTACGGTCGATTTGGCATCAGACCTACGACGCCGTCACCGAGCGTCTCAGTACCAGGAAATAAGATCACTAGTATTTCTCACGCGTACCGGCGCGGCGTTCGTCTGCTACCGGGGGTGAGTTGCGTGGAAAACAGCTGCACAGCCGACCACGTGGATGTCGACGTCCTTGAAGTGCCGGCTCAACGCCGCCCTCAGGCCGTCTACTGTGTCGGCCGCGTTGTGGAATATCCCCAGGCGCTGGTACAGCCGCATGGCGCCGCGGGCGCCCATGCTCGCTTGCGCACCGGAGCCGAGGATCGAGGCCCCGAAGAACGTTCCACTCGGCGCCAGCACCCTGGCGATCTCTCCGAACGCGGTGCCTTTGGCCATCCAGTCGCCAGGTACGCAGTGGAACAGGAAGTTCGCCCCAACCGAGTCCAGGTCTCTCAGCGAGCTTGGTAGCGGCTCAAGGATATTTCCCGTCACACGTACCGGCGCATACCTGGCCAGGGTCGACGACGCAGCATTGAGGCTGTTTGGATTGAGATCGAGCAGGGTTAGTGACTCCAGGGTTGTGTTGGCATGGTCGATGTACCAGCCGGTGCCAGGACCGATATCCAGATGCCGCTTACCGAGGTTTGCCTGGTAGTTGGCCAGCAGGACGTGCCGGGAGCATCGCCACAGCAGGCTGTTCGACGCATACACAACTGCGGCGTCATACAGTTTCAGCAGCAGCGGCGTGTACGCCGCTGCGCCCGCGGTCACTGCGCTCTCCTGTTCGGTCATCCTCGCTCCTTCGCCACGGTGAAGATTGCTATCGCCGGTGCCGCGGCCTTCGTCGGTTTCTCAATCGGGCTGACAAGGACATCTGTGCGCGCCCAACCCCCGTCGCTGCCCCGCAGCCGGATCTGCACTGATGCGGACTGCTCGATCGGCAGCTGCGCCAAGGTATCGACCTCGAGTTCCGGTAGCTGTTGATCGTCCGGGTGAATGATCGAGTTCAGCCAACCATCTTCGGGCCAGTCGATCATCGGTAGGCCCTCATGCAGCCACCGGATTACGTACAGGTCGATGAGGTCCACGATCGCCGCCTGCTGATCGTGACCCGACCAGATCGTCCCGACCAACGACCGCATCGGGACATGCACGTCGTCCACATCCGTCAGATCGATGCTGTGTCCGCGCCACAGGCGCTCGCCGCGGTCATTGATGAGGTAGCGGCCGTAGGACTGCAGGGGTGTCCAGCCGTCCTCCCCGCGGCGTATCGACCAGCGCATGCCCAGCAACATCCCGGATTCAGCGCCCGCGAACCGGGTCACTAACCTCGTCATTGTCAACACATCATCGGGATGCGCCGCCTTCAAGAACTGCTGGAACGGGTAGTCCTGGTTCATCTCGCGTCCGTCGTCCCACGTGGCCGCCAGATCACCGGTGGCGTTGCTTGTGTGTGTCACGAAGTTGACATCCCAGGTGCTGATCGCCGGATGTGGTGGCGGTGCGCCTTTGCCGCACCACACCGCAACTGCATGCACCGCACCCGTCGTGCCCTTGACAGCTTCGCCCACCACGGTGCGCCCATCGGCGAGCTTCTCCCTGATGTCCTCCCCGGTGCGGGCCACCCCCTGGGCCACCCGCAGATACAACGCTCCGGTCTGCTTGCCCAAGACCCGCAACGGCGACCGGGCCTCATAGGCCCCACCACTGGCGAACGTCAACAGCTCCGACCCTGGCTCCACGGTCTCAAAGACCGCCCACCCGTCGACAGGTGACTGCAATCCCCCGCGCATGCTCAACCTCTCACCCTCCGACGTCCACGACCTGCTGTTAAACGTTATGGCACGGCGCCCCACCCGTCGATGATTCGTGGCTGGGTCGCCCGGCGGGCAGGTACGTCAGGGCGAGCACACCCCTGACGGTGGTCTGGAGTCGGCAGGAGCGGAGGGGCCGTCGAACGGCCGCTTGCCATGGTTCAGCGCAACCGGTAGCCCAGCAGCTGGTGCTCGTCGATGTGACCGTGCGCAGTGAGCGTGCTGACGAACTGGCCGTTGCCTTGCACCTGTATGGACATAGGCCCCACTAGATCCGACACGCCGGGCGTAGATGCTGACTGAGGCCCCACTGATCGGCAAGAGTGGGCGCCATGCCTGCAGGAGGACCCGGACGACGACGACGACCACCGGGAATTCCGCTTGTCGAGATGAAGAATCGTGTGCCAGAGGGCACGCGGGCTCGGGCAAACGTTGCCGCCGACGCACTGGGCATCACGCTTGCCCACTACATCGAGCTGCTGGTGCAGCGCGACGCGTTCGACGACACTGGGCGCCCCCTGTGGGCAGACGAGGTATTCGGGCCCTCGCCGGACCCGCTCCCGGGAATGGGCCGGACGCATGCCGCCTAGACCGCACCACCGGAGACAGCCGCCCGGCTGACACCGCGCAGTACGAAGCCCCACACCCGAATCTCGTTTGGCTGCGAATTGGGTGCAGGGCTTCGTCGAACGAACTGGAGTTGACATTACACCGCCCCGATTGGGTGGGCACGTAGGACCTGCCGTGTCTTCGGCGTGTCCCGGTGACGCCGCTCCTCTCCACCGCGCAAGGTCAGCACCGCCTGCATCGGTGACTGCCATGGCAGTTACCGATGCCCGCTCAACTTGCAGCCGTCAAGGCGGCGCGAGCGTGCCGCACCTGCCCTGTCTTAGCAGGAGACGGCCCACACCTATCGGCCGGTTACGTCTGGGCCATGGCTCCGTCGAGTTTTCTCGGCGCCTGAATCACGCTGCCCTCATGGCGGCCCACACCGGCCGCAATGAGCTGGTACGCGAGCTAGGGGAAGGGGGTGGTGCCACGGTCGGCGTGAGATGAACGGCTGAACAGCCGTACTCCACAACTGCACATTTCACACCTGGCACCCCAAGTCGCTAGAACGCCGAAAACCCTCCCTGGCGGGGGAGGGTTCGGACGATTCGACTAGGGCCGTCGAGCTACCAACTCGACAACCAGGTGCTCCCAGAAGGGAACTTGCCGTGCAAGGCAGTTCTCAGGGTACCTCTTACCCTGAATCCGGTCCATATCTGGATCACCTAGCTGATCCGCGTTTCGCTGACGTGCGCGACCGTCCGTACCGCGGTGATGGCGCACAGGGCTTCTGGTGGGCGCAGCCTTCCTTGCGGTACCGCGGTAGCAGCCGCATGCGGCCGCGCCGGGGGCAAGCCCGCGCCCCGAAGGCGGTGCCCGGGCATGTGTGTGGGCACCAATGCACAGCAGTCTCGCCCGTGTTGCTGCGCGCGGTGGGCGGGCGGGAGGAGGCGTGCCGGCGGTTCTGCCAAGTCCGCCTCGCCTTCGGCGACAACCCTTTCGGGGGCATCGCCTGCTGGGGCGGTACCCAAGCCTGGGTCGAACTGCACGTCCCCGACGTCTACCGACGGGGCTACCTCGCCACGGTGTTGCCCGAGCTGCGTACCACCCGTGGTGGCGGGGTGTCGCTGCGCGCGGTGAAGCTGGTCGCCCTGGCGATGGCGCAGGCCGCCGAGCACAGTACCGGGCGGGGATCACGCTTGACGGTGGCCGCGCTCATGGCCCGCACCGGCCTCGGTGAGTCCACGGTGCAGCGGGCCCGCACCGCCCTGCGGCTGCTCGGGGTGGCCACGGAAGTCTTCCGCGGCCGGTTGCGGACCTACGCCGAGCGGATGGCGTCCTGGCGGGTCGGGGACCGGGCCCGCGGGTGGGCTTCGGTGTGGGCGCTGCACCCCCCCACCCCTGTGGACAAAACGCGGATCGTTTGCGCTGGTCAGACCCAGATGGCACCCCATCCCCGAAGGGGTCTCTTCTCCCTTGAAAGTTCTTCTCCAGAAGGGGTTACTACAGGCAAAGCTGTGGACAGCGGAGCCGCTTCGCGGCGCTCCGCGAAGACGAAACGGCGAAGGCTGTCGTTGCCCGACCCCCGGGGGGCGGTGCTGGCCTCCCGTTGGCTGCGGGACGGGCGAACCCCGGGGTGGGCACGCAAACATACCCCCACCGGGTGGGCAGCCGCTTTGGCCGAACCAGCCCGGTATGGGTGGAACGCGGAGGATCTCAACGCGATCATCACCGACTGGGCCACCGACACCGGGGTGGCGCCGGCACCGACCACCCCGGTCGCGTTCCTGCGGTGGCTGCTCAACCGCCACGACCTGGCGTTCTCGCCCACCCTCCTCGAGCACGCGCGGCGCGACCAGGAACGCGCCGCCGCCCAGAAGCGTCGCGAAGCCGCTGCGCAGGAGTTAGTGCGCTCCGCGGAGGCGCGGGCCACCGCCCGCGCCGACCTCACCGGCCCGGGCCACCGGCTGGCCCGTGAGGTCCTGGACCAGGCGAGCAGGGCTGCGGCGGAACGCAAGGCGGCCGCGATCCGGGCCGAGCACGCGGCGCGGGCCGCGGCCGTGGACCGTGCCCGGGGCAGGCGGTGACCCACCTACTCCGAGGCGCACCCGCAGGTTCACCATCCGCTGGGTGGTGATCTCATCGCGCAGGTACAGCCGGACATCCAGTTCCACGACAACCCACCCGCCGGCTGTGGCGGCCAACAGCCCCTGTCCGTTGACGCTGAGCCCCCGGCGGGAAGATCCGCCGCTCACCGGCCTGACGGTCCGGTCAGCGAACAAGGGCGGCGGGAGCCGCCCGGTGTGACCGCTTCCCGATCACACTGAACGACTACCCGCCGACCTAATGTAGGACTATTATTCGAGCATGTGTACTGCATATCTGCTTGACTGGACTCTTTCTTAGAATTCACCGAATGTGTTGCTGGGCGATGGTTCAGCATGCTCGTCGTCCGCTCGGTCCGCGGTCGCGGTGCCGCCGATCAGTTCGGTGAGCGG
>JAABUK010001194.1_pt1 | contig 50465 bp, 69 predicted proteins | sample 5559141 | NCBI WGS metagenome assembly JAABUK01 (sample SAMN10711869, study PRJNA513367) | rock metagenome | isolation source: Antarctica rocks | place: Antarctica: Victoria Land, Pudding Butte nord | collected 2016-01-03 | reverse complement strand
AGCTAGTGAGCAGCTGCTGGAGGACAGCTTGCAGGTTCCTGCCAACTTCTATGAGCGGCAGCGCTTCTTCTACGAGATGCGGCAAGAGCGCATGCAGCGCCTGCAGGCTGAGGCGGTGAGCTTGCTGTCTGGAGTATGTCTGGAGCCCTTGCACTCATGACTTCCTGGATGCACATGCAACCTTGTGTTGAATTCAGGTTGGTTCTAGCTGGCCTTTACAGCCTGGTTTTGATGACTGAGTTCAATCCTTGGTTGATGGATGGACGGATGGATGGATGGATTGCTTGATTGATTGATTGACTGAAGGGTGAACTATTGGTTCACAGACAATAGAATATAATATAAGGATGGAGTCCCGTCATATTCTATGGGGGTTGCATAAAATGGCATGTCCAAGTAGATGCCTTCAGCAGGTTCCTTGAAGGCATGTGTGCACGCATATTTGCACATGCGTAACTGAGTGAACAGTTTGCAAAAGTTCTCATACAAAATCACTACATGCACACGCTGCCTCTGGACAGCCACACACCAGCAAACATGCAACAACACTGTCAGCCATGAAGCTGCCAAGGCTTCTTCCTGTGCAGGACAACACGCAGTGCAGCTCCAGTCTAGAAACAGGGGATGCAACTCATGTCCTAGCTTGACTATAACATTTGCACAAGAAGGGACTGTTCATGCGGGAGGACAAGCAGTGTGCCTTCAGCCCAGGGAGACAGGCGCAGCAGATCACATACAAGCTGCCTGTCAGCAGCCTCATGCAAGAGACAGCATAACTGTTCTGCCAATTTCATATGAGAAACCTGTTCATGCTTATGTAGGAGGACAAGCAGTGCACCTTCGGCCCAGAGACAGGCACAGCAGCCCACGTGTTGGCCGCCTCTGAGCAGCCTCATGCAATAGACAGCACAATCATACTACCATCTGCACAAGAGAAACCTGTTCATGCATCTGCAGGAGGACAAGCAGTGCACCTTCAGCCCAGAGACAGGCACAGCAGCCCACGTGCTGGCTGCCTCTGAGCAGCCCCATGCCAGGGAGAGCTTCCTGGACAAGGTGGAGCGGCTGGCCACCCTAGACAAGCAGAAGCAGGACGCCTGCAGAGAAGCCACTGCTGAGCACTACTACGCTCAGTTCAGCTTGCAGCCCAAGATCAATGCCCGCTCCAAGAGGATTGCGAATGTGAGCTGCCAGGAGATGGCATTTGCAGAAATGCTGCTGCCCACAGAATTGCTGCTTTTTAAATTATAAGACACGTGCTGCTTGTCACTGCTCTGCCCAATTTGCGTTTCAGCACAAGAGCAACGCCTTAGCATAGAACAGATACAGTACCATGTGTACAGACAGCGCATAAAAGAGGGGGCTGTTTATGCAAAGTTGCACCTGGTATTGTCAAGGTGTTTATCGCCTGTTTGAGTATCAACGAGACATGTCTGTACATGCAACTGTCTATTGTGTACTGCCCAGCATGGCTTGCCAGACAAAGGCCATGGCTTGACAGACTGGCCAGCTGAGATTGTGTTGTTCTGGTGTTCCTGTCCTATTTGCCACATTGGGCCACTGAGATGCTGCAGCTTTGGAAAGGTCTCGTATCTTTTGAGCTGCATCTCCTCCTGAGGCTCTGACTCTAGCAGGGTGTTGGTGAGATGAAGTAGAGAGGGATTTTGTGATTTGGTATGAATCTGGATCACCAGCATGTTGAGTTTGTCACCCATGCAAGACAAGCAACTCACTGTGGCTTTTGTCACTGACTTTACACCCAATTGAATTGTATCAAACACACCGTGAGCATCACATATGTTTTTGACACTGCAGGCAAGCCCACTGAGCGAGTTGTATAAAAACAATAGGGCAAGGGTTCTGCATGAGGAGCAGGCACGTGAAGCAGAAGAGCGCTTCCGCCGCGACCACACCTTCAAGCCTGCCCTGTACCACAGCCACAAAGCGCCCCACAGCGGGGGCCGCCTGGCGCTGCCCCACAGCACAGATGGGTACAAGGAGAACGGTGGTCAAGAGGTCATACCTGCAGCCAACTTCACTTTGCACAAGCAGGTATGGGTAAGCATCCTGCTGCCTGACAGGGCCTGGGGTGGTTTGGCCAAATCAGGGTTACCCGGGTATACAGACCTTTGCTCAAACCAGGGTTACCCCAGACAACACGCAATGGACGGCTAGTACAGCACGGCAGCACCCAAAAGTCCCTGTACATGCATTGTGAGCCCTACATGCAAACCTGCGTGCAGATGTGAGCATATGCTGCAGAGAAAAAGCTGTGGACCAGGTTTAGTGTCTGAGCATGCATGCTAAGCAAGCATTGCATGCTCTTCCCATGGCAGCCTGGAATCCATCACACCATGAACACATTGTTGTGAAGCCAACACATACATGTGCAGGACCCTGAGCACCTTGTACGGAGGATAGATGCGTACAAGAGGGACAGACAGGCGCGCATTGCAGAGGCCAAAGCAGCGCATGAGTACTCAGAGCTGCTGGACTGCACCTTCACGCCAGCCATCACCCGACGGGTGCCTCAGGCCACTGGCCCTGTTGTGGTGCGCGGCCTGGAGCGATACATGGAGCTGCAGGTCTGGCCCCCCCTCCATTGAATTGCTGATGATCCCTGCCTTTTCTCATTCGCGACTGCGGGGTTTTGACAAGGATTACCTCCTTTCCTAACCCTTCGTGAATATATATATAGTGGAGTAGTATGTTTTCAATTGCCTTTCTAAATACCACTTGTTGCCTGAGCCATCGAGGCAGATTTTTACATGCACAGCTATCAGGAGGATGCTGCAAGCCATAGACCTTATGGGTCTCGTCATTGTCACACGCAGCTTCAGATCAATACGCACCACCCTGTGTCACCAGGGCTGGCTGTGGTTGTTGAAATGGCTCAACCTCACCATCTTGGACCTGTTGTGATGCAAGGGTACAGAGCAAGACATGGATCTACAGGTCAAGGCTTGCCATTTAGAGTCTGTTGTACTAGCCCAACATGTTGCTGGAACTGCAACTGGGATTATCACAAAAGATTATGACACTCAAGAATGCACACAACCACAGACATATGTTTGGGCCTGGGTCAAGGCATTTGACAGGACTGCACTGTCGTGCACATGTAGGGTGTTGGTGTGCAGACGTTACTATAGGCTGCATCAGCAGCAAACATGCAACTGAAATTGATGTCCAGGACACAGGAATGTTGCCGCTAAGCAGTGTCCCACCTGTTGTACCTGACACAGTTTCTGCTGACTGCAGGAGTCAGCAAAGGCAAAGGAGGCAGCCAAGCGTGCGAGGGAGGCTGAAGTGTTCATCCTGAACCCACAGGGCGCCCCGACTACCCACACCGTGCCCAAGCCCTTCAAGTTGCATGAGAGCACTCATCAGGTAGGCTATCATCAGGCTGTTGCATCAACTGCTGCTCAGTAGGATGCAAGCTTTATGTACTGTGTATTGTTGGGACACAGGCTGCAGACCTTGGTCTTCAGGGAAAATGCAACATTGGTTAGATACATTGCACAGCCACCTGAGGAACACTTGAGGAAGTCAGGGCTGATGGGCATGCACATTGCCATACAGGGAGGTTGAGGCTAGTGTTGGTTGCCCACTGACCTGTTCTGCTGTCAAAGAGTCTATGCTCATGTTGCGAATGTAAATATCAGTCACATAATGGAATCATGGTGACATTTGCTGCTGTGGTGATCGCAGGCAAAGCTTCAAGCTCAGAGGGCGCAGCTGAAGCAGAGCCTTGTGGCAGAAGCAATGAGGGAATGCACCTTCAAGCCCAAGACCAACGAAGGACAGAATAGAGAGCTCATAGCAAGAATACTCCAAGCAGAGGAAGTGTCAAACAGCCATGTCACTGCAGCCCACTAAAATGCTCAAATTTGATCATGAGCATCTATCTTCAGCTAGATCCATTGGTGCATGTGATGTTATGGCAGCCCTTGTTCTTGATCCAGCTGCAGAGAAATTGTGCGAGTACAAGTTGGTTTCAGAGCACGCTTTTTTTGGCAGGAACGAGGATTGATCCGTCCGCTACACACTGCAGTCTGCACCTTTGGCATGGCATTGCAAGAGTCCCATACAGAGGGACATATAAAACAGTGCTCAAAGCATCCAGCGATCAAGCAAGCGACGGTTGTCGATACTGCCTTGCCATGCTTTAGTTTGCGACAAAGCACCTTCCGACCCGGCCACTGCGAGGCAAATGGCGCGCTGGTGCGTCAGCTGTGCTTCACTCCGGCACTGCAGACTTCCAAGCGTACGTTCGAGCACCAGAACATGTACACCCTTTGCCTCTGTTTCTCTCCGTTTTCGATCTACTGATCGGCTCTCCCGCTCCTTGCCGTCTTATCCAACACGGGAGAGCTTCAACTTGTCTTGCATATGTCAATCAAAAGGTGCGTCGGCCCTCACCTTTTGTGTATGAAAGAGGCTTTTGGGTCTGGTCGACAGCTTTTGGAGTAGCAGGTCTTTCCAGCTGTAGCAGTGGCAGTCCGTCGCTCTAACATGTTGCGACCTCTTAATCTGCTTTGGCGCTTGCAGGCACTTTGAATGAAGTTGCTATTGTCCAGCAAACAACAACTGCAGTCGAACTTGCCCTTAAAGAACACATTACAGTTCTTTTGCAGCTCAGGTCAGAAGAGACAATTGATGCAGAACTGTACCAAGTTGTTCAGGTCAGCATCTGTTCTACACAGGCTTATGTAGCATCTTCTAATCAGTCACTATGGATAATTTTGAGCTCTGTATGCTTGCCTGTCTGTCATTTTTTCCTTTCAGGGCCAGCTAGGACTGAGCAATCGCCTGCCTATGCAAGCCTCATGCATGTCATTGCAGTTACACTCAGAAGTATATTCCCTGCAGGAATGCACCCCCTGTGACGCTGATTTCACTGCTCGCCATCAGATCATTGCTGAAATCAACAGCTTGGTCAAGTCAGGACTTTGCAATCAAAATGGCATGCGCATTGAACCTTACGGGTCATTCCAGAGCAAACTGCACTCTCCCACAGGAGATCTAGACTTGTCTATCGAGGGCACATACACACAACTGTAAGTCACAGGCCCCAGGACTGCAGCTTCTGCGTCAATGCGTCTGAAATCGCACATCTGTATCCAGATAAGGCCAATTGTGGTCGAGATTGCATTGCCATTAGCATTCCCTTCTGAGCTGATCTGTACACGTGAGGTCTGTTCATAGTGTTGATGAGGCAGGCTATGCTGTTCCAGGTCCCCTGAAGGTGGCAGTGAAGTTTCAATCGCAGAGCTTTCTCATGAGCAGAAGATCCAGCTTTTGAAGGTAAGCTCTGGCAGATTGTCATTATGGGTTAACATACAAGCCTTCTGCTTTGTTTCACCACAGGGATCTTTCATTTGCTACTGCAGGCCCTGCGTGACAATCTTACAACCAAGAGGATCTTCAACGAAAAGGCTGCAGTGATATACACAAGCACCGTTCCTTTATTAAGATTTGTACATGCAGCAATAGGTGATGAAAGGATAGCAAGCCCATGCAATGTCAGACTGAAATCAGCTGCTGTGGCTTGAATTCCTTTGACTCTCTGTACACTAACATTTAGCTTCTTCCCCCCTTACTGTGGGTGAAATGCCCATCTGCTTTGTGTAATCTTGTATATCTGCCTTGGCGTTTGCACCTCTTACCGTGCCAGCATGCTTTTACTGGCATGCTTTATTTGCAATCACTGGTACATCATTCTGCAGTGAATCTCCCATCGCTACGTTTGTTTGCCTGCAGCAATGCATGCATTTTCACAACCCACCTCCACATTACACATCTCAATGTCATTGCGCCGACATGAGCGGAGCCTCCTGACATTGCCTATGTCTGCAGGCATGCATTGTGACGTCACAATTGGCAACACCGATGCTGTCATCAATTCAACAGTCCTGAGCTACCTTGCAAACATTGACAGCAGATTTTCCCCCTTGGTGCGCCTTGTCAAGCATTGGGCCAGGGCTGAGGGCATCAATGACTCCAGCAGGGGCACTTTCAGCAGCTATGCCCTCACTCTTATGGTAGGCATGTGGACATCATTGACATGTTCCATGCAGCCACACATGCTGCTGAGCATTGCTTTGTTCTCACTAGCACCAAGGTTGACGTGCCGTAAGGCCCAACTTTGCAGTATGCTACCTTGCTGGGTTGAAACTGTCAAGGTACTGTGTTCTATCTTGTCATTGTAGAACATTTGTGGCAACAACATCACGGCTGCATATTGCCCTTGTCCTCTTGCACTATGCACACTTCTTGGCTTATGTGATGAGCATCGCAATACACAGTCACCCAGTGTCAGCACTATTTGCTTCACCTTGTCACCCAAGCAAATTTTACATGATGCCCTGAATGAAGTGGGTCGCTGATTAGGCAAGCACATGTTGAAAGCTGTGTAGTGCATGCATGGAACTTGCACATGCCTGCCCAGCGATTGGTGGCTCTGCCAGCGATTGGTGACTCTGCCTATAGGTGGTCTTCCATATGCAAAGGCAGCAGCCACCTGTCTTGCCTCCACTGTACCAGCTCTTTCTGGAGCAACCCACAACAGCAGAAAGTGCTTCCTTGCGTGCTGCTCAGCAATCCAGAAAGGTTGGCCTGCAGGTGACTCACAATCCTCCCTATCCATTGCTGTTGATGTCAGACAATGTTGCTCTGCCCATCGGCATGCAAGCCTGTTTGCTCCCTAAGACATACATCACGTGCTGCACAGCATGCTACATTGTCAACAGGCCAGTCACAAGCGCAATATGAACTTTTCAGACGTTACCTGAACTGCTCATGTGGAAGCATAAAGTAATGCCACAGAGATGCTATATCATAGATGTACAGCTGCCTCAGGCATATTACATCACATCCTGAACTGCATGATCCGCAGGCGTGCCAACAGGCGGCACACCGGGGTCTGAACAACATGAGTGCAGCAAACAAGTCATCCCTGTCAGAGTTGCTCTTGTCCTTCTTTGTGATGTACGCAGCAGCCTGTGAGGAGTGGCTGTGTGCCTCAAACATGGGCTTCAGGTGGGCAGCTGTTCCTGCCGCCATGCAATTGTCGTGTGTGGCTTGCAGTTTCAGGTGCTGGTCTGTGCAAATGACTTGTTCTGCATGCTGAGAAAGCTGCACTAGGCAGAGCCATCAGCTGTGCATACTGAGGCAGAAACACAAAATCGCATAGAGACTCTTGGTTATGTTTGCGTGCACCCGGGAAGGTCCCACTGCAGCAGATGGTGATGATGATTAGGAACTCACATTTATCGTGTCAGGCTTTGGTGCATGATACCTCTGGTTGCAGCATCGTCGTTGATGACTCACAACTTGCTAGTGACTCAGGTTGGCTGGTCTGCGATGTGAGCATTCAAAAGTGCGGACCCTGCGGAAATCGTGGCACATATTATCAATGAGCATAGCTCATGCTGTCATAATTGCGGCATGTGACGTGAATACCTGGTAGGTGTCGTGGCAGGTGTACTTTCATCCACGCAAAATGCTGTGCAGGGGTACATGCATTGACACATGGAGTGGGGAGTGGGTTTACAGGTCGTGGGAGAAGAAGTATGACTGCTTTGGCATCGTCGATCCTTTTATCAGTACAGACAACTGTGCTAGAACAATTCCACGAGGCAGAACAGGCAAGTTGGCTAGAAGTTTCAAAGAGGCAGCAGAGCACCTGACACAAGCAGGACAGCAAGGTTCCTATTCCAGCAAATCGGATGATGTACCTATGGTTGCCAGCTTGTTTCATGTGAAGCACAGTAGTCTTTTCAAGGTGAAACGTCGACGTCGAGCGGACCCCTACAGCACCACCTCACATTATCAGATTTTATAAGGGATCAAGCTTGAAGCTAGCTGCTCTGCTCGTAACAGCATGAGTAACAGCTTGAGTAACAGCATAAGCTTTTATTATCATCTAGAGCAGAACAAGCTTGAGGTGAATAAAATGTCAAGGATGAGGCATTGCCAGGGCATGTGGCCCCATGTGCTCACCCGGCTGGGCACGCAGCTGGCTGTGCCCGCAGGAGCCCCCGTCAGAGCTATTGTGCAACATGCGATTGGTTGTCGACGGTGTGAACTTTGAAGTCGCCGATCAAGGATCTGGACATGTCGTCCTTTTATTGCACGGCTTCCCCGACAGTGCCAAGCTGTGGAAGCATCAGGCGCGTGCCTGCCTCTGTCGGTCTCTGTCTCCGTGACGGCACAGCAGCTGACTGCTGAGAGCAATCAGCTGATCTGCTGGCATGCCGCAGTCTCTACACCAGCCTTTCTGCAATGCCTGCAATCATGTTTGCTTAGATGCGATCGCACGGCAATCAACGACTTCTGTCTGAACGCAGATACCAGTCCTCATACAGGCAGGTTACAGAGTGATTGCACCTGACCTGAAAGGCTTTGGACAGTCTGACAAGCCACAAGATGCGAGCTTGTATATCATGCCAACCTTGCTGAAAGACGTTGTTGGCATCTTGGACCAACTTGATGTCCAGAAGGTGCACTGTGTGGTAGGCCATGACTGGGGCGCAGCAGTGGCGTGGCAGCTAGCCGGCAGATTTCCAAAGCGCTTTGAGCGCCTTGTAGCTCTATCTGTTGGCCACAACGCATCCATGTTCAGCATGGGCGGGAACAGACAAAGGGAGAAGTCATGGTACATGCTTTTCTTCAAGGTCCATGCCACTTATTGTTGCTACAGTGAGCCAATGCTTGCTTTGCAAAGAACAGACAGCATGACAGTGAGTACGAAGGAAGCAGCAAGGTTCTGTCTTGTGTGGGTGCAGTTTCGTGGAGTGTCAGAGAAAGCATTGCAAAGGAATAAGTGGGCCTTGATGCGACAGCTCTGGTTCACCGACGAGCCTCAGGTGCATAACCTACGCATCGATGTTGGCACAGCAGACCTTGAAACTCAGGTTAACAGTGCCACAGCAACAGCTTCAGACAAGAGCTCAGCCATGACAGATGCTTGATTCGCAGGTTGCAGAAGACTACATTGCTGACCTGAGCAGACCTGGTGCCTTGACAGCAGGTAGGTCATCTGTAGCTCACTACACTCTGATTTGAATGACTGCTTTTGTGTGTATGACTTCAATACAAGACAAAGTTCATTTGTCGCATGGTATCATGAAACGAGTCGAGCTTGCAAATGTGTATCCTGTTTTGGCAGTAATGTGAAATTGCTGCTGTCTCCAGGAAGCTATTCCACGATGTGATTAAGTGTAAACGCAGACATGCTGCATGCCTAGTCCTTTCAGGATGCAGGCGAATCAAGCAACCGCCAGGCACAACTTATACCTTTGCACTGCAGCCCTGAATTGGTATAGAGCCAATGTCCAACTGGAGCAGTTTGGAGATACACAGCCTCGCCCAGCACCTCTGTTGCGGTGCCCAGTCCTGGGGGTGTGGTCCACCAGGGATGCTGGGGTCCTGGAAGAGCAAATGACAGCTTCTGCTCGGTGTGTCATGCATATGAGATTGATTTGCTGCCTTTTGACCCTGAAGACAGCATGTGACTTGTGCATTCTGGACATTGCCAGTGCTGTTGAAGATGTATGGTTGTGGAATGCATAAGCGATAGCATCTGCAGTTGTTCCTGCTGTGCAGTACAGAGCCTGAGCAGCCAGTGTGCAGAGCTCTGATACAAACCACATTCAAGTTGATGCTCTTGGGGTTGTCAGCGCCTTGATATAGTTGACTGCATGCTTCAGGGTGCAGCTTGCAACAGCACCAGTTGCTTGCAGGTATGTTGAAGATGGGAAATGGCAGTATCATCAGATACATGATGCAGGCCATTGGATCCCGCGAGATGCTCCCAACGAACTTAACGACCTCCTGATCAAGTTCTTGAGATCTACGGCCCTTTCAAAACTCTAGGTGCTCCACGAGATGCAAGCTTGGATAGTACTGATGCTGGGAGCTGACAAGCAGAGAATGTGAAAGTTTATCTTTTGCATTTAGGGTGACTGTAAACATGCCAGTGTCATTGGACATGTAGCTGCACAGGTGTGGTGAATGGAACCATAAAGTCTGCTGCTACCAGTCTGTGTGTTACATTGCAACCATGTCGAATCAGGGCGCAACCTCAAAACATTCTAAAGCATGCCTCGACAAGACAGCACTCAGGTTGCAAGTTGCTACTAGTGTACCAGTTTTTGACACATCTGATCATGCCGTGCCTTAGAGCATATATCATCTGTGGCTGAGTGGCAGTAAGCAAGCTGCACACTTGACCCGCTAGAATCATCATGCTCCAGGTACACAGCAAATACTACGTGTTTCAGTTTCACACGTCTACAAGCATGTATTGCCAATGCAGGCATCTCAATGCTGAATATAAATCTACCAAACCAAGCAGTGGGTCTACTTAAACAAACTGAGCATGCTTGACTACACCAGCAGTGATATCTAGAACTTTTTCCAAACGTCTCACTAAAAACACCTTAGTTATGGCTATCAGGCCTGATCAAGTGTTTCTGCTCCCTGGGCACCCCACCAGGGCCTGTATTTGAGCTTGTTGTGGCATACGTTTCCACACTCTCAGCCACAGAACTGACACCATCATCAAACATGACATGGTGCTCGCCAACACGAGGTGAGCCATCATCATATGCACCAGTCACAGGTATGCTGCGAGGTGACGAGTCATCATACTCTCCATCCATGTGACCGTCATGCAGTGCCCCGCCACGCAAGCCATAAAGTGGGGGAGAACTTGACAATTCAGATGTGTGATCATGCATCTGTGCACTTCCTTCATGTGGTGCAGAACTTGACAAGCCAAGATGCCCTTGGCTGTTTTGGGAGCACACCAAATCTGAGCCTGTGTTCATCACACCACCTCCAAAGTGCACTGACCTAGCTGGGTCATGGGAGTGACTCGGCATCTGAGAATGCAGGCCTTTGAGACTGTGATTGGAGTTGGACTTGAAAGGCTTCCTGCGGCGTCTGCTCCCATCGCTTGCAGTGAAACTGGGGATTCGAGGGCCCTTCAAGGGACTGGTCCCAGCTGCAGAAATATGATTGGCGCCATCTGGGATATTGACAACTGCAGCATCACGCACATTGCCTGAGCGTGGTAGGACAAGCAATACACAGATTCATGCGTGTAATCAAGGCATGGATCAAGCAGCAAGCAGCCGTAGCACAGAGAGATGTTTGCTGAGTGCAAGGCAGCATGACTTCTTCTTCCAAAGCTCTACCAAGCCTGGTCAGCCTGTTGAAGATGAGAGACACATGAATGCGTACAAGCAAGAAAGGATGCGCTGCGTTTGAAAGCAGGTTGGCAGCTACAGGGCTTACCAAAGTCATGACTGTTCTTATTGATGGTGAGATCAGCTGGCAGGGGCTCTGAGTTGGCCCTGCTGATGCTGCCCTGCCCTTTGAGTATGGAGGCCACCTTGGGGCTGACCCCTGCTGCAGGAACCGCCCTCTGATGGGTAGGCACCCTGCATGGACATAAATTTGCTCACTCATGCATTCATGCATATCTTCATTCAACTTGTGTCATTCCCTTGGGAACCTGACACTAGATACCTGCAGTCCTGAGTACCTCCCTGCAGAATCTTTTGTTTGGCAGTTTTGGCCACACTGATTCACAAGTGGTGACACGCCAGGCAAAGCAGCATGCACCTCTTGACATGCTGCAGCACGGCAGGATGACTCCCAAACATGTTCTGTAAGAGCTGCTACTGCTGCTACTCATGAATGCTCTGCACATGCCTGACCCAATCTAGCAGTGCTGCCCATTTATGCTTTGATCAGCTTTGCAGCCACCAGCTGTGCATGATCAGCCCTGTCCCAGCACCTTACAAAGAAAAAAAGAAAAAAAGCTTCCACTTTTGAGCAATCACAACAGGAGCCTCCCAAGGCGGCAGCCCGGAGCTTGCCAACAACCAGCCTGCACACAGCTGACAACAAACGCATGATCAAGGCAGTAGCTTACTTCTGAAGGCGCATGTTGTCGACATGGGTGTCAGTCTCGTCCACGATCTCCTGCTGCAGCAGCTCCTCAATGACATCCTCAATGGTGATGATGCCCACAGGAGGCGCCTCCTCTCTACTGAAAGCTGCTGTGCCAGACACACTGCGCTGCGTCGCCTGCAGTGCATCATCAGCAATGATGATGATGAAAATAGTTTTTGAACAAAAACCGAAAAAAATAACAACATGCATCGTCATTGTGAGCCACAATCCTGATGACTTACGGACAGCTGCTTGTGTCTGATGACTGGTGGCCAACAGCGCTCAGCTCAGATCTAACAGCTCAACTCAGCTGACATTGTATACAAACTGTGCATGCAGCTGAACTGTGACAATCATACCACCTGATCATCAGCTGCAGCTCGCTTGGACGTCTGTGTGGTGCACAAAACACATTGCAAAGCTTTTCTGCACCTCAATCACCACCCTGAAGCTTAAGACTAGATGAGTTTCCAGTCAGCTGTAGTTGTGAACTCTGGCACTGGTCGTAGCTACCCACATTGCATTCACACATTCAATGATGCATCCAACACGCCTACAGGCATGCCTCCTCTGCAGCCTGATGGATGGTCTGAAGTTCAATTGTGGGGTCCCTCATACTAGCTTGTCTCAGCCATGCACCAGCGCAGAAGTCACGCACAAACAGACGGACAAACACACCTCGAGTCAGCCATGCACCAGTGCAGCAGTCACACACATACAGGCATCAGGCACACACACACACACACACACACACACACACACACACACACACACACACACAGGCATCAGACACACACATACAGGCATCACACACATGCCTCTTCAGCAGCTCTCTTGATGGTTTGGGGCTCAATGTTGACAGCCAGGTCCCCCCTACTAGCAGCACTGCCAACAGCCTGTGCTGCCAGCAGTTTGGCGCCTGGTGGGGGTTTAGTCAGCAGCACCATGTGGGTTCTGCCAGTCTGGAAGAGCTTGAGCAGGTCATACATGGCGGTGTCGGCTCTCAACTGGGGGATGGGGCGCATGCTGAGGGCTGAGACTGGGATGTTGGCAAACATGTCGATCAGGACCAGCTCTTTCACCAGGACTAGACCAATGACTGCCTTCCTGAAGGTGCAAACATGCATGGGTTGAAGACTGTGACCTGATGTGTAACACAGACGTGATGTGTACCATGTGAAAGGCAAACTGCACCCAGCATGGATGGCAAAACGCTTGGTCCAAGTGTGTCATCCCAAGCTCCAACTTCACATTCACATGCTGCAGTCATGCAGCGTGTTATAAAGGTTGCAACTTATGACAGCTTGAAGTCTCATTGTCACGCACGGTTTGAAAACAATGAGCCCACAAAACCAACGTGCGAAATGTAGTATAGTATTATTTGTTAACTAAAGCAGTAGTAAAGACACTGCCAATTATTCACAGCTGACTGTCAACAACAGGACACCTTGCAGCTCAAGGCAAAGCACACAAAAGACCAGCCTCTGGGTCAAACTGCTTCTTTATAAGAGACCTGGGGTATAACAGAACTAGTTGACGACTCCAACAACACACAGAATGCAGCTCAACAACTACTTGCAGGCATACTGGGTTGGGGGTTTCCCACATGTTCACTGAAGCAGTGCAAAGCTCACCTGTTGCCTGGCACATGGACAGGTACTCTGCTGTGGCCTGAGGCCAAGAGCTCACTCAAGGTGTCTACATTCAATATGGCATCTGCTGACAGCATGAAGACCTGCAGTTGCAGCATGTACTGGGTCCATGGATCAATAAATGGTCAATACAATGGTGATGTGCTGATCCAGCGCAACAGAACTGACAGACATTGACGGATGGCAACAATGAGCAGAACAAGCCTCAGACATGAGGTACATCACAACGGCCATGTGGCACGCTCAACAGACAGGTGTCATTGATGTGCGGAAGTCCCACAGGATGAGGCACCCTATGCTGTGTTGCCTGTGTACATGTGATTTGAGAGCAGCTTGTTGACACGGAAGCAGCATGTGTTGAGTTGCAGGCGAACCTTGTCCAAGGGAGTCATGCCATGTGCAGCTGTCTTGCTGGTGAGGTCAAGGGCGCCACCAATGATGTTGATTTCTGTGGCAGACAGATGGCCACCATAGTTCTCCTCGATGCTGTGCATAGTAACAAGCGCCTTCAGCTGAGCACGCCTGAAAAGGGCCTGCATCCATTTGACACATAAGATAAACACCATGACAATAACAAATGTAATAAATAATAATAATAATAATAACAATAATAACAATGATAGACAATCATAATGAATTTGCTTTCCAGCTCCTAATGAGCTAGATACGTTCAGGACAATTCTTGTCTCTCCAAAGCAGTCCGTCTTGCGACACATTAGATGGGTACTATGTGAGCAGTTTCAACTCCAAACAATGTGGGTTCTAGTTAGTTGTCAGGCAGACCCAGTGCACCACCAGCTGTCTAGAGTTCCACATCAACTGCACAACCATATGTATAGTAGTGCAAGCTGATGCCTGACAACCCTCATTTGAGGGGGGATGAATGAGGTTGCCAGCTAAAGCTGACATAAGATGCAGCTGGGGTCTCACCGTATGCTCATCACCCAGCACATAATCCAGAACCTTGCTGATTGGCCAAGAGATGATGCCAACAGCATAGCACAGCACCCTCACCATTCCAGCGCAGTAGTTGCCAATCAGCAAAGCATACGACTTGCATAAAGCTTGAGGAATGATCTCACCTGCATCAAGATTGAGTGGTAAATGGTGTTTGTTGCCAACAAGGTTTGATGTGCAGTGTGTTGTGCATGATTGAGCAATTGGCTTTCCTGATAGCCAGGCATATGTACATTGCTGTGACAGTACATGTCCTTATATTATGCCCAGCAATCTCGCTTGACATGCTTTTTTGCTTGACACAATGCATGCCATCAAAGGCTTGGAAATTGCTGGGTCAGCATGATGTGCCAAGACAGTGTGTCTGAAACACCAAGAAAAGGCCAATGCCAACAGCATGTCACGCAAACAAAATCCAGTTTAGGCTCACCAACAAGAAGTACAGCTGTCACAGACAGGACCACAGACAGCAGGGGGCTCAAGAGCTTGTCCAGGAAGATAGGCAGAGCCTGCACACAGGCCGCAACTCAGTACTGTATTCATGCAATCAGACGTTATACACTGCAGCTACAACATGTGCCCTGTATGTCTACAAAATGCATGTTTCTCACATCTCACATGTGAACCTTGGAAGCGCCTGAGGAGCAGCATCAGGCAATTGTATCTTGCAGGCAGAAAATGCAGCACAGGGTTGTGCAACTGCACAGTATCCCTGCGCCTGCCCATAGTGCATCTTCTGCTTTATGTGCAGGCGCAGGCATACTGTGCAGTTGCACAATCTGTATGCAGAGACAGGCATGTTGTGCAGATGCAAATGGTGGCTTTACCTCCAAAGCTGCTGCATTGCACAGTAGCAGAGTCACAAGAGTCCAGTGAGGTGACCGCAGGACCTGCAACAAATTTGCTTACCTTGCAGCCACTGCAACGTATCCAAAAGGAGGCAAAACAGTATTGCGTCAGCTCCTCACCGGTTGAATCCTCTTGGCATACTTCTTCTCGCTAGGGGTGCCACTGCGGACTAGAACCTACAGCATGGTGATCAATGGTATAACAAACGAGATGCACCTTGTGAATTACACATGCAGCTTGCACATTGAGTGTAAGAGGAGCAAGCAGCAGCATTCTGAGCTAGACGCTGGGCTCACCTCAAGGTCGACAACATCCAAAGACATGAGGCCTAGAGTGAGACCGCTCATAACCCCACCAATCAAAACGAGACATATGCAGATGATCGAGTATATAAGTTTTTCTGAGCTGGAGACGTCCGACATGCAGAGAGGAGCACAACCAGCTGATCTGTTAAGACTCAGAGATCACGGTAACGTGCGCAGCAATCAGTAACACAATGACCGAGGATGTGCTGAACGCTGTCTCTATTGCGACCCGCAAATGCGTAGCTCGGCAAGCAGTGTTCCCGACAGCTCTCAGTGAAGAAGCTGTATACATGCTGTGGGGTTTTAAATCACGTGACCCCCATCCCATCTCAGTCACAGCCTTTGCCAACGCAGCCTGAGTACAAACCTACAGAGTATCTGTCTGTTGTCAAGTGTGCGTCAAATAGAAGGCTAATTAGTAGGGTTAGGACTGGATGCCATGGTCTGCGGGTAGACACAGGCCGCTGGGCAGAGGGTGTTCACCTAGATAGGACAGACAGGCTGCCTGTCAGCCAGGCTGTGTCTCGTGTGCGAGTCGTTGGATTGTGTGGAGGACGAGCAGCATTTTGTGCCAGCGTACAGCCATATCAGGTCACAGCATTTGGACCTCCTGCAGCACTGCTGTACTATTGCAGAGTTTATGACCAAAGTATACTCCTAGACCAGGGAACAAGCACAGCAGCACTTGCGCCATCTGGACAATCAGCAGCAGCAGCAGCAGCAGCCTGCATCGCAGAGTTCCAAGTCGGAGGTAAGTTATAGCTGCTGTCACAATCAGTAACCAGTTTGGGTACAGTCAGCCACCAAAGATAAAGGCTGTGTTGCACAGGGCTTGAAGCCCACCATCATGCAGCACTCTTTCTGACGCACCATAGCTGTTGCTACACTGGAATTTGTCTGTTCGAGGTTTCCAATATCAATGACACCATGGTCTATGTCTGCATCACCATGCTGGTCCTTCATCACAACTTCAGTGACAGCTGCTGGAGGCCATGGCAGTCTGAGCAGCATCAAAATTCACAGCCCACCATGCTAATGTGGCATATGATAACTGAGCTGAAAATGAGACAGGTCCCCATGTGCATATACCCCCATATCACACCATAGATCCCTTTAATATATACACACACAATGTATGTCCTCTGTGCAGACAGCATCACCAAGCAAACAGCCACCATGCTGAAGCTGAAGAGGCAGGAGCTCAGCAGTGAGGCTGATGTGGTCTTGCCCAGTCACATGACATCACAGGTGCTGTTGTCCCCTACAGTACTGATGTGTTTTGTGCAGTAAAATGCCAGCACTGCTCAGCTGTGACGCTGCAGCAAAGCAACAATGTTGTCTAGAAAGTAGTTCCTGCGTAATGCCTGACTTGGTAACAACAGAATGTCTGCGCTGAAGACTACAGACAACCTGTTTAATGATCTGTTGTACTGCCAGGAGGGCAACACATTTTTTTTGGATTGCTGTATGAACCTTGTCTGCTACAGGACGTGCCAGTCAACCCAGCCAGCAAACCACATCAGGTGCAACTCTGCATCAGCTCAGGCCTTGGTGTGCAGTGCAGTATCTGCTTGAGACCATTGCATGTCCAAAGCATTGCAGGGTTGGCTGCCCAGTCCTGGGAGCATGTGAGGGCACACTCTTACTTTCTGCCTGAGTCGCGCCTTGATGCATCCAGCATTTCTGCCGGCAATTCACAGCAAGGCTTGCTCATGCTGCAGTTTGAAAAGGGTGCCACCTCACAGCCTTCCATAAAGCAAGCCAACAACCAATCCACCTCCAGCTGACCAACTGATCAAGACTCTCTTTCACACACGTTGTCAATACTCAGTCAAATGACCAGCCAGTCAATCCCTCGATTGATCACATCACATGTGCATGATGACAGCAGGCAGATCTTCTGACATTGGTCCAACTGCAGGTCAAGGCTCAGTCACATAAATTCCAACTAGGCAGTCCCTGGACTTCCTCCCAGCCAGCCCCTGTCATCAACCCTATGGGCGCTTCCAGCAACTACACCAAGCAGAGCGTGACCCCTGTGGATTGCAGCCAGCCTCCCCCCACCAGGCACAGGGCGGCCCCACTGCAGCCCCCAACTCCACTCAGTTTCAGAGTCATGTTGTCTCTGGCAGTAATGTTGACTTGCTAGTTGTGGTGATGGTGCAAGTGCAGCAAGTGCAGGTAATGAACCAGGTCTTGAGAGCACCACAAGCTGCCTGGACAAGCCAGGCTTGTCTCACCTACAGGACAATGCTCTGCCTGGGTATCAGGTGATATTGCTGGCGTAAGTTGCCAGACATCTGACATGTCTTTTACACGTGACATAAATCAGCAGCTCGAACCCAAAGCTGTTGCAACAAATTTGGTACTTTGTGAATGCTTTCAGTATATACTGAAATATATACAGATGATGTACGTGTTGTGCCTTCATTTGACAGGGCAGACATACCTCCTGTGTGTGAATGGCTCATGATGGTACAATTTTCCCAGACTGCCCAGGATTGTTCCCTTGCATACATACATGACACCAGATTGGTGTTGGAAGTTGCATGCATGCATGACAATCCAGGTGGCATGTGATGTCTTAGGTGGAGGCACTTGGCAGAGCAAAAGGCTGGAGCTAGGGATCAGAATAAGCCCCAGGATCTCATGGGTACATAGGGCAAGGCAACTTGCCAGGTGCGCCTCTAGGGTCTGCAGAACGACCCATATGTAAGACCAGGGCAACAGATTTTCCCCATTACACAGCTGCGGAGCCATCATACCACCGCAAGGCACCTGTTACCAGAGGGAAGGAAGATGCATCATACAAGCAAGCAGTCAGTGCATTTACGGTGTCACCAACAGCTGATGCTGATCAGCAGTAGTGGTCAATCGCAGTGCATGTATGTTCCACAAAGTCTGTAAACACATCTTTGTGTACAAACCTACGTACTTGCAAGCATTGGTGCACACTGCATGTACTGTACATACTTACAAGTGACTCAGTTAGCTGAAGCATTAGAACGCAAAAAGACAGCACCAGTTTGGTTCTTGCACCAGCTGGTAGGGGCTTATGCTAAAAATGTTTCAAGCCAAAAAAATTGCCCATCGGATTGCCTCCGGTCCAGCGCACCTGGCGGAATGATGCACAGGGCGCCGTTCATCAAGCCGGCGCGTCCTTGCCTTTCGACAAGGTCGCAGCCGGCAGCATTCGCGCTCAGGGTCGGAAGCTTACTATCGTCTTCTGGGATGAGAAGTTTGTCTATTTTAGAGAAAACAGACGGGTGTACGAACTATAGAACAGATCCTGTTCAAGTATAGTCGTACCATCTACGCTGGATTGAGTGCTTTATATAGCCAGTCTTTTATTCGATGAAGCGAGTATGGGTCGCCGCAAGCTTCAATATAGGGTTCTGTGCTGCGTCAGGGTTTTCTGACATGGCTGTGCCATGCATCCTGCCATGCATACGTGCAGATGGCAACATGCATTCAGTGCTCATTTCGGGTGTGCTACTAAAGGCTAACAAATACGTCATCACTGAATGTATCACATCTGTATATCATGATCACAATTGCAAGCTGCCACGATGATTATGCCAACCTCAGGTTTGCAGCTACAGCGCTGCAGTCATTGCAATGAGCAATGAGCAGTGAATACTTCTACACAGCTTGCAACCATGATTCCTTGATAGATTGGATCTCAGATACACGTTCCCAAGGATGCACTGATCTGCAGAGCCTGGTAAAGTGCCTGGATCATAGGGGTATTGCAACCATGATTGACAAGACCGCCCAACCCATGCACATCATTGATCCTTAAGCATCCCATGCAATCTTCCTGCAGTTGCTGCAACAGACTCATGCAAGCATGTTGATGGACTATATGGATTACATTCACAGCCGGACAGCTGCGTCAGCAGCCACTCTGGCTTGAGACAACTGATCAAGCACTTAGATGGCACGGCCAATGCCCCACACCCTGATGACACCATCAGTGTAGCCTCCATACAAGGTGCCACCGTCAGCTGACCAGTTGACAGATACACAGTAATGCTGCATGGCCTTCCTGCCCAGAGGCTGGTCTGGCTGGGGCAGCCTTAGCTCATCTACAACTGACTTGCTTTCCAGATCCCAGATCTGCACAACAAGTCCCAAGGTCAGTATGCACCTCCTCTCAGCAGCAGCTGCCAGGTCATTGTGTGTGTCAAACATGGCTCCAAGACAGTATTTAGTATGTTGCCCACCTGGTTGCTGTCCAATGCAAAGTTGCACAGGGTAACAAGCCACAAAGGCATCACCAGCAGCATGTGTGCTATACTGCATTGACTCCGCATGTCATTAAGTTTGGGCACGCATCTAGTCCAGTTGGTGTGATGGAGTATGAGGCATGATGTCACCAAGACGCCTGGCTGCTACTCGGAGCTGATGATACCCCAGTAGCCAGGACAGAGCCTTGCTGAGATCAAGCCTCATACTCAATCACACTGATGGGACTGGGTGCATTCTCTAACCAAACAGTACAAACCAAATAATACATGGAGTCAACACAGGAAAGCAAAAGACATGCTCAAGTCCCTATGCAAACAACATACAGGGTTGTGATGAACCAGATTGCCAGACAGATCGTCAAAGCCTTTTATACACACAAAGCTTCAGACTTCAGAACTAATTGCACTGATACACAGGAAGCAAAGCGCTTTGACCTGTGACCTAACAGGCTTTGTCACAAAAGAGGCAGACTGGCTTGTCACTAATGCCAAGGCCAGACTTGTTTCTTGTCACAGTCTATTCACAGTCTTCTCAGAGAACACACAGTGTACAGAAGACAGCAGGCGTCGTATGCAGGTCAATGTTGCCACGTGAGGCCAACAAAACAGCCATTGCATGAGGTGGTATAGCACGTACCTTGATGCAGGCCTGTGTGGCAGCGCACAGCCAGTAGCGGTTGGGGGAGAAGCACAGAGCATGGATGACATCACCGGCATCCAGGCTGTACAGCCGCTTGCCCTCTGCCAGATCCCACAGCATGGCCACACCATCCTGCAACCATCATGCATCATTCAACAACATTGTACACAGCCAGAAGTGGACAAGCAGCTGGGTCTGTGCACTTTGCCAACGCTGCGATGGCAACAGATGGTGAACTGCATCTACAAGAGCCTGTGCTTGTGCACAGGGTCGGGTGACTTCAGCAAACTCCACCTGCTACCTCTTGTGTCTGCTTCTGCAGAACTTTGCGCAAGATATTATTGCTGAACCGCAGTTGGTGCACTGTGTCATGACAGCTAGATGCGCCTTGATGATCCTGGCAGAGGGGCCAGGGATTTTGTTCAGTATTGCCTCAAAAGCAGCATGCGAATGCTGCCATGACTATTGCTATGTTGACCCCAACCGTGCAGGCATAAGATATCAAACAGCAGCTTCTGCCAAGGTTCCAGTGCAGATCTGCCACTGAGCCTTGAAGCCTACAAAGGCTCCAAACGCCTTTAGTAGTGCAAGGCTTGGCTAAAGACTGCCCTGCTTCTTTCCAACAACACATCGCCTGAATTGCTTTACGGTAAGGTACCTCAACTGTAAGAGGTTGTAAAGAGTAGTTTGTGAGCCTTTGAGATCCTGTCTCTTCTCAGCTCCTTTGCACACTCAATGAGTAGCCCGCAGCAGGCTAAGGTGGCTTCAATGAGTCATATACAACGTGAGGGCATCAGTAAGCTGCTCTATAGTAGATATAGTGGTAACTAAGAGACGGTAACTTGACTATGACAGCAGTCACGATGGTTGGCCTGCTGTCCAATGCTGCATTGCCACAGCCATTGCCACAGCCATTGCCCTGACTAAGCCAGTTGCTGCTTGTGCGCTTGACTACATACTGCAGTTTATTGATCTACACGGATGTTGCATTGGTGTTGTGAGCCATCGACTGTGCCGTTGGCTTTGGAATCAGGAAGACACATGTCATGAACAAAAGCAGGTGTAAATTGCAACATAACTGACACGTTGCAGACACCTTCACAATGACTGAGGAATGCAGCTTGACTAAAGAACACAGTCACATGAGATGAAGGGGACGTGAGGGAATGCTAACCTTGCCGCCAGATGCGCACAGGGAGCCATCAGGGGAGACAGTGACTGTGTTGATGTAGCCGGTGTGGCCCACCAGGTTGCTCCTTAGCTTGCAGTTTGTCAAGTTCCACACCTGCAGATGCAACATAGGATTGGTGACACAGTCCTTTCAAATGAAGTTGACCTGCTCACCATGCAAGCTTGCTGCTGCTTGCAAAGAGATGATGCAGTGGTTCAGAGTAGTTTGTGTCAAGGCTTTGTCACGCTGCCCACCCATGTGAGAGTCTGCCTTGATGATTGTCGCAGGAGCTCCTGCAACTGGTGAGATTTCACAGCCACCAGAAGCATACTTTGTGCAACATTCACTGATATGGCTAGATATGCCCTGTACATGCGACGCAAACGCTGGATCTGCATTGAGACAGCATGGTTACAAGCAGACAATGCCTGTGCAGTTAAGTGGCACAGAGAGTGTGCACAGCAGCATTGCACGGTAATATTCATCCAAGACTTGGCCAGGCATGCAAACGATCTTCCCCATTTCAAAGCTGTCATTGCTGACAGGCATAGTTTGCCAAACTACACAGACTGATACCAAGCTTGCACTCCCGCCTACTGCTGAAGACCTCTGTGCACTTTCACCTGGGCAGCTTGATACGCAACACCAGTTGTGTTGGTTTCAGACCCTGAAACTGACCTCGTGACAATGCGCTGCCCATGTGCGGTCAACATGGAAGAAGCATTACCTTGACAAGCTTGTCCCAGCCAGCAGAGACAATGATGGGGTTGGTGGTGACAGGGCTGAAGCGCACGCATGACACCCACTCGGTGTGACCGTCAGGCTCGCCAATGGTGTACTTGCACTCTCCTAGAGTGTTCCATAGCTTGATGGTCTTGTCCCGGGAGCCGGACACAATCTGCAGAAGCCACTGGATGCTCAGCATAAATCAATTTACCATCTTGTCTTTGTGACTCATCTGGGGAGTTCACAGACAATGGCTGTCCCAGCGGTTGTGGTGCTGCTTGAGATGCTGCTTGGATGTGTGACGCTGCATGGTTTGCAGTCAATACCCCGAGCTAGCAGCAATATTTACCAATGCCTTGCAGGTGACCAGGAAATGGTGATCAAGTTGGTCTTTGCTTGATCAGTGCATGCCACAAGGATGAAGCAATGACACGTGAGGAGGTACAAGGGTGCAGACCTGTCTGTTGTCCACAGAGAAAGCTACGCTGAGCACATCCTTGGTGTGACCGATGAATCGCCTGGTTGTGTTTCCTGAGTTCAGGTCCCACAGACGCAGTGTGCCATCCCATGATCCTGTATGGTACAGACTTCACTGGTGAAACAGCTGCTGACATTGATGTTAAGTTCCAAGTCTCAGCCCTGCAGCTGTGCTGCATGACAACTGCAAAGCGCTGCTGACTGATCAGTGTACCTGACAGAGCAAACTGCCCATCTGAGGAAATCACAACGTCCTGAACGAAGTGTGAGTGACCCTTGAGTGCACGTCTAGGGTGACCGTATGTGCCCTCCTCGTGAGTCAGGTTCCAAACGATAATGCTCTTGTCCCTGTAGCATTTTGCAGCATTTGCTGATTCTAGAGCGAGTACAACGCTGTCTTCTGTTCTGGCGGCTATAATACACATGCATTCTGTTGCTTCTTGCTGCGTACGAGTGCCCTGACTCACCGAGAGGCAGACAGAACAGTGTCGGAATTGGGGTCCAAGGGAGTGGCGATGGAGGTCACCCAGCCGGAGTGACCCTCCAAACTTCCTCTCAGCGATAGAGACTCAGCCATACTTGCTGAATAGGGACCAGTCAAGTGCCACCTCGATCAACAAGCTGCACCTAGCACGCAAAAGGGCCGGCGGCTTGCATGCAAAGTTGCATTGATAGCAAACTCACTTTCCGAATGTTGGGAGAATCCCTGGGACGAGAACAGATGTTTAGAATTCAGGGAAACTGGTTCGGGCAGAGAGCTGTTGGGCGCAGTTCGATGTGCTGAAGCGATAGAGCAGCACCAACAGGACACGGCTTCCCCGTGTCCCATCGCTCCGTGTCACCCGCTGCTCGCCCAGCATTGCCCGTTGAGTGACTAACATGTAGCAGCTATCGATGGCTTACTAGATGGACTTCAGGGGTAACTGCCAACTTGCTGCATTTGCATTGATGCGTCTGGCTGACACATCACATTGTCTTCAACTCGCGCAGCTCCGCCGCATGTCGCGGACTTCTCTTAAACAGCTGGTCTATTCAGGCAGAAAGACTGCGTTGTTGGGAATTTGCAGGTACTTATACCCCACTGCACGCTTTTCGAGAAGCATACGCTAAGGCACGAGCAATCGGTGTAGGCCTGTCAGACAGTAGCAGTTCAGACAGCGAAATTGAGGATCTTATGCCCTCACCACGAACTGGTATATATCTGGCTGCGTGCTCAAAGTGCTGCTTTTGCTGTGCACACGTGCATATTGCCAATTTGGTTGGTGTGCAGGTTTAAGACGCGCACTGACGATAGAGTCGGTAAGTGACATGCTTGCTTGCCCCTATGACAGCTCTATCATGCCCAGTGGTCTGCTAGCCCTGCAATTTGACTGGAGTGACTTGCTGACTCAGCGCTGTCATACGATGATGCTGCACTGCTGCAGATTATCCTTGTCTGTGTGCCTTCAGTGTTCTCTCACTGCAGGCCACAGAGCAAAGACTTGAAAAGATGGACGCATCACTAGAAACTCAAAGTATGGCTGCTGGGAGCTCACCACGAGGGACATTGTCACCCAAACCGCCTTCGTCGACAGGAAGGCAGTCTTCAAATATGCGAGTCACTGCTTTCTCACCAAAAGCCTTTGTGCCTGTCAGGCAGGCTGTTGCTGCCAGGTAAACGCTTACCACACATGTTTAGCAGTGTGTGCTTCACAGACTATGCATATCGGTGGGTGTGCCATCTTGTCACAATCAAGGCTGCCTTGGAATTACTACTTGTTTGGCAGCTTCCCTGGATGCTTGCAGTTATAGGTCTTCCATGCCTTTCACAGCACTTGTATAGCCACCTGATGTGCTCATTCAACATTCAGTCTGATGCTGTCCTGTACAGCACATACACACCAGAATAGTTGCTCATGAAACTGTCACCATACCAATGGTGCAAAGATTAGCTTGTGCTTTGCACGCGTCCATGTCTTCCAGTTGAGCTTGTTGCAAAGACATGTATGCTGTGCTTGCTATGGCTGCATGCACTAGACAGATCTATGTCCAGACTGTGTTTATGGAGACTTTAGAGCAGCTGCAATGTTGATGAACAAAACAGAGTATGCAGTATGGATATCCCACAGGTTCTCCAGCCCGGTTGGCCAGTACCAATCCCCAAGTCAGCTCAAGCAGGCAAGACATTCGGAGTCAGTCCTTCCAGCTGGAGGAGCAGCTGATCAGGGTGCTGAGGTCAATCCAGGTGAGATTGCTGGCATAGACCTAAACTGTCAGCTGTGCGATGATTTAGGTCATCAGCTTCTTTGTCGCCTCTGGTCGTGCACCCGACCGATAGTCGCTCCATTCAGTGACACGCTCGCGATACGAATTTTACTTGTGGATTAATACACTTGTCGAGCCTGCTTCCTGCCCAGAGAATGAATGTCGTTGTTGGCCTGGCTCGTCTTAGCAAGTGATGTTGCACGCTTGAACGCAGTGTGAAACTCCTGGACAGCGCCTCTACAAAACAAATCATTGCAGCTCGTGACACTCTCCAATAATGCACATTCAGCTTATGTCTGGCTGTGTAATCCAAAACAGTATCGTTGTACACAACACACTCTGTAACTGCAACACCTGCACTCAATTTGTTTACCCAAGCAGCGTTGATTGCACAGCACTTCTAAAGCTGTGCAGCATCATGGCAAGCAACAGTAGGCATGCAGGCTGACCTCAGCAATTAGACAGAATTTCAAAACCTGTCAGGCAAGGTATGGACATGGTGTTGTGCTGTAGCCAAGCACCAAACGTGTCATGTCAGCATTTATACAGGCCAAAGTCACATCACACAAAAGAGATAACATTTGCTACCTGCTGCAGAGAGGGCTCATGTTGCATTGCAAGGCAAGACAGCTGAGCAGGGGAGGGAGCAAGAAGACGTGCTGCAAGCCAGTAGTACAGTGGTGCATTATAGCAACGCACACCTCCAGCAAGCTGCGAAGGTGAACCTTGATGCATTGCACATCCGAATCTTGCTAAATTCACCATACTCTTGGTCTGAACACTGTCTCCTTGCACCATATATCCTACACTTTCAAGCTGACATCATTGTTCTTTGTTGGAGCATGTTCTTAAAAGCCTCCAAGGCAATTTGAAGTTCAACTTGTGCACCTGGAGCGTCTGTTGTGTGATAGCAAATCATCACTTGGGCAAGGCATCACTGTAGTGCTTCCAGGGGCAGTCTGTTCAAAATGTATCCCTTTTGCAGCACGTCACTAAGCCTGCCGTAATGTAGCCATCAGCCCTGATGCCTGCAGTGGGTCATGCATCACCTATGCTTGTCTACAATTTGTTTACTCATCTTATCAGCAACATCAACCTGTTGCACTTGCACTGGCAACATCTGATGGTTGTTTCAACCTTATGCATGTACCTCTCCTGTTGTGGTCTGATCAAGGTGATATTCATGGCAGGGAAGGGATGTGTTGCCCCACGCAAGCGATGCCCCTCAGTTGGATGCTAGCCCTGCAGAAGGCTTTGCCGAGGCTGCACCTGTGCCTTTCAGACCAGCCGCAGTGCCTTTTGGTCAGGCAGCAGTGCCTCTGCAAAGGTTTGAGCCCTCACCCAAGGCTGCAGCACAGCGCTTCAGGCCAGCGGCAGTGCCCTTTCAAACTGCAGAGGTGCCTTCTGCTGCAGCAGCAGAGCCTTTGAGGCCTGCACAGGTGCCATCTGAGCCTGCAAAGGTGCCTTCTAGGCCAACAGCAGGGCCCTTCAGGCCTGCAGCAGTGCCAATCAGGCCAGCTGAGAGGCCCACTCAACTACCAGCAGTGCCTTTCCAGTCAGCTCAAGTGCCTTCAGGATCAATTGTGATGCCCTCTGAGGCTCTGGAAGTGCCTTTGAAGTCACCTGATGCAGACGCTCAGACTGTCAAGGGGCCTTTTGAGAGTACACAGATGCTTCTGAAGCCTGCTCAGTTGCCTACTGTGCCTGCCAAGGTGTCCACACAGGCTGCATCAGGCCCAGAGGAGTCGAAGCAGTCCAGTGCTGTGCTCAGTTTACAGCAGCCAAAGCAGCAGCCTACTGTACACCAGGCACATCAGCAGGCAACATCTTCAGGGAACCCTGCTTCACTACATGCTGCAGGTCTATCTGTAGCCCCATCAGGCTGTCATGTGGCTGCAGAGATGCTCGACCAGACAGATGTGCCAGGGTCTGCTCTCAAGCCTCCTGTTACACAGGCAGGCCGAAAGGCAGAGTTGCCAGTCACTGCTTTGACAGCAAAGGCAGCTGCCACCACCATCCCTCCAGCCCAACAGGCAAACCTGCATGCGGCTTCAGTGGCAAAGGCTGTCCCAAAGGCAGAGTTGATGAGCAAGCCTGCAACCAGCAAGGCACCTGTCTCAAGTAGTCCTGCAGGGCTGAAACCAGATCTGCCGGTCACTCCTCTGACAGCAAAGAATGCCTCTCAGGCAAGCTCAGGGGCCAACTTGGACAAGTCGAGACAGGCAGTCCAGCAGCCTAGCAGGTCTGAAGCAGCCTCTAGCTCAGCACCTGTGCAAGGCAAAACAGTGTCCAGTGAATCTGGTGACATGGCAGCTCAGATGGGTGTGGCACAGTCACCCACTATGCTTGGCAAGCCAGCAGACAGTAGGAATCCTGGGCAGCTGCCAGAAAAGATGTCACCGGCTTTTAGAAAGCAGTCAGTGTTTCCCAGAGCACGAAGACCCATTCTGTCGGCAGTGAAGGCTAGCGTTCTGTCATTGCAGCCGGTGCCAACAGAGGTAGGTCAGCATTTCCTCGTGCCTTGATGGGCTGCAGTGCATTGGCTCACGGCCAGCTGGTAGCCTTTGCGCAACATTTCTGCAACAAGGAGGGTTCCCAATGTATTGGGTACTGGAAAGCAATGGTTAAGTTTGACCAGCTCGAAGTGGAGCCTATGCTACAGTCTTGAACATTGACATGCATGCTTTTGGCTACAATATCTGACACTCCTGTGCATGGACATGGCATTGATCATCAGCATTCTCCACATACAGAGCTCACATTGCAAGGTGATGTAACAAGTTGATTGCAGGAATCACAAGCAGTGATGACTTTCACATGCGCACGTAACGACAGCAGACATTGAGTGCAGTTGCTATGGTTTGACAAAACAACCTGTACTGTCTGTGCTGCGCTCATGATTAGCTGCTGCTCTGCAGGTGGCAGTTGCAGGCACGTCTATTGAGCTTGCAGATGGGTCGGTGCAGCAGGCAGGTGCGGTGCTGCCTGATGGGCTGCATGCTGCTCCCCAAGAGGAGCTGGCACAGAAGCCTGAAGTTGCCGGCAGCATTGTGAAGGCACAGATCCCAAAGCTGAACCTGGTTCAGGTAGCTTGTCCAAAGTCTGCCTGCAAATGAGAACCTGACAGACAGCTTGCAAGTAAAGGCCTCAGCGCAATGCCGTCGTCAGATCCTGAGCTGGTCACATGCGCCTAGCAACGTGGTGGCATCTTCTTGGCAAGCACACCTGTTGAAGCATCAATCGTGATGCTCACGCAGCCTTCGTGAGTCTTTGGGTTGCTGTGGGCTATGGACCCCCATATGTGCTGCTTGATAACACTGCATGTACATATGATGTATGCTGCTGCCTGTTTACAGATGCCAACCAACATAGCCAGAGACCTGTTGTCAGGCTGATTGCTACTCTGTGGTCTTGCCATTGCATCAACTTGATACATTAAGACAGTCACAGCTCAAAAAGCAGAGGTAGTCTGCTATTTGCACACAACGCTCATGTTGCAAAGGTCATTGCGTGAGTAGTAATGCCAGATACCAATGACTCACTATCTGTCATCAATGCGTAGGTCATGTCTGTGGCTGTGTCAGTGACGCCGCCTGCCAGGAGCAAGCAGCCAGCAGCAGCAGCCAGGACGCTCAGTCCTAGCCTCACCCCACCCCCAGCTGTGCCCAGCTTTTCACCCATGCTCACCCCCTCTCCACCTGCACTAACAGCACCATCAGTGGTTACAGCTGACTCACCGGTGGTTAGCCCGCCCTCGCCATCTGTTGTGCCAAGCCTCTTGTCAAGGGGTCCTGCAGCAGATGGTATCAAGCAAGGGGGGTTGCAGAGTGGGGTGAAGGCTGCTTTGCCTAGGGTAACGGCTGTCTCACCTGTGGTTGTGCCAAAATTGGCACAAGCGGTCACGCCTGAACCATCACGCCTTGTGCATCAAGGGGCAAGCCGCTCAGGCTCCAAGTCTGTGAGTGCTCAGAAGCCACCCCTGCACCCCCAGGGGTCCCTGACCCCCACTGCTTCCAGGGTGAAGGCATCAGTAACCCCTGCCAAGCAAGCATCGCCCTCAGGTGATCAGTCTTACAACATTGTGACCATATTTTGCATTCAGGTAGCCTTGAGAAATTGCTGTCCTGTTCTGCTGTGTTTGCATCTCAAGTTTGCCCAGCTCATTGTCATGTCTACAGATGCAGCAGAGTCGATGACTCAAACAAGTCTCAGTCCACTGTGCATGACCAGAAGTGACTGCGAGTGTTTGGCCTCTGGGCTAATGCCTTATGAGGCTCCTGTGATAATCGCTGAATAGCGTGATAATCGCTGAATAGCGTGAAAAAACCTTTTAGTTCAGAGTGTTTGGCACCCTACAAGGCACACATACATTTGCTCATTCTGCAAATGGTCAAGCCAGTAGAAGAACAGATTGCGCAGTAGACTTTGCTCAGTGGGATGCCTCTCAGAGCTGTACATCTGAAGAAGCATGGTGTCATGCAGGTCGTGCAAGGTCAAGGTCAAGCTCCAGGGAGGCTCGTGAGCCACAACCTCCAGACCCTGTTCAGCAAGCAGCTGGCAAGAAAGCTTCTCTGGCAGCTGCCAAGGTGACTGAGGAGGCAGCTGAGCCTGCAGCAGTGCTGCAGGGACGGGTGCCATTGCTACACAAGGGGCTCACCAGGCAGCAGTATGCTGCCCTCCAGCAGCAAAGGGCAACAAAGGGACCCAGAAAGGCACTGGCTTTCCAGTATCCATCAGGTAGGTCTCGCAAGAGAGCATGCAGTGGCAGAACAATGCATTGGAAGAGCAGCTCGCTTTGACTGTGCCTGCCTCTTGTGAAGCAGTAACAATCTCAGACTTTAGCTTGTGCCTTCTTTGCAGAAAGCCTGGTGTTTCTGATTGTTGCAAGTATTTGTGCTCTGCTGTCAGCTATCTCTGTCTTGTTTTCTGGAATTCTCTGTTGCACACTGCTCAGCAGTCTTACTCTTGCACAAAAAGCGTCATACCATGCACGGCCGCCTCACAAACCAGGTGCAATGTGCAACTTGCCCTGACAAGACCATTTGTGCTCAGCCTGCCTCGAGCGTTGCACTGCTCAGTTCCTCAGCTGCTCTATGGCTCAACGCCAAGCAACAGCATGTGCGCATCTGCAGGATTCCCCTGGTTGCCAGAGAAGGAGCAAGAAGCCTTTGAAGCAGCTGCCGCAGCAGCTTCTGCACCAACCAACCAGGAAGCTGCAACCCCAGCTGCTGCCATTGTCAAATCAACGGCATCAGCTGCAGTACAGCCTTTGCAGCTGCCCAAAACACTGCCTGGGCAGCAGTCTCAGCTGGAGCCACGTCAGGCAGCAAGCCTCAGGCATAGGGATGCCGCAAATGGGTCTGAGCTTTCCCAGTTTCAGCACCAGCAGCAGGCAGAGCCTTCTAAGGCAGCTGGTTTGAATCAGGATTCTACAGCCGCCAAGGCAGCCCCAGAGGTCTCGAGGGCATCCCCAACAGCTTCAGGAAAGGCCGTCTCAGGAGGTGTCAGGGAAGATGCAGCACAGGCTGAGACCTCACCTGATGCTGGCAGGGGGTCTGAGGGGGGTGTGGGACCCTCACCCACAATCGGCTCAGACACAAGGGATGCTCACATGCTTGGTGGTTACAGTCAGGCTGTGCCTCCACCAGCTGAGAGAGGCGCACTACTTAGCTCAGACAAGAAGGTAGGCTCCATGATTTTCTGGAACACCTTTTTATGTGCACGACTCCTGGTCATTGTGGGCGCTTCAGGCCACTCTGGGGTTCTTCGGCACTTCAGGTACAGCTGACATGGGATAGGTGTTCAAGCTAGTGTTGCAAAGATGGCGGTGGCTGATCCTTTGGCGCTGAGCTGAATCCTGACGTGTCAAGACAGAACATGCCGCTGCATATGTGTGAGTGTGAGGAAGTGAGTACACAGAAGTTAGGTCAAACACGCACAGCCTATCCCATCCCAAGCCTTCATACAGCGTCCTCAGTCACAGCTGGCAGGCCATGCATTGAGCACATAGGCATCGCCCTGCTTGCAACACCCAACAAACTGACGTTGAGTGCAGGGTACTGAAGCACAAGGCCAGCCCAGCCCATTGTTGACTAGGCCTTCAAAGGCACAACTGGCAGGCAGCCCTTCAGTGCAGTCCCCCAGAGCTCCCTGGGAGATCAAAGCCTCCACAGTAACTGCTACCTCCTCATTGGCTAAGAGATATGCTGCCACACCAGGTGCGCTTGTTTGTTTTTCATGTTAGTGAAGATGTTTCAGGATACTCCTCACAGTCAAGCTTGGCATACCTCTTGCAGCCAAAAGCATGTCAATGCCTGTCTTGTTAAGGACATGGACACTCTGATAGATACGATCACAGGAGTCAAGGCAACATGGCGTTCAAAGACGCTTCCCTGTGGATGGAAGAAAGAGCCTTACTAAGAGCCTCACAGAAAGTGCCATCACTGCCCACAAGACTTCAGTCTGCATTACTAAACAGTGGTACTCAAGTGTAGGGATAGGCAGTGGGAGCGCTGCTAGCAAGGACCTGGATGGTCAGGACTCACTGACTGCAGCTCTGAGCAAGAAGGCGCAGCAGAGAAGAGCGCACAAGCTTGCCAAGCACATGCCCAAAGGTAGCTCTCTTCTTCTGCTTTGTTGGTTTGACAGCTTGCTTGTCTGATCAGCAGCATTTAGCAGGAAGTCCTTCTCAGTGAGGATGCACTGCAGCAACAGTGGCCTCAGATACCACTTTTGCACAGCAGGGTCAGCGGGCACAGTCCACTATTGTCTATTGCCGCAGTGCCAAGTTAGTGATTTAGTCCTGATCATTTGGTTGCGGCTGCCCCCCACACCGCCTGAAGTCACTTAAGGGCATGATGCACCTTCCCCGTCATGAGCGTACACAGGGAGCTATCATGTTGCATGATGCGTGGGGCCAGAAGCTGACTCAGGGGTGTGAATCTTGTCTGAGTGTTGCAGTGGCATGTGTTGCTGCAGGGCAAGGCAGGCCCAGCTGGAGCAGGTGGCTGACAGCTGTGCTGCTCATGGCCTTGTGTGGTGGCACAGCCTTCATGCTTGCTCCCCCCACCGCCTTGCCCCCTCCTGTTGCCAGCTGGCAACTTATAGTGTCAGGTGCGCACCTGTGCTGCAATTTTGCTCGCCCTTTGCTGCAGTTTGTCCAGCAACATCATCTTGGCATGTTGCTTCGATGTGAAAGGTGCTGCGTTGTGTATTATGCACAATGTAGTCTGTCATGTCCTGCAGCTTATGCTTTCAAGCAAATTGCATGGGAGCGCTGCCGTTTTTGTGTGCATCATCCTTTTCCTGTTTGTTTATTTTATGCTGCAATATTGTGTTATGCGCAATTCAGACGGTCATGTCTTGCTGTCTTGGCTTTTGAGCACACTGTGCAATGTCATCTGCCCCACCAAAGCGCCTACTTTCTACAAAACGCATCAGCTTTGAAACACAATGCAGACGAGCAATAGCCAAGCGCTGTACACAAGCATGCTGTGTATGACTGCAGGCATGGCTGAGCAGGTCGCTAGCAAGCTTCCCCCCTTGGTACCCCTCAGTCCATTACCCCACCCCCCTGACCAGCAGCACCCCTCAGACGCCCCCTCCTGGGAGCAGCACATCACACAGGGGCCTCTGCAAGTCTGGCATCAAACCACATCTGCAGTGATTTCTTCCCTACCCAGATCCCTTTTCCCATCAAAAGCACCTCAGCATGAGGCTGCAGCAAAAGCAGCAGCTGGAGATGATGAGCCTGGTGCAGCTGGTTTTCATGCTTGGCACAGACTTCAGAGCATGTTTTTCAACAGAATGTCTCAAGGAGTTGGAAGAGGGGTGGCAAGCTGTTGGCAGAGCTGTCAGCGGGCTGCTGAGGGGCTACCCCAGCTGGTGCCCAAGAAGGACTTGGAGGAAGACGATGAGCAGGTGTGACTGTGATGGAACGCTCGACTGTTGATACTGGAAGGTTCTTGTAGTTGGAACACATCCTGGCTGCTGAAGACGCAGCACTGCTGCTGGGATGTGACATGTGACTCTGTGAGACGCACTTCTAACACGTAACTGTCCTCCTACAAATGCAATAGTGAATCTGCATCGGTTGTGCGCTGAGCCACCATTGCATCCAACTGGGACAGTTGTGCTGTGCCTAAGGGAAACCACTGCCATGCCTTTGCATCATATGAGTGCCTCAAGGGTGCAAGGCCTTCTACAAATTCGGCAAAACAATGCCACAAACTGGTTACAAACTGCATGATTGCAGGCGGGCCCTCACTGGGGACAGCATGCACTGGCAGCTCCAGGGGATCTGTGGCGGCAGTTCATGACATCATCTGAGAAGCTGCCCAAGCAGCTGCTGACCGGTGCAGAGCCACACAGGCTAAGTCACCACCTGAGCAGCGTGCCAAAGGCTGTTGGTGCACTGCTGACAAGGACTGGGTTGTGGCTTCTGGAGGGTTTGCAGTCGGCTGGGGAACTAGCTGGGCTGTCTTTGGAGCCTGCTGGGCAAGCAAGGGACATGCCTCCCTTGCCAGGTTTGTGCTGCTGTCTGCTGCTGATACTCAACTATGCTTGAGGCATCACCTAACCATGACATGCTGGGTTATGTATCAGCTGTCTGTGAAAAGGCAAAGGCGATTCACCTTGCAATGCCCATCTATGCTTGAGGCATCACCTAAGAACGGCATGCTGGGTTACTCATCAGCTATCTGTGAAAAGGCAAAGGCGATTTGGTTCGTGGGTTCACATTACAATGTGCACTCAACACTGTGAATGAACATCCTGTCGGGTCTGGGTGTTGCACGTGTGTTGTATTGTGCCCGGCACCATGCACTATGTTTGGTACCAGGCCCTGCACTATGCTTGGTGCCAGGCCCTGCAGTAAGCTTGGTACAGCAGTCTCATGGTGCTGGGAGGTCGACAGAGAGCAAATCAACGACTGCAAACACGGTCACTCATCACCTGTAGAAGTTTGCGAGTCTGCCAAGTGTCCAGTAGTACCACTGCCCATGGCAGGGTGATGACTACTTTTGTGGGGAGTGCAGCAAGCGGTCTTGTTACACAGCGCAAGCAATGCTTGCTGTTTGCGCAGCACAGCCTGCAAAAGGACTGGCTCACATATCTGCGGGCAACTCACGGTGTATGTGAATGATGCAGTGCATGGGGGCGGCCATGAAGCAGTTGGGACGTCTGCTGTGACTGAGCAGCAGCCTTCCAATGAGCCAACAGAAATTGCTTACAAGCCCAAATCAGCTCAGGCTGATGCACCAGCAGCAAAGGCCGAAGCAGCAGACATCCTGGCTGAGTCACCACCTGTTGAGGCTGAGCCAGCATTGGCTGATGCTGAGCCAGCAGTGGCCAAGGCTGAGTCAGCAGTGGCTGATGCTGAGCCAGCAGTGGCCGAGGCTGAGCCAACAGTGGCTGATGCTGAGCCAGCAGTGGCCCAGGCTGAGCCAGCAGTGGCCAAGGCTGAGTCAACAGACAGCATGCCTGAGTGGGGGTCCCTGTCAGAGGAGGCAATCACTGCTGACCACAAGCAGCCTCACCAGTTTCAGCCGGCATCTGCAGAGCATGTGGCATCTGATCACTGTGAGACTGAGTCACAAGCATCTGACACAGCAGCTGCAGATCATGTCATTCATGAAGACACTGACACAGCAGACCTGGCAACAGAAGCCCTTGTGCTTAAGCAAGATCCTCAAGTGGATGGCACTGCAGGCATTCGTGCCATTTCCGAAGGTGCAATCCACCTGTGGACCTCACCGTAGTTGCAATGATCAAGCAGTCAAGTCTCCACTGACACATGTATACATGCTGACCTGTCCAGTTGGATCGAAAATGCCAACATCCCAGTGAGGATTGCTAGTGGCATGGTAAACATCATGCACACTGACATGATGTTTCTTGGGCTGTGACTTGCCTCAGTCCAAAAAAATGTCTTGGACATCCTGAGCATGCACTGCTGCTCTTACAGCTAGAATTGACTGCCGCACATGACTTGACAGATGAGATGCTTGTTTTGCTAGGTACTGTAGAGACCCTGCGTGTGCTTGTGTCAGAAGCTAGTACTACACGCCAGCCTTCAGACGCAGCAGCTGCTGCTCAAGACTCAGCACCTGAGTCTGCTGTCTTGGTCTCAGGCCCAGAGTTGAGCGCAACTCATGATGCTGTGCCTGAGCACGCTCAGCCAGAGTCAGACCCTGCTGATGGTGTTGACTCAGAGCCTGAAGCTCATGCTCACGAGCCAGAGCTTGAGCCTAGTGAGGCAGAAGCAGAAACTCCATCTGCTGAGTCAGAGCTGGGAGCCCATGTTACTGAGGCATGGCCTGAGGCTGATGCTTTCAAGGCACAGCCTGAAAAGGCACAGCCTGAGGCTCATGCTGCCAGGACAGAGCATGGCCCTGCCACAAATCCCCTCGGTGCTGTGTCACAGTCCAAGCTTCAGCAGCTCGTAGCGTGGGCATCAGATAGGCATCGGTTCAGCCGGCCTGCTGACTCATCAGCTGCACCTGAGCAGACAGTTCAGAGCAGTGAGAAGCTTCAGGACCACATGCCCAGCCACATGTCCAATCAACCAGCTGCAGTCAAGGGCAAAAGTGAGCAGACCTTGGACTCAGAGCCTGCGGGAATCATTGCCACAGACAGCAACCAGCACAGTCCCATAGCACATGCTGAGCAGCATGCTGACTCAGCTTCTGGTGCTATGGACTTCAAGCCACAGCCTGGCGTCGACTCGTCTGTTGACCAGGCAGATTCCTTTGAGCAGATTGCTGATGTCAACGCCGCATCAGATGAGTCATCCCTGCCTGACAAAGCACAGAAAGTCATCCGGTTTCTGAAGACCGTCATCTGGACAGCTGTGCCCGCATTTGCGCTGGTCCTCATCTGGCTGCTCTGGCCTCAGCACAGCTCCAGCAGTGGTGGCAATGGTGAAGATGGTATTCAGTACGAAGCTGCTGACGACGAAGAAGCCCCAGAGGTGGCTGCTGAAGTGCAGGAGGCATCTCCAGCAGCCCAGGAGAGCTCTGGCCCTGTCACAAGATCACGGGCAGCAGCCTCGTCTGTCCGTAGAAGCATCTCCCGGGCTGCCTCTCAGGCTAGGAGTGGCTTGAAAGCAGCACTGGGGTCGGGGTCTGCAGAAGGGCAGGAGGCTGATTCTGCCCCTTGGGGGTCAGGCGTGGGGGTTGATGGGAGTGCACCTGAGGGATCTGGTTCAGGGGCTGATGGGAGTGCCCCTGCGGGGTCAGGGGTGGGGCCAGATGGGGGCTCGCCTGTGAGGTCAGGGGCAAGGACTGGGGGCCGTGCCAGGAAGAGCAGACTCAATAGGGAGCTTGCTGCCCTGGGTGGGTAACCCCTGACAATGCTTTGTACAACAACCCACACCTCAGCAGCTGTCTGCATATCTCTGCAGGCTCTGCAAGCAGCTGTACCACTTTGATGCCATCATACAAGTGCTGTTTACAATGTGCTGTGCTTTGGTGCAATCACTGCAGTCATTGTGAACCACAGAAACGCTGCTGCTGACAGCGACATTGGCCTGCAGTGGTGTCATATCACCTTTGCATTCCAGCAGTGTCAGGCTCTTGCCCAGTCCCTGGTGGTTGAAGTGCAGGTAGCAACACTATAGTAGACACACCACGCAGTGCCAGGAGGTTCACAGTGGACTCTTATAATGGGAGGCACGGAAACATTCCCAAGTTCCACAGACTGAACACCCTGACGCAAAACGTAGACACCCTTGATCTGCGCGATGGGACAATCTTGACCCCAAATGACTATGAGGTAATTTCAGCACATGTGCATCTCAGCCTTTTTGCTCAGACCTCAGATGTTGACATTTGCTCATTGCTGAAGCCTTCAATTGGGCGTTTCAACTTGTAAAGGCAGCTGTGCTGCCTGTGTCTGCATCAAATTACACATCACCAGCTATTAGACATTATTTGCCACCATCAGAACTGGACTCAATGCAGTACCTTTTATCATTGTGCAGCATGCTGGATCCCAACTTTGGGTGTGTGTCTCTGCAGATGGCCAAAGCAGCTGAGAACCAGGAGCTGCAAAGTCTCAAAAGCTGACAGGAGAAGGGCAAACAACCAATCACTATCTTGTCACGTTGCTGATGTACTACTTGAACACCATTGTGAGGTATCTGAGCAGAGCAATGCCGTGATACGCTGTTGTTAGAGGCTCAAGACCAGATTGCAGCAATGCAACATTTTGCTGCAAGTCCTTTTGTGAATCTGTTGCTGATCAAATTACAAGATTTTTTTTGCTATGCGAGCCCAATCTTCAGTAGTAAGATGTTGTTTTGGGTTTTTACCGTCTCCAAATTTATGCACAGTCCAGTAGCTTGCTGAGCGTGCCAGAAAATTGTATATGTACAACTGGCTTACAACATAAGTAAATAATGTAAACTTTTTGCCAACGAGACTGAAGCAGCTCCAAGTCCAAGCACTGCTGGCTGCTGTTTGTGCATTTGCTGAATCCATGCTTGCTCTCAATCAACCACTTGGTTGTGAACGTGTGTACCTCCTTCATGTGTGGTACACAGTTTGGTATCTGAGGCAGGGAGAAATTCTGCGGCAGTCGCAAGGCTGGGCCAAGTGCTTGAGAAGATCTTGAGAGCTGAGCTGGAATGGACTGATCAAACAGCTCATCAGGTCTGCCAGCTGGCAGGGCCTTCATAGGTCTCACCTGTAGAGTGTTTGACTTGCATGAAGCCTTGCGGCTGCTGCATCGCATAATTTGCCAATCAACCCTTGAGAGCACATCAGCAGCAGCTTTGCTGCTTCACTATGTAGCCATGTACTGCGGAGGAATCAACACTGCTGTGCAACTGCAATGACCTGCAGAAGCATGGTATTGCTGGTGAAGTCCCCACTGACCCCTTGCATGCATCTCAAGACAGCAACGTTTGTGAGCTGACAGAGACTGCAGCTTGAGATGTGTTTTTGCCCTGCATTTTATGTTTGTATTGTACCGGTAGTCTATCTGGCCTGTTACAAGTCTGTGGGATGACATGTCACATCGAAAGTCCATGATGCCAGACCACAACATATGTGTGTGAGTTCGGTCTGAGTGTTGTTGCAGGGCAAGGCAGGCCCAGCTGGAGCAGGTGGCTCACAGCTGTGCTGCTCGTGGCCTTGTTGGTGGCACAGGTTTCATGCTTGCTCCCCCCACCGCCTCGCCCCCTTCTGCTGCCAGCTGGCAGTGTCAGGTGCGCACCTGTGCCGTGCTGCTTGTCCTGATCTGTTGTAACTGTGTATTAAATGCTGCAGTTACTATGCGACTTTAATCATGTTGTGCCCTGCAGGTTGTGCATTCAAGCATATTGTCCAAGCAATCGCTTGCATGTGATTTTGTTGTGGGTCTGATCTCATTCCATGTCACTGAACAACTTGTGAACCATACTTCGACTGTACCACGGGTACCATACACAGTGGGACTAAGGAGCAAAGCATCGTTCTGAATCTGCTATTCACGCTGCCTTCATGACAGCAGCTTATGCTACACATGCTCCTGATGTGCTGCCCTGTACATGTACTTCTGCTATTGCCTCCACCTTGCTCTTATCATACACTCAAGATCTGCTCGGCTTGTGCTTTTCTTTGCAATGACCTCACCTCGGCATAGTGCAACTTCATTTACTACACTGCAACTTCAGTTCCTCAACATTGTACTCGAGTTGAAATCATCAAAGCTGTTCACACCATGATATTTCTGCAGGATTGGCAGGATATCACCACTAAAGTAAAACCTAACCTTGTGACTCCTTCTGCCTACATCACGATGGGGTCTGTCCTTGAAGCAAGCGGCTGGCAAAGCAAAGTTGTCCCACAGCTGCTCCTGAGACAGCGAGTTGGAGTGCAAACACGTCCTACAACAGTGGACTAGCAGTCTCCAGAAGATATGGTCTCGATCACTACCACAAAAGATGCAACCTCTGAAGCCTGCTAGCCGCAAAATCTCTCTTGCAGGCTGGGACACCTTTGGCATCTGCTTGTGCGCCTTTTGCATCTCTTTTTCTAACTTTTTCTTCTTGCGTATTGTTGCATAGTAGGTGACCTGTGAAGAGTACACGTTCCACAAATTTTGCCACAGCCCCTCAGTTTTTGTTTCGCGCAGATGCTGAGCCAGCCAGGTGTCCACGCAAGCCAAGTTGAAGAAGGTCTGTGGTGTTGTGATGGAAACATCAAAGATTTTCACAAGCAAGTCATCCCACAGCTCTTCTGGAAGATCTCGAAAGAAATGAGTACACGGTACATCGGTCAACACAGCTGCTGGAGCCGCCGATTCATCACGCCGCGAAGCAGTTGTGTAAGCCATATGGGCGTTTCTTCGCACAGTTCACTATACACCGGCTTCTCTTACACCTCACCATACAACAGCACTAGCTGTGATCAGTCCGGCTTGACAGGGGTCAGCGCATTATATCGCAAGTCGGCTCACATCCTGTGCTGCAATCGCGCACTTGATTTGTTCTCTTGACAGCTGCTATTGGGACATTCAAGCTGGCTTCAACCAATCAATCAGTTCGATCACTTTACATTTCCCTGACTGTGACCATTGCAAATGAGAGCAATCTTCCGTGTGATGTGATCTTCCGCAATATCACAGGCGTAAGTAGTGCCTCCGGGGACACACTTACGTTTGGGTAAGCTTCGAGTGCATCCCACACATACTCCAGGGGTGACCGGTGTCAGTACCATTGACTTTTCCACGCGCATGATACGCAACACCAAGATCTTTCAATATCAAGCCAAGGTAGTTTACACATGGCTTTGCTGCATGTCTTCTAGCACTCATCGAGTCGTTGCTTTCTGAGCTATGTTTGGCAGGCTCCAAATGATGTTGGCACACAATAAAATAATAAAACAATAAAACAACGCCAGCACAAACAAGTCGAAAACTTCTATCAATTTCTGTAGCACTGGTAATGAATAGTCACCATCCATCTGACAAGTAGTCAAACCACCTGGCAATGTGCTCTGATATACAAGCTGCCAAGGAAGCAGACTGCTCACTACTGACCAACTGACAAAAACCTAGCTGCATCTATGCATGCACATTTTCCATAAATTTTGCTCATACTTGACAAGGCAATATCTTGCAGGGCACTCAAGCCCTGCTGACTGCAACATTTGCACTCATGATGCTTGCCCAAAAATGTCTCGACACTTCTCCCAGTTGCTATTCTTACGAGCTTCCCAGTACCCGCCTTTGTACTTGTACATGGCTGTCTCCCCAGCAACCCCCTTGGGGATTCGTTCAAACCAAATGGGCTCAAGGGGATCCTTGTTCTGCTCGGCTGCTTTTCTGACTGCTCTTTGTTTCACCTCCAGCCTCTTCTTCTCAGCATTTGCCTGCATACATGTGGTGTGCATTTGAGCAACTCACTCAGTGCTGGGATGCTGCTTGCAGTTGTGCGCGATACTTTACTGCACTAATGCAACATGTGCCTGCTTTTCTGCCGGTGCATGCTGGACACACTGGCTCAACTTGCAATGCAGAGCTGGTCTGGGCTTACCTGCCAGCTCAGCTTGCACAAGCTTTGGTTGATCATTACACTGCAGCAGCTTGCCAGAAATGCAGATCTCCTCAGCATATTGCTGTTATGCAGCAGAGATCTAAACAGTTGCAAAGCACATGCTGCATTGGCGAACGTCGAGACCCACTGCCAATGCTGACTCACTTCAGCACAGGTGAGTGTCAGACAATCAGTACAGATGCACACCTGATCATATACACCCTCTTCCAGTGCGTGCTGGTCAGGCCTGAGGCGCGAGTCAGTGGGCGCCAGCTTCCCCTTCAAGCCTGGGGTGACCTCATTCAGATAGATGGCAAACTTTGTCATGTTGTACCTGCACATCATACCCAATCAGCACATTGCTGACCCATTAGATTCTGTTGGGCAGTGCAGTTATAATCTGCACGAGGCAAAATGATCCATTCAGCCACCACTACAAGGATGATCAGGATGTACGAAGTACACAGGGACATGGCCCCAGTCTCTTGCAAACATCAAAGCCCAGCCTTACGACAATGCAGCACCACTTGCAATCAGCTGTCACAGGCAAGGCAAGGCAAGGCAAGGCAAGGCAAGGCAAGGCAAGGCAAGGCACTGCACCACAATGTGGCTCCATGCGTACTGGAGCGCACCCACTGATGCACTTTTCATTGCCTTGAACATGTTGCCTGAATAGGACAAGCCCTGTCTCGACCTCACATGGTGCAGCCCTGCATGCGTATACATGACATTGATGATGAGAAGGAAAGCTGGTCACCTGCTCTCAGCTTTGGGCATGGGGTATGTCTGCCATATCTTGCGCTTAGCACCATTGGGCATGGTGATGCTCAGCTCTTTGTCCCAGGTACCAGTCAATGTGCAGGGCAGCTTCTCCTTATCCCGCAGAAACTCTCCTGATACCTGCAACCTATCCCAAGGTGATACGTGCTGTCACAAGGTATCACCCTGCGACAGAATTTTGTCGCAGGGTGATACACTCATTCATAAGGCAACATATGCTGTGACAGCATGACAGACACTGTACACATTCATAAAAGAACATAGTTGCATTCAATTGCACAGCTGCTTGACATGCAATTATGGTACTACTAAGATTGCGTGATAAACTGTCATGGCAGTCAAACAGGCCAAAGCAAACCCTGTGCAGGCAGAAAGGTTGCCAAGAGATTAGAATTTTTACGGTAAAATACAGCAAGAAAGGGCGCAGCAGCTCATGCAGGCGAGCTGAAAGCTACAGAATGTATACCTGGTGAGATTCACCCCAGGACAATCTGCTGGATGCCTCAAACTTGATCTTGGCCAGTAGACTGGACTGCAGGTTGGTGATTTGCATAATGCCTGAGTGCTCTATGTGTGGCTTGCCCATGATGTGCAGAGATGAGGTGACCTGCATCATTTCCAGACAATGTCTACCAAAGCAGCTGTCATGTTTGTTTGCATGCAAATTCAACATTGACCAGGCACATCTGGGCTTGGTCTCACCATGGGTCCTAGCGTTTGGGTATGGTTGTGCCACACAACAACAGCACTGCGTGTGGCAGCTGATGGCAAACAGACATGACAAGGTTACATGATGCAGCAATAGTAAGCGATAGTTTGTCCTGCACCGCAAGCAAAGCCACCTGCACTGACTGTGCTGTTCAATGCAAATCCAACACAGCAAAATGAACAGACGGTGAGGACGTCAAGCAAGCAGGCAGGCAAAAGCAGGCTGCAGTGCAGCTCTGCCGAGATTCATTTGACAGCATGCCAGATGCCGTGACTCACCTTTGCCCAATTGTACTCATCTCCATCATCAAACTTGAGCCTGATGAGACCAACAGGCATCAGCTCGACAGAGCGTCCCCAGAATTTGGCGCGCACATCTGCATCGGCTTCAAAGCTCCAGCTCTCCCCTTCACCATGCATTGCAATGATTGTAGGATGGTGCACCACCTGAAACATGACATGACGTGACTAAGCCTGCGTTGCTGCATTTCCTGATGTTCGTCATTGTCCATGGCAGCTGCACACTGCCAGCGTGACTGCAACGATTCTTGACATTCACAAACAACCGATGTCATACTCAACAATTCATGCAGGCTTCCTTGATTGATGCCTTATTGATGCCTTTGGAAATGCCTGCAAGCGTGAACCAAGGGAGATCACCGTCAGGTATCGCATTTTGTAGAGCATGCATTCAGACAGGTGTTTCTTCTGAGATCAGGCTGGCATATCTGTGTGTCACAAACAGGGCTCGCACAGCTACAACTGCAGAAGTTTTGTTGTACATAGTTATACTGCATGACCAGGCATTCTCCAGCAGCGCTTCATAAACTAATGGGTCCTGAAGCAACATGCCTGTCAGGGATGACACAACCCAGCAGTACCTTTTCGGCAAGCCCTCGCCAACTTTGCTCGGGGTACTCAAATTCGAAGGTCTCTCCAAGCAGGGGGTTGAAAGGCTTCAGGTAGCGGTTGTTGGTGCCTGAGTATGATGAGACTGCAAAGGCGGCCACATACAGCATGCGCTCTATACTTTGTGGGGGCTTGGTTGCAGCCTGCAATAGCAACTGCAAAGTATCAGCTCTGCTTGTTCACAAATAAGCAAGAGCTGATTCACTGCCTTCTATTGTGAACACTTCCATACTTGACCTACACTACAAATTTGCTTGTGCATGGTGGCAACAAGTTTGTCTGTGAACACCTGGCCAGCAGCACTGACATGCATAGATCCAGAACCATGCAACAATGGACACATATGTGTTTGCTGAGTGTGCAAGAAGCCTCACAATAAGCGACAAAGTTAAACAAGCGTCCATCGCTCATAAAGGCATCAATTCTGCACGACATGCTGTATGACATGCACAACTGCGCATGCAACAATGCAAACGGTGATGTACCTTGTTAAGTAGATCAGCATACTCCAGATCTTCCATGGTCTTTTGCAATACAGAGAGGGGCTCATTGAAGAAGAAAGGCAGGGTGATGTGGGTCAGGTCCTTGCCTAGCGACTCCTTGAGAATGGACCACATAATGGACCAAATGCTGCTGTTGTCGTCCTTCTGCTTGGGTGTGGGAAGGGCTTCTCTCCTGGTGGGTGGAGGGTCCATCTCCCTGCAAAAAAAATGTCTGTGTTGATGTATGCCTACAGCTGAAACCTGAGCTTTAGTGACTGCAGCCCAACAGCATGCCCTACACGCCTTCAGCCCTGTTCTTTCTGTGGAAAACAGCTTTCTGTGTGCAGGTCTGGCTGAAACATACAGGCATGTCATGTAGCACTGTTGCCTCACAGACAAAAGTAGCATAGACAATGAGCTGGTGGCACACGTTATGGCTGCACCAAGTTCAGAAGACAAAAATGTTATCAATTTGTCAACCAGCCAGAGCATCCCACGAGCGTACGAGACAGCACACTGGGGTGTCCTTGCATTGAAAAAGTCGGGAATGAATGCTGCACCTTAGCCACTCCTTTTCACTCTGACCAGAGCTACCTTCGGAAGTTTCTGAGGTGAGTGGGCTGTCTCCGGCAACAACGTGTTGGCCATTGGCGGCTGCACCTGTGCCTTCTTCAGTCTCCATGGCCCCACCGATGTCTCTGCCCATACCACCACTGCCTAGCGCTGGGTCAGAATCCACCGACCCCAGCAAGTGACTGCTGATCAGATCAGTGGTGAGCGTGCTGTACCGCCCCGCGAGAGTCTTCGGCGTTTATAGAGGCCTGGGAAGTTTGCGCTTGCAGCTGCAACTGCAAGGGAAGGAAGGCGTTTCACTGTTATGAACATTGCCTATATCGCCTGAATAGTACGTCCTGCCATCGTGGTCAAACTTGAGGCCGAGACTGTGCTAGTTAGTCATATCAGTCATCGCAGCAGTTGGCGATGATGTTGTACTATCTGTTGTCCGCAGTCGCAAGGCTTGACGCGCAGAGCGTGGATGATGTTATACTTGCTCTCATTTCTGCCCCGGGTATGCTGTCGCTGCTACCGAACCTCCATTGGCTCATTGTCTTGTGTGACCAAGTTTGCAAGCCTTCTTCCCCTGTGCTCCCTGTGCGGGCTTCATCAGAAACGCAGGGAGCATGCAGCGGCAAACGGTGTACAACGCCTTATTTGTTCTATGTCATTACTGGGTGTCAAGGCTGCTTGAGTCAGCACTGCAGGCAACGCCAGCCCGAGGCAAAATCTTCTGATTTATCCGGTTCTGCCTGCAGCGCCCCCTGACTATTTGATTTGTGCGCGTAGAAGGTTTTCCTTGTCACTTTGGGAGCTGCTAGAGGTTTCAGGCAGTTGATGTACGCAGTTGATGTACGCATTTGCAGAAGTCCACTTGGATAGGTACCACTGATACAGAAGGACTGGGCGTTCTTGTGACTATAAACAACAATGGAGATAAGCAACATCAATCTGGTCTGCTCGCACGCCAGCCACTCTGGTATTGTTGTGCAGTGCATGGTAGGGAGAAAGCAGGAGCTCCAATGCACTGTACCGGTGCCGGAATGCCTTGATGTCCTTAACGCTTTTCAGACGCTCTTGTCAACTCGCCATATGAAGATTCTGTTGGCAGAGGAGCCATGGAATATGCAATCAGCACAGTCTGTCGCTTGAGCCATTGTTTGATGTGGACGTGGATGAATTGAAGCCAAGCCAGAGAGGTAGAAGCTGGCGCCATTTGACGCTTCCAATTGGCTGCAGGTGCATTAGTCAAGCCAAAGCTCAGCACCTTGAATTCATAATGCCCAAAAGGAGTGGAGAAGGCAGTCTTCGGCACATCCTCTGGCGATATCCGAATTTGATGATAGCCACTGGTGAAATTCAGTGAGGAAAACACCTTGGAACCCTGCAGTTGGTCCAGCAGATCATCAATTCTAGGCAACGGATATTTGTTTTTGACAGTCAGCTTGTTCAAAGCACGATAGTCAACACACGTGTGCAGAGTGCCATCCTTTTTCTGAATGAACAAGATAGAAGAAGAGTACGGTGAAGTACTAGGCACAGCATGACCACGCGCAATGACATCAGCAATCTGAGACTTAGCCTCAGCAAGCTCTCTAAGGCTTAGCCTATAAGCATGTCTGAAAGGAGGCTTGGACCCAGGCTCAGGGGGAATTGCATGCCCAATGTTGCGCTCAGGAGGTAGACCAGGAGGTAACGCCTCAGGAAACCTATCATGGTACTCATGCAACAGCGCATTCAGCTCAGACTCAGGCATCAACTGAGACTGATCAGTGTCACCAGCAGCAGTGGCACCAGGCATAGCAGCACAGGGTGCATCAGCGACAGGTTGTGCATCAGTGCACACAGCAAGGAAAGCACGGCAACCACTGGCCATTGCTTTTCCAGCCTGCACAGCAGTTATTGGAGCAGCATATGCATCAGGAACAAACTGTACAGGTTCATCAAGGTCACTTTCAGGACCAGGAACTAACGTGATTCTCTGGCTACCCTTGGTAAGCACACAGCATTTGTGCCCCCAAGACAAAGTAGCAGAATACTTGCACAGCCCTTCACAAGAGCCGATGCCCCCTCATGGGATAGGGCCTTAGCCTCAGCAGGATTTGTAATCTATGCTGGCAACCATCGGGGGTAGCCTTGTACAACAGGCCTATCAAGACTAAATCAAAATTGGCTCAGCCCTGATTAGCATGCACTAGAACAGGGCACACATGACAAGATGGCTTTGCTTCTACAGTCTTTCCTGCTATGATGTACAGTCGTCATTGACAATTTCAGAATGGAACTAGCTTTGCATTTGATTGCTCCCCCCTGTATATAATCAAGGCCCTGAGCATGTTACGGTACCAGCAGCATGTTTAGCCTGTGTCGTTTGTGTCTAAAGGATGCCTTGCACTTGTAGTGCAGTGCCTAAATATAATGCCTTTTGATGCAAGCCATGTGGATCAGCATGGTGCATGCTCTATGTATATCATTGAGCAGGTCCAGTGTAAAATCACCTGTTGCATGCATCAGCCACACCGGCAACAGGTTCCAAAGAAACTGTGATGCAGTAGCTCAGACACCTGTTTTGTTTCTCTGCAGGCACTGGCAGTGTAGTCCAAGCTGAGGACCTTGTTCAAGGCTTGTGTACATGTGCAGACACACAGCTATAGGGGCACGGCAGTTGCAGAGGCTTCAGAGGCTTGTTCCTATGCGCTTACATGTCAATCCAACTGTCTGCAATTGAAGATGGTCTGACAATCACATTTATTGCAACTAGGTCACAGCTGCATCTGGCAAGTCTTACACCCCTGGCTACATAATTATGTGTAAAGTAAAACTTACGTCAGCACTGCAGCTTGTTTTGTTCTCACAAGCAAAGTCTTGTGCTGACTCCGTGATGCTGCCCTGGACGGTTTTCCTCATGCACTCACCAAGCTGCAACAGTCAAATCAGCCTTCTGGTACGTGAAGGCTGCAAACATGTGTTTAGGAGGGAGCAAGCCGCAAACTGTGCTATGCAACACATCTGCTGTTGCTGATAGCAGCTCAGCACAATTACAATGAAATGGTCATCAAATAGCTACGAGGAGAACCTGCACTTGACAGCAGGTCTTGAGATGATACAATTTGCTTTCAGAAAGCTGGCACAAAATCCCCAAGCGCAAGAACCAAAAATCGTGCTAAACTGCACCAACTACTCAGTCTACCTTCGAGAGAAGTCTCACGCTACCCACAGCTATATGGCTACATTATTGCGTCGATGTTTTTATTCCCATTCTGGTACAATCTGAAAAGCTACAATCTGAAAAGCTACAAGTACCCTGTACCCACACACTTTTGAAATCTGTCCTGCTAAGAGTATGCACCCAGATTGATTGCATACATCAGAGACAGGGCTGAATCCAGAAGCCAAATTTGGGTCTCAAGACAGGCTGTAAAACAGAAACATCAAAATTTGCCCAAAAAGGGAATGCATGCACCGGCCAAGATGCAATAGCAGCTCCAAGTCAGACTATGGTCTCAAGGGGCTGCTGCTCTGCTTCAGGGGAGCTTGCAGAGTCTGTGGCCCTGTGCTGATACTTGTAGGCCCTGTTCTTCTTCCTCTCCATGGAGGCAGCATGATCTACCAATCGTCCGCTGGGACCATCTGGGGACTCGGTGCGTTTCTGCCAGGGGACCAGGCCTGTCAGCCAGGTAGCCCCAACTCCATACAGAGGGGCAGCAACCAGACCCGCTATGACCCCTCCAACGCCCTCTGCATGATGCAAGCTTGTGTTTAGTGAAGTATAGCACATGCATGATGTCACCTCAATTTGGAATGTGTCCTGTGCAGGCATGCAGGACCTGCACAGGTGTACAGTCATGCAGGATCTGCACAGGTGTACAGTCATGCAGGAACTGCACAGGTGTACAGTCATGCAGGAACTGCACAGGGAAGATCAACTTGCACAGGCAGTGTAGCAGAAGCTGTCTTTGCCTGAATCATCAAGGCAAAGAGGGGAACAGCTTTGTAACAGCTGGCCAGAGAGTTCTCCCTGGCCAGATAAGACAGCTTAGCTATTCTCAAGCTTCGTGCATCTGTAAAGCATGCATGGCTGAGCAGAAGCAATTTCGGCATTTGGTGTTCTGTGATTGTGTAGCCTTGTAGTACAAGCAAGGCTGTGCACCACCATGCAGCAATGTGGCGGTACAAGATGTAGCTCGGCTGTGCTGGAACAGAATGCAGTTTGACCTGGAATGACCTGGAATGTCTTTAGGGCGTTTTGATTGCCCCTCAGCCAAATGCATTCACGCATGACTTTAGGGCAGCAACCAGACAGTGTGACAGCAGTGACAAGCCTGTTCAGGGCTGTGTGACTATACCATGACCACAATACAAGAGCTGTTCAGCTGACCTGCAATGATGTACAGCCACACTTCATTCCAGTGGCAGTGGAAAACTATAGCAGGACCAAGTGCTCTGGCAGGGTTTATGGCAGTTCCTGTGAATTGTGAGCCTGTACCAGACACACACTGTGTCAGACACACGCTGTTGCATCGCACTGCCCGCTAATAATAATAATAATTTACAGGCGTTCCAGCTAATTGTTCTTGCCAGGTACCTACTAGGTGTGCCTAAACCCTAGTCCTGTGAGCCAACATGCACTAACATGAGACACTAGTTGCATCGCACTGCCCGCTGACTAGGTCATACTGCTCATTGACTAGGTTTGGATACCTCCGTATGGTCTTGCAGACACAGCAACACAGCATACCCACAGCATGCATTTCTCTGCCAAGCACAACAACGCATGCTTGTGCCATCAAGGCTCAGATGAATCACTGCGTGTGGCTGTTGTGCAAGGCTAAGTTTGACAAGAGAAGGTCATAGTGCAAATGTTGGTCGAGAACCTGCTTCTTAGCATGGAAGGGGCTTGCTGTTGTAAGACAATACTGCAATTGCCTCAAAGGCAGAAGACTGAGAGCTGACCTGCAAAGACCATAGAAAACAGGGAGAGACCAACAGCATATGGGCCGAAGTTGCCAAAGGAGGGCTCCCCAACAGCCACAGCATACACCACTGACACCAGTACAAAGGTCATCACTGTCTCCCAGCCAAACAGCATTCCTGCACCAAACGTTGCATGCATGGTCATGGCATTCCACACCTTGCTGACCTTTGCCACTTGAGTGTGGGCCAATTGGCTGTCTACGTGATGCCTTTGTCACCTTTGTGTCTGAGACAGAGTGAGAACAGGCCAGGTGCAAAAAGCTGCTGATCAGGTGAGAGACAGCACTTTCTGGACTACTTGTAGTAGGATCAAGCAATGCAGTGAGCTGCATGCATGTGCACAGCCATGCATGAGGCTCTGCATTGTATGCTCTGCGGTGAATGCCTTCCTGTAATGGGAGACCTACCCATTGTGACATCGGTGCCCCGAGTGAAACAGCCAGTTCCATTATTGCCCATGCCCACATAAGAACCTGGCACAAGACCTGCCTGCAAAAATGCAAAACCCACCATGAACATGACACAGGTGCATGTACATCCCTCCAGGCCCCACACATGTAGCAACTTCTGCTTGCTGATGCACAAGTCTGATTCAAGCAGAAATGATGTCTCAAGTAAGGAAAATGAACATAGTGACATATCCTCATGGAGGACAGGGAAGAGCAGATAAACTTTTGTTGACTGATCATCAAACAGCAGCTAGGTAGTAAGCAGTAGCAGGGAAATGCATCCAGAAACAGTATTGAAGGCAGCCAGCAAATGGGGTAAGTGACCTCACCACCATCAGCATTCCAAAGCAAGCTCCACAGATCTGAACAAAGATATAAGCCAGACCTTTTAGGAATGAAATGTGACCAGTGACAATAGTGGCAAGGGTGACAGCTGGGTTGAGATGGCCACCAGAGATGTTGGCTGTGATGTAGACTGCATAGCCAACAGGTGTCAGCACTAGCAAGACAATTTGCCATGGAAAGCAGGCAGGCCTGCAAAAAAGGTAGGGCATAGCAAAGGAAGCTTACTGAGAACTGCAAGTGACATGCCATTGCCCCTGCACAAAAGGCAATCACAATGAGCTCTGGCTCTTGAAACAAAGATTTGTGCCAAAAACATTTCAACACCATGCAACTCGTACCATGGAGCCCAATTAGCACTTCCCGAATCCTGCTGGTCCGTATCGGTCTTGGTGCCTTGCTGGGTACTGACATTGCCTTGTGGAGTGGCACTGCCAGCGAACGCAAAAAGCATCACGCCTATAAACTCAGCAATCAGGGCGTACACAAATTTAGCCTCTGCGAAATGGCCAGA
>JAABUK010001193.1_pt1 | contig 50493 bp, 78 predicted proteins | sample 5559141 | NCBI WGS metagenome assembly JAABUK01 (sample SAMN10711869, study PRJNA513367) | rock metagenome | isolation source: Antarctica rocks | place: Antarctica: Victoria Land, Pudding Butte nord | collected 2016-01-03 | reverse complement strand
CCCCTACTCCATTCAAGATGCAGCACAGCACACCTATCTCTGCTTCTGTTCAGAGTGTACAGGTTCAGAACACAGCTAGACGCCGAGCTGCAGCAGAGTGGATTGAAGAGCTGACTGGCATAGCCTTACCAACCTCATCAGATCATGCATTCCGTGGCGCTCTCCGAGATGGCATTTTGCTCTGCAAGGTTCTGAACATTCTAAGACCGGGCATCATTCCACAGGTAGCGCAGCCCGTGCAACTCGGTGAATATGAGCTGCCATGATGATTATGACCACAGTCTCTCTGACAAACAGTTGTAACTACGTCTGTGGATGTGTATTGTAAATGACAGATTGCTTGGCATCCTCAGGTTCAGGAAGAGCATGAGCTTGACCCTACATCAGGTCAGCCTACCGATGCTGGAAATGCTCAGAAGTTTATAGATGCTGTGCAAAGATTGCAGCTGCCATCAGCATCCCAATTTGGTCTTAAAGACCTGCAATCAACCGGTTGGGAGGACAGGGAGAGGATCACAGAATGTTTGCTGACCTTGAAACGCTACTATGAAGCTGAGCAGAAGTCAGGAGTAGCTGTTTCACCATTCGCACCATTCCAGTCTCCAACAAAGCTTGCTCGGGATTCACAGCTGGGACCACAGGCAGACATGAGCAGGTTCAGTCCCCTTCAACTAGGCTCATCCTTCACATCCAAACATGCAGCAACACCAGACTTTGACCTGGTCACTCAGCAGTATATGTCAGGCGGCAGCAACCCCCTGAAGCAGGTTGCCAGCAAAGGCACCGCTGGTGTGACACGCCTCATGCAGCAGTGCACAGCAATGCTGCGAGACCGGATGTGGAGTGACGGGGGCAACAAGCTGTCACCAGCACGAGGAGCTTTGCCATACACTGACAACCCCATGGATGCAATGGGACCAGTGCTGGAGTCTGTCCTGGGGAGTTTGACACAGGTAATCAGCTGCTGCGCAGTAATGTACAACCCAAGGTCTTGCGGCATGACCACAGCAGCAGCGTTTGCCAGGAGAACGCTAACCCATCATGAAAGTGGGCAGAAGGAGCTCCGGTGTGGTCTGTTGATGTTCATGCAATGAGTAGCTGTAGCATACAGCTGCAAAGCTCTCTTGGCACATGTCAGGGTATAATGCACGCCTTGGCATACACAGTAGCCTTTGACCCACCTGCAAGTCAATCATTGGATCTGTGCAACTGCAATGAGCAGTGTCCAGAGTTACCTGTGACTGTTTTGATTGTCTTCTTCAGGAGTATGAGAAACGTCTGCTGGCCAAGGATCATGACTTGAAGTGCTCGCAAGCACAGCTGGAGCACATCAGACATGAGCTGGCAGAGGCCAAAAGGATTCAGGCTGAAGGCTCAAACCTGCTGCCTGCTCCTGAAGCACATGAAGGTGCATTGTACTTCTTAGACAGCAGCCAGCAGCCAGGACTGTGCATGATCATGACACTCAGTCCTATGACCTGTAACATATTGTGCCAATTGTTCCACTGAGGTGTCACGTTGTGTGTCATGACACAGTGGCATGGTATGGTCGCATATGGGCTGTCTTGTATGCCCTGGGCAGCCCAGAATAATACTTGGCTCTTCATTAAATTGACGCCGAAAGGCGTAGCATTTCTTTTCTCTTCTGTCTGTCTTGTATGCATCACTGGCTGAGCATGTTTGCAGGCATGAGTGCCTGGGCAACCCGGTATATCCCTGGGCTTGTCATTAAATAGACGCCAAGATGCGTAGTCTTTTCTTCTCTTTTCTGCAGGCATGAGTGCTGATGAGAGGGCTGAGCTGGAAGCCATGCATGCTCATGAGAGGCAGCTCACAGATGAGCTGGACAGGCTGGATGCAGAGCTGGCTGACACCAAACAGCGAGCTGAGGCTGCAGAGGCAGAAAAGCAAACCATCTATGATGAGTTCCAATCCCTGCAGGCTCAGGTAACCTCACATGCTGCAGTGTAGCTCCAGTGCAGACAGTTTTTGTGACATCTTGCTTTAATACCCTGTCTGCATTGTATGCATCACTGTATTGCTTGCAGCAGCAAACACATTCTGTCCCATTTTGTCACAATGTGACTGAGCAGAAATCTGTAGCAAGCAAGTTGCAGTCCTTCCTCAATATCCATGAGTCAGTTCCTGCTGTGCATGTTTTTACCTGATTAGCACACGCTCAGGTGGATGATCTGCAAGACATGGCAGGCAAGTACGCTGACACAGTTGAGGAGAACCGCAAGCTTTACAATGAAGTCCAGGACCTCAAGGGTAACATCCGTGTGTTCTGCCGTATCAGACCACCTGGTACAACAGGGGATCAGAACCCTAGCTGCCTGGATACTGGTGTTGATGGAGAGGTAGGACCTGTGATCATTTTGCACCAAGCACATATACAGTGTCATTGTTGGCTTCATTGCAACAGACTGCCTGTCACATGACACTCAGCTGACGTCCAGTTTGTAGCCAGCTAGCTGACATTGCCTTTTGTACCTTAGGCTGTTGCCTTTATTTCGTCTTGATTGTTTGCACAAGCTCTTATCTGAATGCAAATGCACAGTATAGACCTGGCTTGCAGGTTGCCATACAGAAGCCTGGCACTACCAACCGTAAGCAGTACAAGTATGACAAGGTGTTTGGGCCAGACAGCAATCAAGAGCAGGTGTATGAGGACACCAAAGCTCTCATCAGATCTGTCCTAGATGGTGCGCCAGAAGCAAGCACTGCTACTGCAATGCCAAATTTGTGCTGCATTTGCTCATCATCTGCCTGGTTCAGCACTTGGTCTCTGAAACAATTGACCTCTTCCTGTCACCCAGTGTACTTCTGCATAAAATCTGAAGCATGCCAAATTGCTGCCGCTGACTGGAGCTTTGTCAGGTAGACATGCGTTTTGCAGGCAAGTCACTCTACTGCAGGGGTGCTAGCTGCTGCACTAAAGCTCCATCATTTGTACTATAGCAAGCCTGAACCCAAATCCTAAACCCCATTTTCTAAGCCTACCTTGCCAAGTTATCTCCCATGAGGTGGTGCTTCTGCAGGCTACAATGTGTGCATATTTGCATACGGCCAAACAGGCTCTGGAAAAACCCACACCATGGCTGGCACCAACATTGAGCAGTATGAGGGGCGTGGTATCAACTACAGGGCTCTGGATGACCTGTTTGCTCTGAACAAGAAGAGGGAAACGGAGGTGAGCCAACTGTACTGACCTATCGGTAATGACCCCATCAGTGACGAGCAGACGCTGAGCTGTGTCAATCCAAGGCACAATTCTGCATATCACATGTGATGTCCAAAGTAGTGCCTGTTGTGATGAAGACAGTGTGAAAGTGTTTGCTCCATGTAAATGCTATTATGTGTTGCAAATGCAATACCTGTTTACCAGGGCCTAGCACTCTGGCAAATGCCCCTGCAGCAGTCAATCAAATGCTTGCTGTTGCAGTGTGAGTATCAGATCCAAGTGCAGCTGCTAGAGATCTACAATGAGCAGCTCCGTGATCTGCTTGACAACAGCCGTAGCCACGCGAGGCTGGACATCAGGAACACTGAGCGCAGCGGCCTCAATGTGCCTGATGCCATCCAGGTACCACTGCTTTTTCTGCCTGCACAACTGGTCAGCATGGCCACACTGCGTGATTCTGGAGTCCAACAGGTCTTTTATGAGTGTCTGGGATGAGTACTTTGCAAGCAGCATTCCAACACAAAGGAACCATTACTTTGCACTTCTTGTACAGTATTTTTTACAGCCCTATTCCACAGAGGCAGCGCTTGAAGGCGCTCTGGTGCATTTTCTCCATGATCACATACCATATCAAAGGAGCATTGCTAAAGGAACGTGGTCTGTATAGACCCAATGCAGGGGCAGCGCTGTGAGCACGTGTGTTGCGCAGGTCAAAGTTGCTTGCACCCAGGATGTGCTGAATGTCATGGAGATTGGGCAGCGCAACAGGTCTGTTGCAGAGACCAAGATGAACGAGCGCAGCAGCCGCTCCCACAGTGTCCTGACTATCATTGTGGACGGCCTCAACAATGTGACTGGCATCAGGACACATGGCTGCCTGCACCTTATTGATCTAGCAGGCAAGAATCCATGTTCACAACACCGCGCCTTCTAGCTTCACACCTCGGGCCTTGGTACATGACTGTGTTATGTGTTTCCCTGTCATAGCAGGTCAAAAGAAAGCCTGCAGCTAGATGCTCATTGGCACCAAGCACCTTATGCATTCGCTGTTGCCATCTGGTTGCAGTGCTCGTGCCTTTGAAGTAGCCTGGAACAGCAAGCTGAATGTAGTCCTGGCAAGCTGAGTGTAGTCCTGGCAAGTCGTCTGCAATGCATTGCGTCTATCAAGGTTGATCAGCTTGAGCATGCATCATTTGGATGAGCATAGTTGTTGAGTTCCAGTATAGAGAGTGCTGCAGTCTGTTGTTTAGGCCCAACACCAAAACCTCAAATTCTAAACATGGTTGTGCAGGTAGCGAGAGGGTTGGCAAGAGTGAAGCCACAGGCGACCGACTGGAGGAAGCCAAACACATCAACAAAAGCTTGAGCGCACTGGGTAAGTCTGGCTGCAGTTCTGCCCATCACCAGCTTACAAGTGCATCCAACCTTGTTTGGCTTTGCTTATTGCAAAAGAGCCATGCAGCAGATGCAGACTGATCTTGCAGCATTGCATTCGCAAGCTTGCGAATGCAATGCTAATCCATCAATCAAGTACATGATCTGCCTTTGGATCTCATTAGTTGAGGCAAAATGCAATGAGTGAGCAATCAACATATGCTAAGCAGCAGATGCACAGCAGAGCATGCTTGCATGCCAAACATGCGACACCACAAGGACAATGGCAGCAAGTAGACATGTGTATTTGGGCATTACTGATTGTGGCCATTGTCCTGCAGGTGATGTGATGTCAGCCTTGGCCAACAAGCAGTCGCACATTCCCTTCCGTAACAGCAAGCTCACACAGCTACTGCAGGATTCCCTGTGTGGACAGGCCAAAGCCATGATGTTTGTGCACATTGCCCCTGAGGTCAGTATTCCCATCACTCCAACTGCTTCTGCCTTGCCTTGCTGCACAAATCACCACAGTATGATCTATACACACTGATCCACAAGGAAGTATTGTCGTCGTCTACCATTCTGTCACTGCATGGTGCAAATAACACTAGATTCAGAGATGTTGTGGCGCATGCCATTGCAAGCTTGACAAGAAGTTGTCAGCCATCTGTCAGGCAGCCAGCGCATTGAAGGTGGTGCCTGATGCAGTGCTCATCCTATGGAGAGTCCGTCAGCACGCTAGGTTTCGGCAGCCGCGTGTCTGAAATTACTCTAGGTCAAGCAAAGAAGAACAGTGAGAGCGCACAAATCTTTGAAGCCAAAGATCAGATTGTCAGGTGGGAGCTGGGATTGCTTGTATTACTCTCATGCAAGCACGCACCTGCTGCAATTTGCTGATGCTGTGTGCCCCCTGCACAAACACATTTCTTGTGCCCTGTGTTGACACCCTAGCCTTGCTGTTTGTGCAACATGGGCTCCCTTGCTTTGTGTCACATCCCAGCATCTGGTTTCTGGGAAGGGCAAACTGCTCACTCAAAACTCAACACTCCACAAACCATGCAGAAAGATTTGCTATTGACAAGCACCTGCCTCAGCAGCTGCTTGGCAGAAGTAGTTGGGCTGCATGTAAACTTGGTTGCCACTGAATGTGCATACAAAGGCAGCTGCCTTACAGGTTTCAGCGGGAAGCTGAGGCTGCCAGAAGAGATGCTGCAGCATTTGCTGAAGACAAGCAAAGGATGGAGCAAGAGTTGGCGTACATGAGGGTAATTCAATCGCTCAATCAATTTACATTTTCTGTCTTAGGACTCATCAGGGGAGTCAACAGACAGTAAACAATTGCACACACTTCCTGACATGTGTCTGATGTTGCGGAGCGCAACCTAGTGAACGGCCTGTAGCACCTTATGCCTGGCTTTATCAGTTGTCTCATGCTCTCATCTTGCTTGGCCATGCAACAGCTGTCTTTGCTGCATTGTTGCAATCGGTATGTGTATACAGTGCCTCATGGGGCAAGCAGCATTATGACTGGCAAGCCCTGTCATGCAGCCAGCCTGCAAGCTTCTGCATAGCTGTGGAGTGCAGTGCCCTAGCCTAAGTCTTAGACCCCAATCTATAGTCAACCGCGTTGACATGATCTTCAGCATCACAGCAAGGCCATGACACCTGAAATGCTCTGTGTGACACTGCTGCAGCTGGAGTTGGAAGCAGCTCGGCGTGCTGGCTCTTCACCAAGCCGTTCTATAGCCTCCAGCCTAGCAGAGTCAGACTCCATTCCTGCCTTCAACCCAGCCTTAGGGGGGGCCATGCCCCCCTCTGGAGCCCACAAGCGGCCCAGCATGTCCCTGCTCAACCTGAACAGAGCCAAGGGCCTCACTGACTCCCCTGCTGCCTCTCCAGCTTCTGCCTCCAAGGTAATCAATCAGTCAAGCAATCGCTCAATCAGTAAGCCATGCCCACTGTCACCAAAAGTCGTGTCTATCTCACAACACAGACAGTAGGGTTTGACAAACACCCAATACTTTTGTCAGGAAGCTTCCATGCCAATATGCACAGTATACAGCAAGGGTCGTCTACATTGTGTACCTACATTGTGTGATCCTTTGAGACTGACATTTTACTTCTTCCTATGTTTCTTGCAAGCTGGCAGCTGTGTCTTGCAAAATATTGACAATAACCTCTTACACAATTGTTTGCACAAGAGACTGCAGACACTGAAGCAGTGTTGCTGCTGATGACAGGTGCCTTCAAGGGCAGCATCACCTGCCTTGTCTCCAGCAGGAGATTTGCTGCTACGCCGCAGCAGCTCTGGCACTACCCGAGCCAGCCTGGCCACCCCCAAATCTGAGCCCAGCAAGGGATTGCTGAGGCGCAGTGAGAGCAGCGGGTTGAGGGGCAGCAGCGGGCGGCCCCTGACAGCCAGGCCAGGCACCTCACCCTCAGGAGCTGCCACCCCTAGAGACTCCCCGACCACCAGCAGGTAGGCAACACTCATATGTTATCACGCACCCCTTGTCTATAATGTTAGCATGGACTGCCTGTGAGTGCATACAAGCAGCAGGAACTGCAAGACTTCATGATCGCCGTTCCACAAGTAACAGACACACTGAGGTGGACTCACATCCTCAACCAGACATGTCTTATTCATGCCAACAATTCTTTGTTGCAGGCCATCCACTGCCCAAGATCATAGCAATGCCAGTGGCAGAGGCACCGCTGGCAGGCAGCCAAGGCAGCGCACCACCCTGTCCCGTTCCTCTTCAGCCTCAGGGGCTCTGCCAGCACCTACCCCCCGAGCCAGCCTCAGCAGCAGTGACTTGGGCAGAGCAGACAGCAGTTCTGCAGTGCCGTCTCGCAGGCAAAGTCAAGACACAGAGCCTGACACCAGCATGGCAGTAGCTGCTGCTCCTTTGCCATCTGCCAGGCAACGACCTGACAGCAGGAACAGCGTGCCTAGACTGTCTCTGGGCAGGCAAGCGCCTGCTCAAGCAGCTGCTGGGACAGATGGCAACGGCCCTGAGGGCAATGCCCCGCTGCCCTCGGCCAGAAGGGGACCAGCACCAAGCAAAAGTACATCGGCCCTGCCCGGTGCAAAGCGGTCAGTCCAGAATGATATGGGTGCGCCGCTGCCTTCAGCAAGAAGAGGATTGCGGGAAGTGGGCAGCAGTGGTGCACAGGCTGCTGCAGTTGCTCCATTGCCTTCTGCTAGGAGGGGTACCAGGGATACCCCCAGCAGCATACCCCTTCCCTCTGCAAGAAGGTTTACTAAGGATGAGCCTGGCCAGCCCATGTACACACCTCGTCAGTCAAGTGATCTGTCTAGCAAGTCTGGTGGGCGATGGATGTGATCGGGTTCAGATAGTCTGGATTGGAGGGATTTGTTCTCTCAGGGCAGCCTCCAGCCAGATATACCAATGTGTATTGAGTCAGAAGCAGGCCAGACTCTCTGCGCTTTTTGAAAACACTGCCCCCTGGGTGGTCTGATGGCCTGTCTAGGTCATACCAGTGTGGCTATTGTACCTGCCGTGTTCAGCACTTTCAAGCTTTCTTGGTGGTAATTTGTTTACGCAGGACGTATTTTAGTCGATGCTGATGTTGCAAAACGTTTCAAGAGAGTCAATAGGCAATCAGATCACATGTGAAGCAGCAAATGGGGTATGATGCCAAAGTTTCTTTGTGGGGGCTGGACACGTCATTGGTTGGTATACTGTATCAGGCAGCAAGACTACTCACGCCTGTTGAGTGCAGTAAGCCACGTAGGCGATAATCATGGAGTGCAGCTGTCAATTATTGCTAGAGCAGCATCAATGCACTCCGCTGTTTGGTGACTCATGCAAAAGGCCAAGGTTGGAAGATGAGTCAAGCTCTGCTATGATGGGTTAGTGACTGTTGTGCCAGTGTCACTAAAATTGCTATGCAAACAGAAACTTTAATGCATAGCGTTTTAGCCCATCAAATGTTGGCTGAATCACAAGAAGATCATTGGTCATGCTCAACCTTCTGCACTCAAATGCATCACTGGCACAAGAGAATGCAGGAAATCGCCTTACATGTCTACATGAATGCCCAAACAAACTTGTATGGTTCATAAAATCACAAGCGGTATAACAGCATTGCAGTCAGGGTTATTGCATTTCAACAGACACTACAACAGATTGCTCACACGCTTCTTGCCATTCACCACATTAATAGCAGGTGCAGACAGCTTTGCCTAACATGACAGAAAATGAAGAAGCTACCGTATGTCAACACTTTACACTGTAGCAAAAACAGTGCAGTCTCAGCAAGGCACTAGCACCATTGCGTCAGATCAGACTGCGTTTTGCACTGCAGCAGAAAGCCATTGTGAATGGATACAATGCTGCTGGCCACATTGTCAATTGCAACAATGTCAGCAGCATTGGCAAAATCATTGAGCATGAGCCAAAAAAACGTGTTGTTGATGAGCCACAGTAGCACATGACCACACTTCTGCTTGGGCTCACATGTGAAATAAATGCTTGACTTTTTGACTTCATGCACAAACAAGCTTGTGTGCACCACCCTGCCAATTGTGCTTAGTCTGACCACATGGACACAAAAGCAAAATTGTCAAGCATGCACTGCTGTTGAGCACTTTACCCCCCCCCCCTCGCCCCTCTTCTTTACACTAGCCACTCTCTGAATTGCAGCAACAGGTACTTGCAGCGACAGGTGCCTGCTGCTCACAACTCATACATGTTCCAGCCAGATGATTGACCATTTTCGCCCGTCTCGGCCCTGTTTGCTGGCCTGTTAACAGCCACACTCTTCCTTTGTGCAGGATACATAGCCCAAACCCCAACCTGCTCCTTGATAGGCTCCTTCACACCTTCTTGCAGTTTGAACCACACCCCAGCCATGCCAAAAGATGTGACGTGGCCATAGTACTCTAGAGTCACTGTGTAGTACTCAGGCAATGCATCTGGGCGCTGTCTGATCCGAAGCACATGACCCTTGAAGCTGCAGGTAGCAGCCTTACACCATCAAATGCATGCACAGCTACTGCTTTGAGATGTTGTTTACAGCCTGTTAGCTCGTTGTAGTTACACCCTTCAGACACTGTGCACACCAACAGAAACACAAGTCGCACATGCAACGCAGCGGTTCATACAGCAAACTTGCTGTCTTTAGCTCAAAGCAATGGAACATTTTGGCGTACAAACTAATCATGTCATGAATTCACACGAGGAACATGGCACCTATGTATGCAACAGGTGTACCAGCAGATGCACACAAGACAGGAAGCATACTTGACTCTAGCCAAGCTCGTTCTGCACTCATCCTGAGCACTAGAGCTGCCCACACTAGGGCCAACACTCGGCTGTGGGGCAGACTTGCGCGCCAACTGCCAGGGCTTGCCCTTGCTTGCCTCTTTAGGCATGGTCTGAGACTGGCGATGCAGGTCTGGGGTAGAAGTCCTGGCAAGGGCATTCTGGGTTCCCCAAAGGCCGTGCCTGAACTTCTGAACTGTTCCTTTGATGTGCATGCCCCCGAAAACGTCAGCTGCTGTGCCCAGAACTGAGCCGCTTTTGTCTACTTGAAGCTGCATTAAGCCCATGGCAGCCTGCATGCACAACAACAATAAATAATAATATTGCTTTCCAGCTCATGATGAGCTAGGTACGTGCGGGACAAATCTTGTCTTTCCAAAGCAGTCTGTCTTGCGCATCTCTATACGGTCTATCAATTCAACTGGGATGCATAAAACCATTCAACTTGCCAATCAACGCCTTTGTGGAACTCAAGCTGTGCTTTTTTGCATGATCATTTTGAGGCTGAATTCATTCTGGTCAGGGTTGGCATCATCACAGTTACTGTACAACACAGTTATTGCATGACACAGTCTCTGTATGATACAGTCACGGTATCATACAGAGACTGTGTTGAACAATAACTATGTTGATGCCAACCATGAAACCAGCCTCAAAATGATCATGCAAAAAAGCATAGCTTGAGTTCCATACAAGCGTTGATTGGCAAGTTGAATGGATTTATGCATCCCAGTGCAGCCATGCCACTCACTGCAGCCAATGTTGCACAGCATGGATGCTGCCAAGTCATTCAGCACCCAGGCTTCTAAGAACAAGGTCACTTCATTGGTGGAATTATGTACTGGCATATACTGACAGCAGTGCAAAGTCAAATCTGTGGGAGAGAACACAAGTACACATAGTTGATGCACATATTGATGTCTGCACTTGACGCCAGAAGAACAGTGTGAATAAGTGAATGAACACGAGAATGACAATGTGAAGTTAGTGAATGAGTAATTGAATGCACACACGTAGCACATGATTGATTGAATGCACAAACAAATGGACGGCTGCGTGGCAGGTGCGTTGAGACATCTGGGCAAGCAAGGGGGGTCCAGAGGGGGGTCCAGTTCTTACCCTGGGGATGATCTCAAATGGCGTGATGGGCCTCTCAGCATCAAAGTACTGAGCAGAAAAGTTGTGGAAGAGCCAGTTGCCTGTTAGCCCCTCCATAGGCCCAGACTGCAAAAAGCAGCAGCATGCTGTGTTACTAACTAGTGCAAATTGGTCCAGCAGATGACTAGGAGGGTCTGCAGCTGATGGACTGCAGGTGTTGTACACTCCAGAAGCAGGACTGCCACAACACCTAAAACATCTCCACAATGTAGAAACGCGTTTTTCCTGTCCCCAGACGTTTCTGGGTTTAGATTCCCAGTGTAGGGATAACGTTTCTGAGTTAAAATAGGCATTTTGGGATTGACAAGAGCACCTTGTCACCACAGGTCTGCAGCTTCAGATGCACACTACACATGACAGCCACACTCCACAACTGATGTGACTTAGTCACTGAACCGTCTTTGAGGGAATCTTCGCACCCAAAACAAAACAAAACAACTCTTCATGATGAAACAGGGTTTGCATTCAGCATCAAGTTTTACAGCTTTCATGATGAGTGCTGAGTCAGCAAATGCTCTAGCCAGCCAGCAAGTCTGACCACATATAGAAGAAGACAAATGTCAAATCTGGAAGACATCAAGGCAAAGAGAGATGTTGAGTACCGCTGAGTTGAGGGGCAGAGGTTGCAGGCTTGTCTTCTTGAACATGGTCAGCAGAGACTTTGGACTCAGGCGCACAAGCTTGTCGGCCATCTGACGACTGGCTGATGCATTCTGCTTGGACTTTTTGGCCAGCCAGCGCCCCACCAGGCCGGCTTCAGCCTGCCCCGCACCCCCCATGGTGTCACGCCTGATGTCGCGAGTGTGGTTCTTCAGCAGCTTGCCCTTCTTGTTGTCCTACAAGCCCAGCAGCCTGTCAATCTGAGACACAAATCATGAGGGTGGTTCTTCAGCAGCTTGCGCCCTATTTGTCAATCTGAGACACAGACTATGAGGGTGATTCTTCAGCAGCTTGCATTTCTTGTCCTGCAAGCCCAGCAGCCTATTGATCCGAGACAGAATTGATGAAAGTGGTTTTCCAGCAGCTTGCATTTCTTGTCACAAGCCCAGCAGCCTATCAACCTGAGACAGAATTGATGAGGGTGGTTCTTTAAGCAGCTTGCCCTTCTTGTCCTGCAGCCCAGCAGCCAACCAAATCGTTTGGCTGTGAAGCAACTTTGAACAACCCATGCTTTTGATGCAAAAGGTGGGCTGGGACAGCAGACTGATAGTACTTCCACTCAGAATATTACAACATTGTTACTACTACTCAGGATATTACAACAAGGGGAAAGAACGTTCTGGCTCTTTGATACTAACAGATAAGTCAATGAACTATAAACTTTGGTCGTATCCTTCTCAACAGTACACGGTGCCAGAGCATGGCCAACGTGCAGCAGCAGAAGGCAGATCGCAGCATAGCTCCAACATGATTTGGTCTGTAGGAGTGATGTTGCACAAGCCACGCTGCACTGTGTGCAAGAAACATGACACATAGGCATACAGCTCACGAGTGTACACACCTTTTTGACAGAGGAGGCAGTTGCAGGGCCAGCTGAGCTAGAAGGGGATGGCCAGCCACTCACAGGGCCGTGCCTACATGCCCCTGTCATGAAGCCCTCACGCACCATGCCCTGAGCTGCAAGCAGTCTTGCAGATGCCACACGAAGCTCCTCACTTTGGGAAGCTGATGAGCCAACACCCTGCAGATACACAGCACATGCTTACAGTGTGCCACAGACTTTGGGGCTGGGAAAATCAATCAGCATTGTGCCGTCAGGACAGCAGACAGTTGTTGATCAGGCAGCCAAAATTTCCAAGTGCCTAGTCAAGACCAAGAGCAGAGCAGATAGCTGCTGACAGGTGCAATGAAAAGCTGAGGCACATGCTTCACCTGCGCACAACTCCAGGTGAGGATTGTTACCATTCTGGTCCAGCACCAAGAGCTGATGTTGCACTGTGCAGATATATAGGCAGTAAGCTTGCCATACACATTTGTCTGCGTCTAGTTGGCCATGACCATAGCACATTGTGTAGTGAGCTGATCTGTTGCAACTGTACCTGTTGATCTTGCAGAAGCACAACTGCAAGCTTGGTGCTGTCCTGATGCATTTTGTGCTGCTCACCACCTACAACCCACATCATAGCTCAGAAACAGAAGCGACACATGCATAGACAGCACTGCATGCACCCCCACACAATGGCACACAATGGCCAGGGCAGCTTATGCATGCAGACCTGAAGCTGCAGAAGTGGCTGCAGTGCCAGCAAGCCTCCACATGAGTGCCTCTGAAAGCTCCGTAATCAGCAGTAGATTTGCACTGGTGGCTTGACCCATAGCAATGGCTTCCTCATATACAACATAAACCACAAGCTGAACCAGTGACAAAACCTGGTGCTTTAGCAGAGTGGTCGTCGTCTTTTCGACTGACATTGCGCTCAGAACGACTTCCACCAGCCCTGTGCACGGAATGAACATTTAGGCCTGACCAATAGGTCAAACTCCCGCACGATGACGTTTGGGAGCTTGTGAGCTTACTGGGGCAGAGTATGGCGAATCTGCCGGCACCAACGACCCTACGACCGTCGTGCAATGTTTGCAAGCTGGGTTCTTCTTCCGGCTTCAACCGACTGCACACTGACTCTAAGTAACGCAAAACTTGCTCCCTCCTAAAATACAGCCTTTTGTAGTTCAAGTGTGAGCCTCGTGGCACGTCCCATTTATGGAAAAATAGCGACTGCCATAGAGGGGAGTCGGTCAAGGCCAGAGCTTTGCACGAGCAGCTGACGCTCTGCAAGTCACGAGGCTCCAACTGCAGCAAGACCTTCACGAGCAGCTCCTGGTGCAAGCCCAGCAGAGAGGTTTTACTGGCCGAGGCCTCCATCAACGCTGCTGAAGGACCAAAACAACTTACGCCTGATGCACACCAACGACAGCCTTCGCCCAATAGTTTTGTCTGATCACACTGTTATGGAGAAGTGACGTGACCACCAATGCTCAATTTCAAGCCTCCGTGTGGCTGATTTCGGAGTCACGCTCTCCGCTATCCGGCACGGACAGCTGTAATGACTCATGAATCCAGTTACGCTAAGCTGACGGGAGCCACGTTTTGGTCCCAGGTCAGCAAAGTGAGGCAGGGTCTTGACACCAGCATGCGCCCAGCAAAGGTTTTGCGCGGACTATCCTTGAACAGGGTGAGTCTGAATCGGACGGACAAGCACTAGCGTCTAGTACATGTATGCCATGTACACGCCAGCACATCTTCCACACGCCTTATCATCAAGGCAAATGGCACTGCCTGCCATTTTAACAGGAAAAATTGTACAGCTGTACGTACAGCAGGCTCATCCTCCTTCAGCTCAACATGCATCATGCTTCGTGCACACAGCAGTAAAATCAGAGTCGTCTGGTTGCTATAGCTCACACGCTTTGTGCAGGTGCTCTCGTGGCAACTCATGCAACAGGCTATCATATTTGTGCACAGAGCATTCAATTTGGAGCCAGAAGCTCTCGCTGAGATAACACATTGCACCTTTGGTGCGCCGAAGTGGCAGCTGCAGGATACACTGCAGGATATGTATCATAGCAACCACTGTGTGCAATAGATTGAGTACCAAGCACATATGTATGCATGCATGATATCGATATGCAACATGCAAGACATGCATCCAGTAGGTCTCTATCATCAACCCTGAATGGAAACTATCTCATTAAACATTATGCTTACATGTCTTTAATCTGATCAAGCTTGATAACAAGTTTCCAGACTAGGCTAGCTTGCAACGGCCTGTCTTTGAAAGTGCGCCATCAATCTTCTTAAAATAAGGCAACCAACTTGCTTCAGAGCTGAACAGCAACAGCAACAGCAACAGCAAGAGCAACTACAAGTTTGATTGTTTAATGTATACAACAACTGGCCCTGAAGTGCAATTAGCCTCATGGATAAATTTTGACACAAGCTGCGCGGGGCAGAATTGAATCAAATATATTTGCCTGTTCCAAGACCTTAAGGCAAGCTTGGCGCAAGGCAAAAGTCGCTCCTCAGCTGAGGCACTAGCAACGACGGATGAGACCACACTATTGCGTATAACAGCGGCAGCCCCCTATGCTTCAGACGGGTCAGGGAGGTCAGCAACATTCTTCACAGTTGCTGGGATGTTGTGTCTGAAGGGGTTCAAAATGACTGGATCATCCGGCGCTGCTTCGCGCTCCATGTTGAACATCCGCCGTCGTGTTGCTTCTCTGTGCTCAGGCTTCCAAGACGCAATGTCCATCGAGGCAACAGTGCCACCAAAGATTTTGTGATTGTTCTGGGTGTAGAAAAGGGCATATGCTGCTGCGGCCATGCCGGCTACGATGGGTGCCACTGACGTGAATGGCTGCAGCACCATCTCGAATGTGTACGGTATCGACTCTTATATGTTTTGTCTTTCAGCGTGTTGCAGGTCAAGGCAGGCGATTCAGTATAAGAGATGTCTTGACCCGCTGGCTGGTACTGAGACAGGTACCAGCTAAACATGGTCCCAAGACAGCTAGTATGTACAGCAGTACCTTCCTTCATCAGAATCTGCAGTACTCTGCACTGCGGTACCCGCTGCAGATCTGCAGTACCAGCCTGGGTAGTGATCTGCTGGTTGATTTGGCTCGCCGTTCAAAAGCGTCCTATGACTAAGATCACTGTCACGTAAAGCCATAATCAGTAATCTTCCGATGTGCTGGTTGACGGACGGGCTGGTTGCGCCTGGGCATCTTCCGTGATGTTGGCTAGATCGTTTGCAAAATGTAGGCTACCTTTTCGACGCACGTACACGTCAGAAGGGCTGGGTTACAAAGCTCACGGCAACCCAAGCGAGGTCTTGTCGCTGCAGAAACAAACCGTTGCATCGCCTGAAGCTGCTCAGGTTTTGGTAGACTTTTTGGCGGTATGTCAACAAGATCCAGTGTCAAAATATAGTCTTTTGCCCATCATCTAGACGTAAACCTGCAGCAATCCGATTTCAGGCTCCGATCAATCCCTCGGATATCAATCAGCTACAGGGCAAATATCCCATCAAGCCACCTTTGCCTGCAATAGCTGGAAATGAAGGTGTAGCAAGGGTGCGAGAATCAGGAAAACAGGTTGAGCTCGTTTGACGTTACAATTGTGTGTGCAGTTTCTGATGCAACTGGGTGTAACAGCATGACACAAGCTTTGACGCACCAAAAGCTATGCATGCAGGCAGGTCTGCTTGAAGGGGCACTGGTGGTTCCCCTAGATGCTGGTGCAGGAACTTGGAGGCAATCTGCTGTCTTTGATGCCACGGCACTACATGTCCTCCCTGATGACATCCCTATTGAAGCTGCTGCAACCATGTCCATCAAGTGAGCATAGGCAACAGTGCTTGCACTGACAGCAGCAAGCAGGCATTGCATCTTGAATGTGCTGTCAAAGACTACTCTGTCTGCAGTCCTCCAACGGCGCTTCGCATGCTTGAGGAGTTTGTTGACTTGAAAGAAGGGGATGTCATCGTCCAGAATGGCGCAAACAGCGCTGTAGGACAGGTGAGGCCGTTTATATCTTTTCAAGCCACATATTGACCAGCTGACAAAAATGACCATGGTGGTACTTCATCTCTGGACAAAAGGCTTGCTGCAGCTTGTCATTCAATTGGCCAAAGCTAAAGGCATACATACAGTGAATGTGGTGAGAGATAGACCCAATATGTCTGAGCTTGAGCATTACCTCAGAGGGCTTGGAGCTGATGTTGTGACCACAGATGATAAGCTCAAAGCTGCATTGGGTGAGCCATGTGACTCACACTTGCGGCACCACTCACCGAAGCTGAATGACTGCCTGTTATGATTGAGCCATTTGCTGCGTTCTGAGCAATTTGCATGCTCCAAACTTTTGGTGAGCAATTTTTCCAAGACATGCATTGTGACCAGAAAAAGCATGCTCATCTAGTTGTCATATGTGAGATGCAGCATCAGCTGATATGCCCAGACCCAAACTTGGCCTGAACTGTGTTGGTGGAGCATCATCAACAGCAGTGGCCAAGTCATTGGCAGCTGGCTCCACCATTGTTACATATGGCGGCATGTCAATGAAACCTCTGACCATTCCCACTTCTCTGCTCATCTTCAAGGACCTGACTTGCAAAGGTTTCTGGCTTTCAGGTATTCAAATGCAATTTCATGAGCTTTGTTCACCGTTCAATTGTATTTGCCCTCTTTGTGCGACGTATTCTGTTGACAAGACAGCATCATCAAGAGTAATGCGTTGTCTTGCTTTTGATCATGACGGGAGTCTTGCACAGATTCAACATGACCATGCTGTACAACTTGCTCAGGGAAAAACTCAAATTGTTCGTCAGCTTCTCTTTGCCAGGGCTGCCTGAGAGCCAGGGCTGTGTTTCCTTGATAGATTGAACCTCGCTTATACTTTCCCAAGGATACACTAGTATGCAGAGCTTGGTAAAATGCCTGGATCATAGACCAGAGCTGCAGTCGCTGATCGTGTGTAGGTGGCACAAGAGGAGGTGACAAGGAAAGCAAGAAAGCAGTGCTGAACAAGCTGGTCCCACTGCTACAGTCAGGCCAACTTGCTGTCAGGTGTGCTGCCTGCTACGTCAATTGCAAATGCAAAAGTAGTTCTGCAGGCCTTTTGTGAAGTGCTTTGCTCTTTGTCGCGACTTGCAATATTCTCATGGTTGTTTTTCTGTGTAGGACTAAGCCTTTGCCTTTCAGACAGTACAAAGAAGCATTTGACAATCAAGACACACAATCAGGACAGAAATACTTGCTCAGATTTGACTGAGTCTTGGGTTCATTGGCCAGCAGGTTTAGCTGCTACCATTGTGCGGGACTTGTTTTAAAACGGTGTGGGATCGGGCATGCGGCTGCACTATGTAGTTTCACCAAAAAAGCCATATCTTCACATCACAGCCAGTATGCAAGCCTGCATGAGCGAGTGTGTCGTCTCACCAGCAGCAACAATAGCTGCAGATCTGTATCAGTGATGCTGCTTGCCAAACATCAGTCGTCTAGTCTGACAGTCTAATCTGACATGGGTGCTGCGACCTGTTGAGACCTATCAGATATCCCTGTACAAGCATGTGATTCGACCCTGTTCCTGAGCTATTTTATTATCTTCTAATCGCCACAAGCTGCAGCTATGTTGAAAGCATGTTCGTTTCTAGACAAGTTCATTCATTTTCAGCATTGAACAATGCAATTCGAAGCACTACGCTGAATTACACCTTCATAATATCAGTGTGTACTTCTGCCTCTGCCAGCACGCCCTCTACCATGCCTTCCACCTCTGCTGCTGCCTCTTGCATTGCCTCTGTCCAAATCTACTGCATCATGTTGTGCTTTGTACAGACCGGGCTCATCAGCACCCCCATTTTTGCTTTGTCTGAATCTGTAATGAGCAGAATCATGGCCTGCACCCCGTGATGAACTGCTCCTGAAGTGACTTTGATTTGTTCGTCTTTCAGAAGCACGATTTCCTGACTCATCATAGGTGTGCTGCTGACTTGCATGTGCAACTGCTTCTTGCGTGGCCATTGTCTGGTCATTTCCTGTCAAGGCTGCTATTGAGGTGCCATACCGTTCAGAGACTATTCCCCCCTGCAGGCGTACTTCTTGATCATGCAGGCAGATACGTCACAGCTGAATTGAGGACAACAAACATCCATTTTCTGCTGCTTCGAGTCATTCGCTTGCGTTGACCATAGCTGGCTTAATCCAACCTCGCAAGATCTCAATCGAGACTACAAACTGCTCAATTTGTGCTTGGGTACAAGATTCTTACCTGCTGTTGTTGCTTTGCAAATTGCCTGCCTCGCTGTTGTTGCTGAAGCATCATTTTCTGCAGTTCCTTTGGGGTAAACCCAGATGCCATTTCTGAGGCCGAGCTCTGTTGCTGGCTGTCTCTGGGGGCATACTGTGTGCTGTCATGAACTTGATGAACATCCTGAGCAGAAACAACCAACCTGCATACATAGCAGCACCTCAGTCACATTAGTTGCATACATAGTTCTGAGCACTTGGTTGCATACTGCCAGCTCTGCCAATATACAAGCAACAGCAGCATGATGCCAAGGCCGCAGAAATGAAGGCCAGGCTTCAGGATTGGAGGGAGCAGCAGAACAGTTGAGTCCAGGTAGGTCATCCTCTTGACACTTGACCGAGACATGACATGGGCTATGCACATCTGCAGGTACGAGGACGGTGGCCATGTCAGACTAACTGCAAACTGGGCATTGCACAGCAAAATGACCATCGGCATCGGGTACTAGGCCTTCATCTTGCAAGCGCTGTGGAGCTGCCGACTGTAGATCATTCTGGATCTGCTCTGCTTTCTGCTGCATGCTGGACTGCTGCCAGTGCCACCACTCAGCAAAGCACTGCCTGCAGTTGTTACAATCAATTTACATTTCTTGTCTTTAGGACTCATCAGGGAAGTCAACAGACAATAACCATGTCAGGTGACCATTTCCTGTGATCAGATGGGGTGTTGTGAAGATCTCACGACGAAACAGGAGATAGCGCTACATCAATGTCAGCAAAGGCTGTCATGTTTGAGATCAGATGTGAACTGCATGGCATGCATTTGCTTTTAGAAGGGCTCACATGTGGTAGCAGTGATAGCAAGGTAGCCTGAGCAAAGGTGGGTGAATTGGATTGATGCCTTCTGGCACAAGCTGCTCAAGGCAGAATATACAGTGTCCTTCAGGTTGGTTCAGGTCTGTCATTGCATCTTTTGCTGCTTCAATCAGTGATCCAAGCATCATCTCTCCAAGCAAGCCGTTGATTTCAGCTTGCACACGAGTCATCACTGTGTCTATGCGCTTGTCGCTCATGCCTGCAGCAATGTGTCTGGCTTGAGAAGCATCTGGTGTGATGTGCATTTGCGCCTGCTGATCAAGCTTTCCAATGTCTACCTTGAGGGTTTTGAAGCTTGAGGGCAGGAGCTTCACCAGGGTATTCAGGGGTTGTTGCAACAAGCAGGGTGGCGTTTACGTACTGCTCAGTCTCCACTTCTCCAGTATGTGGTGCTATACTAATCGCAATACTCAGAGGGTCCTGTTGCGACACTGTGAGTGCTTCTTCCCCATACGTGAAAATCAAAGCTTCAAGTTCGATGCTCGTGATCTCACTCATAGTGGCACAGCTGGCTGTAGTCTCAAGGCTCACGGTGTAACGGCATGGCACTTAACTTTTCCTCTCAAGAAGCAGAAAGACGTCGCCTGAATAGAGCTCGCGCTCCACCAAACCTCCTGAGCTGACACTCACGACTTTGTGTTAGGTCAACGCGACTACAACGCTCAGGTCAACGCTGGCACCATAGTGCGATAAAGTAGACTTGATTGTCCGCACTTGCAGATTTGTATTTGTGACTGCCATAGCCACCTCAAAAAGGTACTCATTCTTGGTGTGCCCTTGAGGTCACACAGTCAGTAGGTCAGCTTCAAATCCGCAAGTTCACTCGTGACTACCGTCATGATGCTACAACGTGCTTGTCCCACGGCTAGAAACATCATCGTTAGCAGCTCGCGCCAATGTCTACATCGGTCGGTAAGTCTCGATGGCGGAGGTCCGCTGAAATTCGCTGTTGCCATGCTCTCTCTGATCAGCTGCATGGCGATATTTTACAGGCGCCCGTCGACTGTACAAGCCATGTTAGGCAGCCATCACGCAGATGCATGCACACCCAGTTTGGATCCAGCAACCGCTGGTGGCAGCAAAGCAAAAGTGCCTGCAAACACTTGGGCGTGACATGTCTTGCAATAGCAACCGGTACTGGTCTAGCAGTACAGTGCATGGCTTCTGATAGTCAGACGATAACAGAGAAGGTATGCTCAATGTACGCTCCAGCCAGCCTGCTTCTCATGTAGCATCAGCCACCATGCATCTGTCTTGTATAGGCTGGTTACTTGTGCCAATAGTCCACACTAGCCTTGGCCACCCAGAATGTTGTGATATGTAGTTGCTGGTTACTGCAGGCCACAGGGGTGACTTTCCCTCAAGTCACAAAGTTCTGGCAGGGTGAAGCCTACCGATGCATGGGTGCTGGTGTGAGAACCAAAAAGGTGGCGTTTGTCAACGTCAAGGTGAGCATATGCATCCCTGCTACATCTTGGCATCATCACAGCTCAATATATGCATTTGCTACAATGGAGCAGTCCTGCGTATGCCGTCTCTTACCAGAAAGCCGTATGCTAAACCAGAAAGCCCTATGCTGTACCAGAAAGCCCTATGCTGCACAAGAAAGCCCTATGCTATACCCAAAACCCCTATGACTTCACAGTGCTAGTGCAGGTGTATGCAGTTGCGCTTTTTGTGGAGGCGGAGCCAGCAGCACATGAGCTAGGCATCAGACATCGTGGTGGTTTCTTTCAAGATAACAGGTGCTGTGTTCTCTACATACTGAGAGCTCTCCAGCCATGAGCAGTGGCTTTTTTCAACCCATTGAACACACCTTTGCCATGCTGTGCTGAGCTAATCACCTTTCATGTGGCAGCAAAAGCAGTGCTGCAGCCTTAGATTTGATGAAACCTCCTGGGATGCATGTCACACAATAGCTATGACTCTGCTGATGCAGTGATGATGACTACAACTTGGCGCTGACAGATGGCGCCTTCAACAAGCTCATTCAGGTGCAGTTAGTGCGGAAGATAGAAGGTGAACAGTTCTTTGGGGTAAGTTTTCTTTGTGGCCCTCATCTGTGCCTTCCATGGCCTGTCAGTGCCCAAAGTGCTTGAATCTCAGAGATGGTTGAGCTCGAATGCTTACAATCAACCGCAGTTCCACTCTTGTCCTGCATTGCCTGACATGTTTTGCAGGCAGAAATGTAGGCAAAACCTGCATGAAGCTTTGGCTGGATGTGCAACTTTGAGCGCATCTTGATGCGTATCTCACCTGACACATTGCCAGCTGTGGCATTACATGCTGCTGTGCAGAAATCACTGATTTTCTTGTTGCTGGCCCTCCTGCTTGAATGCTTCAATTTAAGCTAAAATGAGCTGTGCAGGCTATTGAGGAAGCATTGACGCCGCGCCTCAGTGTCACAGGCGAGATTGGCACTCTCAACAAGTTTAAGCAGTTTTTTGATGGCAAGAGTCTAGAGAAGGGCAGTGACATCTTGTTATTGTGGAAGAAGGAGGGAGTTCTAGAGGTTGTAGCCAAGCCACACCCAAGCTCAGGAGACTACTCACAGGCATGTGCACTGTCTCCATTACAATTTTCAGACAGGCTTCTGTAAACATGTCATGGTCTGGGGTGTGAAGCCATTTGAGACTCATCAGACACCCTGGCTTGAAGCCTCCGCTGAGGGCAAGTTTTGATACTCAACTATTATCTGTGGCAATAGTACTCATGAATACCTTGCAAGTCACAATCTATTTGTGCATGGCATTGCTCTACTTCTGTTAAGACATTTGCCCACCAACTCTTCACATGCATTTCCACACTTCAAGCAGTGAATTTTATGGATCTGACCGACGCTTGGCTAGCATCCTTGTGTGTGACAATCTTTTGTTTTAATTACAGGCTTGAATGAACCTTTTCAACGAAGGATGATTAAGGGTCCCAGGTTTTGTTCTCGTGTCAACTGCAGTGATGCTCAATCAGTGGAGGTGTTGTTTCTGCAGGTACAAGCTGACTTGAAGATAGACTCGCCAGGCCTGTGCAGAGCTTTGTTTGAGGTGTACACTGGCAGCAATACTGTTGTTCCAGAAGCCAAGAAAGCATGGGCAGAAGGTGCTCGACAGTTGTTGGATAGTGAAGAAGTCCGGCGGTCCACTCGCAGAGCTGGAGGTGGTTAAGACCTATGGCTGCTGCAGAAATGCGGCAATGATTGCCGGCAGCAGCTTCAGAAAAGAAACAAGTACACCTTTTGGCGTCAACTCAATGAGAAGCCAAGCATTATACCGGGCTGCCCAGGCAGCAGCAGCTTTACTGTTCATGGCAAAATCGAGTTTCTCATAGCAGATAATGACACCAAGCTGAACCAGCAACCCTGAGACGTATGTGACATCAGCCATGTCCATTGCTGCATGCTGTAACATGCAATCTGACTTCAAGAGCTGCACCTTATGTACAAAGTGTTGTATATGTAAAATTGCTTCGACAAAGAAACTTAAACGCTGCACAGAATCTACCAAGCCTATCAGATCTGGACGAACATTACACATACTGGACCTTCAGCTTACTCCTCCATATCTGTGCCAAGATAGCTGAGGCTAGTCATGAGACTGGTAGAGGAGCCAAGGGGTAGCTGAGTATGACACAGAGCACATATGTCCTTATCTTGTCGTTCAGCATATGATGTATACTGCTTGCATGTTTTGCAGCACACAGCAGTTGACATGTCCTTAATCAGTTTGCCAGAAGCCACGCACACCTGCACAGGAAGGCATCACGTGCTGACATATTGTTGATCAGCATGCATGGGAAAATGGACACTGTGTCATGCAAGGCAAAGACACACAGGTGCACCGACCCTAGCGGCCCTGCACGAAGGCTGAGTGTGCAGATGAAAAGCAAGGTTCATTTATCAAGCTTTGGCACATAAAACTGTCTGATAATTTTCAGAAACTTGCTGTGTCAAGCTAAATTGTACCCCGCTCCTTGATTTGTTAATGCAAGCATGTCTCAAGCCTTGGTTTCACTGTCCCACAACAGCAGAGTGAAGATGATACGGCGGACAAAGATTGCAAAAGAGTTGCAGTTGATGTCAGAAGCGCAGAATGGTTTAGGGTTGAGATCTAACGAATGGCGCACCTCGCGCTTGCTGGCTTTGGGCTTGGAGGTCATCCCCAGGCTTGCCAGCTTGATGCTGCCTTGCTCCCGGGTCTCGTACAGGGTCTTGGGGTCATTTGGGGGGTCCTTCATGAAGATGGACATGGCCAAGTCTGCAAAGCTCTCTCGCTTGGCCTGAGGTCACATCAAAGTTTGCATTAGGCCCTTTTTCGAACAGAACTCCCACCAGCTTGCTTTTGTCGCACTCCACATACACCTGTGCTTTCAAGCCAGGATGTCTGATGAGTCACAACTGTCTCCACACCCCAGACTGTCAGGTGTGAAATGAAATGAAAGTGCAGTGTTTGGCGGTGCAGGAAGCTATGCAAACAGATGTTCACCAGGCAGTTGACACTGCGAGGGTGAGTCTGATGCAGTCATGATCATAACAACAGTAACAACAACAATCCATATGACGACGACAACAGCAACAACAATGTTTGCGTTTTCCAGCTCATGATGAGTAAGGTATACACAGGAATCTGATGTTTCCTCCAAGACCTTCACCCAATGCCCACATGGATTCTTCAACAGTGGAAGAATTGGTGTGCTTCAGCTATGGTATGACTCACAAGCCTGTGTGCGCGATGTCAGCAGCAGGCATGCAACACACTGTGCAGAGGGGACTCATTTATGTGTTGAGGCTGCCCAAACCTCATCAGTGTTGGTCAGGGACTCTAGCCTTGTGAAGGCTTTGCTGCATTGACCAAAGAAGCCGTTGTAGAAGGCTGTCAGACCTAGCAGGCTGTACACATCCTGTGGGTCCAGCACATCATCATACCTGTGCGTGTACACACATCATGTCATCAACTAAACCAGCACATGACCTTAGCGTGGTCTTTGGGATTAATAGGCTACGCAGCACTGACTGCAGGCTCAGACTTGACAAGCAGTGCACAGATTGACCCAGTTACAGTGAACGACACAGTGCGTCCTGGGACAGAGAACAAGCCAGCCTGGCGAGACAGTACTTGTGCCACATACACCTGGCGTTTGCTGGCACAGGAAGTTATTGTTACAATGGTCATTTTTATGGCAAAGTACCTGGGGTAGAGGGCACAATCTAGGGTTTGAGGGGTTGTGCAGCAAATAACTCATGGGTGAGAGGCAGTGCATAAACAAGCACAGCGCAGGCCCTGCTTATAGCTAGCACCACATGCTGTGCTGACCTGTACACGCAGACAGGTCAGCTCCAGCACATGACACCTCAGCAGGGCACAGTTAGGATTGGCACAAATGCAATCTTGCCACCACAGCAGGTCTGAATAGCATGCAACACACCATGCCTCATGGGCATGAACTTGCAGTCTCCTGCACTGCTTGCAGCACACCCTGTTGCTTCCCATGTTCCACACGTCAAGCGGTCGCATATACTGGGGTAGCACTCATGACAAACAGGTGATAAGACAGCTAGAGGGGTGGGGCAGTACTTGCGTAGATGCAGCGCTGTGCGCATGGCCGCATCCGTGTTGCCGGCATACAGCTGGCGATGCGCTAACAGCCAGAAGTGGTAGCCTTGGGCCCCATGCCATGCACTCACTTGCCCCCCTGCACCCGAACCTGCCCCCCCTGCTGCCTCCAGCTCCACCAGACCTGCAGCGACAGTCACACTTGACAGTCAGACTTGATTTTACTTTTTTTTTTTTTTCAAGTCTTGTTTTTGTCATGATTACATTTCTTTGTTCAACTTTGGTTGTGCTTTTGAGATCTGAAGGATGAAACAAAAGAGTAAAACGACAGTTCTGACAAAAAAGGCGAAGGGGCTGGTAGGCTGCCGACCAACGGATCCCTGCTCTGAATCCCAGTGCTCTTCCTCCAGCTACTGCAATGACCTGCAACGGCGGTCAATTATGACTCAGAGCTGCAGATGCAAGGGTGGTGGTGCTGTGCATGATACTCTGCCAAAGACAGATCCCTGCCCCAAAAGCGCCAGTGCCCTGCATCCAGCTCCACCAAGAAGGCTGCACTGACAGTCAAGCTTGCAATGGTAAACCACAGGCCAGAGGGTGCTGCATGATAGTCTGCCAGTCATTCCCCTGGTGTCAGGTACATACAGGCCTGAGTAGCTCCCTGCATGAGACCTGCGTGAGTCTTGTGCTCAAGCAGGCACAATCACTGCATCATGCTTCATGTTTGCTGACTCAAAGGTGCCGGGCATCAGTGCAAGCCTGCAGGTTGTGCAGCTTTGAGGATCAAGTGCTCGAACAAAGTTGACATGTTTGCTGTAAGCACCAGATGTCGGGCTGTATATCATCACAGCATGTGCTTTTCAGACACCTAGTCATTCATTTGCAAGCAGCGCTGGTCCCTCCAATCTTACTTTACATGGATTACTGGAGTTCAAGGGGGGGAGCTTGATGCGATGGTATTCTTAAGGGAGTTTAATGAATGTTTCAAGAAGGAAACATTGCAATTCTAAGAGATTAGTCAAGTCAGGGGGGGACATCACAAGGGTAGGCCCATTGACTTCATTGCTGAGGCAATGACTGGATGTCTCACCTGCCAAGGTATGTGCAGCAGCAGCAGTCCCTGTTGAGGCACTTCCTGTCTTGCCAGGTGAGCCTGTGCCGGGCTGCTCCCCAATGTTTAGCATCCTGGCCTTCAGCTGGTCCACTTCCAGAGCTGCCAGCAGGTACAGCTTCTTGATCCTGAGTGGGGGAGCATGGCTGGCAGCCTCAGACTTGGCCAGCTGCAGCAGCAGTTGCGCAGCTTCCTTGTGAAAATGAGCCTGCAGCAATATATACTCCTTGAACAACAGTAGGCTGTGACAGATATCTGACAAGAGACCCATCAACATGACAAACAAAAAATATCTTTTTTGCGGCGTTTCTTGTTGGTTTACAGGAAAGTGCTGGTCAGCAACAAGAGCTGCTGGAATGCACACCTTCCCAGCAGCTTGTACGGTACCTTTCTGTACAATTGCACAGCCTCCATGGTCCTTTGCTGCTCAAGCAGCATAGCAGCGTACTTGAAGAGCAGAGTCTGGATCTGGGGAATGCTGTACTCCTGTGCCAGAGTCACGGCCTGGTCCCACTGACTCAGCAGAACACAGCAGTCCACAGCTCTCTTCACCTCCCCTCCCTGTCATCAGCAAACGTCAAAGCTGTCAATGTATGTGATGTTGGGGGAAAGGAACCTTTGTGCGCGTTCTGTTCTCTACTCTGCATGTAGCTTGCACAAAGGCTTTGTCAATGAAGCTGTTGATGAATGCAGTATTGGTGAGGAGGCGCCTCTCGGTGCCTTCTGTTGTTGACTCTGCATCTAGCTTGTGCACATGCTTTGGGAAGTCAGCATGCCACTTGAGCAGAGCCTGTGGCCAACAGGCACTGCTGTGTCCAGATTAGGCTTGAACTCTGACAACCATGTGTTAGCACATGTCCACATCCTGCAAGTGTCTTTCGGATCATGAGCAATGAAGAAAGCCACAGACAGCACGCATACAGCCGGTTTCAGTCAGGAGACTGAGTTGATGAGAGCACCAGAACGCAGGCGCATGCACACACACACACACACACACACACACACACACACACACACACACACACACACACACACACACACACAGCCGAGTGACTTCTCAGACAGGTCTGTTGTACGCCAGAAGAGCTGGGAGACGACAACAGCGCAGTGCTAGGCTGCAAGCATGACAGCAGTATAGCAGTTGATGGTGTCACCTTGATGTAAGCAGCAGCAGCTTGTTGACACAGCCCAACGCTCTGAAACTGCTCTCCCATTTGCAGCAGCAGGGGGCTGCCTTCAGGCAAGGCAGCAGTCAGCTGTTCAAGGCCTTCAAAATCCTCCAGGCGGTACAGTGCATCCGCCAGCGCATCACTGTTCTTGGCCTGTGCATAGTATGCTGCAGCCTGCAAACAGGCGACAGCTTGAAAAACGCCTGTTGAGGTGCTGCAGTCCTGCCCATTGCAGACTCTTGCGAAACAGTGAAGGGCATTGGCCAATGCATCACTGTTCTTGGCCTGTGCATAGTATGCTGCAGCCTGCAAACATGCAACGGCTTGATGTCTTCTTCTGGGTGTCCTATCAGTAGGTGCTGCAGTTCTGTCCATTGCAATGAGACTCTGGCAAAATAGTCAAGGGCATCAGCTGACGCTTCACTGTTTCTTGGCCTGTTGTATACTATGCTGCAGCCTGAACGATAGACAGTTGCAACAGTTGCCCGTAGCCTTTGTGTTGGCGAACTGCATCACATAGAACGCTTTGGGCTGTATATGCCACCTCTTGGAGCCTCACTGTTCATTGATTGGGTTCATGCATTGATCCGTATGTAGGGCGCAGCAGCTTGCCAATGCGCCCGCCTATTGAACCCTAACAAGGGCAACGGTCATGTGCAATGATTCTTCTGTTCTGCATTAGCATGGCAGCCTGCTGACCATCACAAGCCTGAGGCAAATGCGTTTACCAACGCTCTGCTGACCTTGTTCTATGCCGATGTTTGTTAGGCACTGTCACCCAAAGTGTGTCACAGCACTCCCATGCCATTGTAAGCTTGTCAAACACCCAGGTTGCTGATACCTGAAGCTTCTGAACACAGAATGAGGTGCGACCAAATGGTACAAGACAAGCAAGAATGCTGATGTTATTCAAGCTGGGGGCGTACTACCTTATGCCACTTGTGTCTGTCCGCATGATGGTCACCAATCTTGTTCCAGATGGTCACCATCAGGCTGTCATTGCCACTGCCAGAAGCCTTCAGAAGCTTCTCAGCCTGAATGCATTTACATCAACTTCTATGTAACCTTCTGTAGGTTGGCCATGTGTTTTCTGTGGCAAATCTCAGCACAAGTGAGAGACAAGATGGGCTTGAACCTCAGATGGGCTTAGACTGAAAATATATCAAGACGCGGAGCGTGCACAGACGCAGTTGGTCAAAGAACAGAGGTGATGAAGCAGTGTGCAGCTCACAGCAAATCAGTCACTCATGGACCAGGCACAGAAGAGGTAGTCCAGGAACAGAGCTGATGAAGCAGTGTGCAGCTCACAGCAAACCAGTCACCCATGGAGCAGGCACAGATGCAGTAGTCCAGGAACAGAGCTGATGAAGCAGTGTGTAACTCACAGCAAACCAGTCACCCAGGCGCATGCGCATGTCTATGGCCAAGTCAGGTCTGTCCATGCGCCTGTAGAGTGACTCCGCCTCGTCAAACTGCTTCAGGTAGAGGGCAGTTTCTGCATCCTGCTTCAAAGGTGTGTCCATTCGCCGAAGCTGCTTCACAACCTGAATGCCCTGTGAAACCACACTTTGGCTTACATCCATGCTCAGCTTTGGGGGATAGTGTCCAGCCAAGGCAGTACGTCTGATACTATATGCACTACAGCTATCTTGAGTATGGAAATCAGTCATCTGTCAAGCTTGAACACGGATGGAGCTGAGCCTCTTGCTGTCAGGTGCCATGCAACACCATTCTTTGTGTAAACAGGGTATAACATTACAGCAACACAACACTGGCTCTTTGGTCAGAGTCTGTTTTACCTGGTCTGCATCCAAACAATGTGCAGTGCAAGCATATGCACAGCATGGCGTAGTCAACTTCAGCTGTGGCAAGGATGTTGCTCAGGCAGCTGGTGATGTGGGTGGCAGCACCTGATAGTCAGCGCAACGCACAAAGCTCTTCTCTGCTGTGTCATAGTTCCTGGCCTTCAGTGCGTGCTCAGCCAGCGCTCTCCACAGCCTGATTCGCACTGCCAGAATGTCAGTATGCAGGCAGCATGCTGGCAGTATCTGTTGCAACACTTAGGTCGTGCATACAGAAGAGTCATGTAGGCCGTAATGTGCTGCCCATTTGTCATCGTGTATGCAAGGCAGATCCAGGACCTGCTTTAGTGCAAAATTGACAAGGTCCCCCTGTCCATATAGTGCTGTTTGAAACTGACATTGTTCATTCAGCATAGGGTGGTTGTAGGTATGAATCAGCATATCAATCTGCCAATGTTCATGCAACAGACAAAGTCTGATGGCCAACATCCTGCATATGCTCCTTGAATATCGCAGCAAGGTGACTGGGGTTCTGGCTGTGAGGATGCAATGAATGCGTCAGCAGGAGTGAGGAGCACCTGGGGTGGGGGTTTTGCTCTATGAACTGCATTGTGTCGGCAATGGAGACAGTGTTCAGCAGCTGTCTGGTGTCTCGCAGGCTGCGAGTCTCAGACTGCAACACCTGATGTCTCTCAGGCTCTGTACCGGCCCTCATTATGTCATCCAGCATCACAGCCTGCATCACTCACACAGATGTGAGTTACCGTATGTGAGCTGTACAGGCTGCACACAAGTGTCCATCCTGACAGGTGAGGAAAAATGAGCCTCAGATCATAGGCAGCTTGACTGCCAAGCAGGCTGCTTTGCTGCATCTGGCGGCGGCTTGTGTCATATGAAACTCAGCAGTATTGCAATGTGGTGAAGCGGGCTCTGTCAGGCAAGCTGTGTAATAGTGGCAACAGGACATACCGTGACTTCCAGGTCTCTGAAGCAGCACAGGCGTGCTGCGGACTGCACTGGCTCCTCAGGATCCAGGCCCCTGCATGCGTGCATCCATTCACGCGATCATCCGCACAGTCTTTCATGCATGCATTCATTCACACAGCAAGTTGGTTGATGATTCACTCCTTCCTTCACTCATTTGTTACTTTGTTCATTCCTTCTCCTTCATCCAGCCAGCCATCCATTCATACACTAGTTCGTTTGTTTGACCTCCATTGACTCCTTCATTCACACATCTGTGTACTCATCACAACTCCTTACAGACAGGTAGCTTTATACCGAATTGAGTGGCGCCCTGCCCTATTTCAGCATGCCAATGCTCATGCTGAACCTGCTTTTTAATGCATCCCACTCACAAATGAGAACACAAATGCTCAGGGGTCTGAGGTGACTTCAGAAATCACAAAGGCACCCAGGGCTTGTGGTATCCTGTTATTCCAGTTAGGTCAGGGCAAAAGCTGTGGGCAAATCATTGGGCTATAAGCGTCACAGACAGAGAGACAGGGACAGCTTTCAGAAGGATGCGCATGATGTGCAGCTGTCAATGCAGCGCACAGGAATGATTCCTCGACAATTTGGGCTACAAGCTGCAAATCCAGATGATCATGCACAGAAGAGCCCACGCAAAGGCAGACGTCATTGACTGACAAAACCCAGCTGGATTGCCATGCTGCGCACCTGAAGATATACATGCGCCCCTTTTCCATCATGGCAAACAGGTCTGGGCTGTCCTCACTCCATAGCATATCCCATACATCCTGCAAATAAATATCAATGCTAACATTGCTGTCTGATACACTGTGCCCAGACACCTTTAAAGTTGTCATCAGAGTCAATACAGCAATTCCAAAAATGAACTGTGGCCAAAAAGGTTGTATGGGTCTCAGTTTAGTACAATATGCTGCAGCTGCATCAAAATTCATCATGGCAATGTTAGGCTAACAATTTCAGCTTTGCAGGCTGTCATGCGCTGCAATCAAATTTGTGCACTCCTCACTGCTGTCGTGACATTGCCCACGCCTGAAGCTACGATAATACAGCTCATCATATTTGCACCCCACATGAACACCTGAGAGTTCATTGCTGCCAGTACTCACAATGATTGGAGCAGTCACAGTTGCTGGCATCGTTCATGAGTGCAAGCCAAAGTCTTCTCATCAGGCCAGTCTTGCTATTCCCATAGGCTACATTTGCTCATGCACTCATCTACATATGTGATAACTTGCTCATGTACCCACAACTTGCTCATGTACCCATGTGACCATGTGACCATGAGACCCACTTGCCACAGCTTCACTTACCCATGCACACATCTATGCATGTAACAACCTCACTCGTATACCCATATGCTCAGACAATCATGACATGTAATTTTCGCCTGCCACAGCCAAAATCATTTATGTATCAATCTACTTGTGAAACCACGAGGCCCACCTTTCGTTCCACAGCTAAATGCTCGCCAGATGTTGGCACCCTGCTTCCCTGAGCTCCGGGCTGCTGGGGTGGCACGTGAAAGTCGTAGAAGGACAGCACGCCATGCAAGTCAATGACTGACATGCGCGTGGAGTTGCAATTGAGCGCCAGCGCCTGTGGTTGGCAGCGTAGCATGTGCTTGCCTGCACACAGAGCTGATGTTGGCGGTGTCTAGTCATGTAGCTCAACAGGCATCAGCAAAATGCACTGCAAGCATACTGATGTCATGCCATGTTATGACATGTTATGTCTGGGGACATGTCTCAAGGACATAGCATCCTTTTGCCATTGTCAGTAGCCAAGGCCCAACTGAACTGCTGCTGAAAGGAGATTCTGTTCCCAACAGGAATGGGTGCTGTGTACACAAGACGCCTATGCTGCATCTGTTCATCATTATCTTGAGGTACAGGTTCAAGACAATGGAGCCTCCCCCCCTTCCCTTGGCTGTGTGTGTAGTGATGGTGGGTGAGGCGATGGATGCAAGGATCACATAGCAGTATTGGACAGACTAGAAGGAAACAAAAGAAGAATGTACGCTTTTCAGGGATCATAACGCAAGCCTCCTAAGCGGCAGCCTGGTGCATTGCACATACTACAGCAATCACATGGCAGTACTGGGCAGACTACAACACGTCACAAATGTCTCTGAATTGAATGCCAGGTGGAACAGGTTCCAGAAGCCGTTTTGCCGTATTGAGAGGCTGTGTTCTGGGTCAAGGACTGGACAGCTGTAAGGAAAGACACGATGACGTCGCACCTTAGCATTAGCAGTGACTGGGTATCAAGAGCATGTTGAACTGGTGTTAGAGTCCCAAGGACACATAGGCATGCAACATGAGGGCAGCTGTCATGCTCTGGCAACTGAGGACTGCTCCGCAGGCTGCTCCAGCAGTTGCAGAATGGAATGCAATGAATGCAAAGCACATAACATAGGAGGCCATATAGGGTCACATGTGGCAAAGAGCACAAACGACAGTGCAAGGATGGGACCCAGGATCATGGTCCTGTGCTGTAAGCACAAAGCTGACTATGAGTCAGAGTGTTGTCTGTGGCAGTCTGCTTGAGTCTGGCACAGACAACAACTGATCTCGCAACAGCGCATAGCAAGGTACTGGATGTGCTATTTGAGCTGAGCATCATTGCTATGCAATTGCATGCTGATGCATGAACCATGCCAAGTCACAGAAAGACATGCCTACCAGCGGATACCAAGTCTGGTAAGGTGTAGCTGTGCACCTCTCCTGAACTGCGCCCAATAAGCAGCATGTGAGGCGCTGCAGCAATAGCTGTGATGGGATTGCTGGTGCCTTCACCGCCTCTCTGCAGTAAAAAGTGCTTCACATTTTTTGTCAAGTCAGGCTTGTTTTGTTTCAAATACTGTTATACCAGCAGAGGCATGAGTTATTGTGGCCAAAGAGACATCCACCAGCATAAACTGCTCGATGAAAGCTTCCACCCTCAAGGTTGTCTCTGATCAATGCTGTGAGGCATGGTCTTTTCTTTTCTTTCCAATAAAAGCAATACTTCATCACAAGATGCAGCTCTTTGTGATTGCAGCAAGACAGCAAGCATGCCAGTCTCCTTGGCACTGAGTGTAGCAGACATCAGCGTCTCAAGATGGAGGACTTACGTACCCTGATCAATTTACTGCAGCAGCATGGTTGTAATAGGATGCCCTGAATATGAAATTCAGGGCATCCTATTACATGACAGGTTTAATCTGGTTTCTGGTTGTGACCTTGAGTGCGTAGCTCTGGGCTGCCATTGACAGTTGACAAGCTTATGCCCTTTGAAGAACAATGGTTTGTTGTTGTGGGCTCAAACCATATTGCATGCAGCAATCTGAGTGCACTGCAGCATGGTGATGCAGCCCAAAAAAACACAAAGCTTGCAGGTGTTGACTCACTGGAGACAAAGTAGCAGCAGCAGCATCAATCCTGAAAGTTGCCTCAGCCTGAGCAAGCTTGGAGCCTCCCACCGCATTTGCATTACCTGTGCCTGCGCATGGCATGGAGGATTGAGCAGGGTAATGGCATCCATGCCTGCTTTATGGTCATGGTCATGTTGATTTTATTTTTAAAATTTATATCTTACAGTCTGGGCTGTGGAGCCAGTTGTGACTCATCAGACATCCTGCCTTGAAAGCACAGGTGTATGTGGTGTGCGACAAAACCAAGCTGTCTTTCATGTGAGTCCATATGCAATGCAGAAAGGCAGCTGCAGCAAGCCTGTGGGAAGCGTGCCGCTGTTGACAAGAAAAGAAAACAGTGTTTCCACTCGCCAGAAGCCACAGCAAGATAGCATGCCAGCTTACTTCTATTGCTGCACATGTTGGCATCTAACAACGCCCCACAATGGCATTTGCAGTGCATGCAGAAGCACCACAATGGCATACACAGTGCATGCAGAAGCACCACAATGGCATACACAGTGCATGCAGAAGCACCAAAATGGGCATACACAGTGCTTGCAAAAGCACCACAATGGCATACACAGTGCTTGCAGAAGCACCACAATGGCATACACAGTGCATGCAGAAGCACCACAATGGCATACACAGTGCATGCACAAGATCCCACATGGCCTCACCTGATGCTGGACTGTACAGCCACACGAACACGGTGTCTGCCGAGGCAGCCACAACATGCGTGCTGGTCATGGTGAGGCACAGTGGCTCAACCATTGTTGTATTGGAGTCCACTGGCGTCCCAATGGCATCACAGAGAATGATGTTGCATTGTCCAGTCTCCTCTCCTCTTGTTACCAGGATGCAGTGCTCCCCAGCAGCCTGCATGTATGGCCAACCGGCTTCCAACTGTACAGCGTTATAAGCTAGCTCGTGCTATGCAGGAGCAAGCTGACACAAGTAATTAAGCAGATTTCTCTTCACACCCTTAGTGTGGTGAGACACACATGCTGTGGCACTGTAGTGGGGCATGTTAGCTCTCTGGCGTGATTGGACTTACAGAGCTGGTTTGCAGTTGATGCACACTGGCATGCTGCCGAGTGTCAGCGGCATCAACACACAGCACAGCAGCTTGCCAATAAGGCAGTCAGCAACAAAAGATGGCAATACGGGCACAATTTGCATACCTTGACAGTGACGAGGCGTCTGACATACTTTGCATGAGTCTCATGCGTTTGCACGTCCCAGAACATGACGCAGGCCTCAGCTCTGTCTGGCTTGCTGAAGGCATACACCACAGTGCCCGCAAAGTAGGCCCAATGATAGTTGGGCTGCACGTTTGCAAAGTACACGAATGACTCTACTGCCAGGGCAATCCTGAGGCCTCCCTTCTCCCATGCCAGAGCATTGATCCCAGTGCCTGGCACTCGCAAAGAGCGCAGGTGCTGTCCTGCATTGGGAAGTATGCAGCGTTATGCCTACTGGGAGCAGTACAATAGCAGCATTTTTGGCTGGGAAGTGTACTAACACTAGTGAGGCAGCATCTGCACAGATTGTGCAACATAGTCTTTGGGACTACTGGTGAGTGGACTTGCAAATGCAGCTGCAACTTACTCTCAATGCATTCATGAGACTGCACAAGCCAGTATATGTGAAGATATATACTGGCTTGTGACTGAAGAGCTCTCAATGCATTCATGAGACTGGACAAGCCAGTATATGTGAAGACATATGAGCTGGTGACTGAAGAGCTCTCAATGCATTCATGAGACTGAACAAGGCAGTATATGTGAAGACATATGAGCTGGTGAGTGAAGAGCTCTCAATGCATTCATGAGACTGAACAAGGCAGTATATGTGAAGACATATGAGCTGGTGACTGAAGAGCTCTCAATGCATTCATGAGACTGAACAAGGCAGTATATGTGAAGACATATGAGGTGGTGAGTGAAGAGGTGTAGGCAGTGAGTGAGAGGTGCAGATGAGTAGGAGTGGGGATATGCAGCAGTTGCAGAGGCAGCTGATGCAGAGCACCTACCACTGTAAGAGTAGAACTGCACCAGTGCAGCAGCAGGTCCAGTGTTGCCCATGACGCCTGAGACCGCCAACACAGACCCATTGCTGTTCCACTTGATATTGCTGGCTTGCATGCCTGTTTTGAGGACCAGGCATGTATCATCCATCTCATCTTTCATGAGCTGTAGCTGACCAGCGCGCAGGCAGATGGCCAGGGCAGGGCAGCCTGGCTCGGAATAGCCCTCTTGCCCTTTGTACCACTCCAAGCCAATGATCTCAGCCTGACTGGTGTATGTATCCTACAAAGGAGCAGCAAGGTCTCTGTCAGAGGAGCAGTAGGGATGATAGCAGCCAAGGTTGCGGTACCTCTCTGGCCCTTTGCACCATTGTGAGCCAAAGATCTCAGTCCAGAACAGAGAATGCATCCTGCAGAAAAGCATGCTCCTGTGCACTAGACATCATCCTGTGAGGTAGGTGTAGGGAGCAGCTGTGCAGGTATGTAAGCACGGCGTCCCAGATGCTCAGAGTCATGGCAGAAGAGAGCATGTAGGTACTTGCCTTACAGTGAAGAGGCACTTTGGAGACAGGATTGCCCCCTGCATCAATGATATGGCAATCCCCAGCTGTGGTACAAAACAGCAGGCGGCGACCATCAGGAGACCAGTCCAGCAGCGTCAGCTGCATATCCAGCTCCTTTCCCCAGATTCGATTTCCTGCAAAGAAGCTGGACATTCATGATGTGTGATGCACAAGACCTTGCAGCAGGGCAAATTTGCTTGTGATCAGTGTGCATGCTTTTTGTATCCACCTGCAATAGTCATATGGTGTGCAAAACTGTTTGGTGAATGTCGGTAGCGTGTGATGCACAAGACCTTGCAGTAGCGCAAACTTGCTTGTGATCAGTGTGCATGACTTTTGATTACCATCTGCAATGATCATGTGGTGTGCAAAAGGGTTGCTTACCGTCAACACCACCAACAATCACAGCGCCATCTTCATAGATGATGCAGATCTTGGTGCCATCTGCTGCCCATCGCATGTCGCTGACTACACTCTTGTTTCTGTAAGATCAGCAATCAAATGTAGCTGCTGCTCACATGTGTCAGCAGTGTGCGTCACAGAGGTTGCAGGCTGCGTCAAAGAGAAGATTACCTGTTGTTGATCATCTCCTCAAACCAAAGGCCCTTGTGGAGGGTCCACACAATGATGAGACCATTGGAGTCACTGGTGGTCAGCTTGTTGTGCTGTTCGTTCCATGCTGCCACTACAACGCTGTCTGCGTGCCCTTGCAAAGTTTGATTTGCATTGAGGCCCTGACCACCTGCCGGAGATGCATCTGCAACTGCCTTGGGATCTTCCAATTTGAGCACCTAGGCACGACAGTACATCTGGAATCAGCATTGTCAACAAATACTGGCAGTATGAGTACAACTTTGACTGCTGTAAGACTTGCAGCTGACAACAAAGGAATAGTTTATCTAGCTGGTGTCAAGATCCATTGCAGATGTTACCAGGCAGCAACAGCATTGAATACTTTACCTTGAGCATGCCCTGCTCACTGCCACAGGCGATCCAGCCTTGCTCTCCGTTCCACGCGATGCATTTCAGCTTCGCGTTGTTTGGTATGGCAATCTTTTTGCTGCAAAAAACATGCATACATACAGCTACAGATCCAGTCAGGTGAACGCGACATCGTCGCGGAATCTGTTTGCGCTTACCTCAAGTACGAGAACATGATCAGGAGCGATTGCGTCCTAGCTGCAGTCGTGTCAGCGTCGTTCAGCTCAACATGCTGCTTCGCGACGTCTCCGCGTGTTTCTGAGACAACCACGCTTCTCCGCGCGGTTTCACTTTACTGCAAGCTGTGAGTGCACGCTCTGGTGTGCACGCTGGCGTTTCAAATTCTTTGTCAGGGCTGCAGGGCCCTGTTGGGTTGTCTCTCTGGTATCTTGATCATAGCAGTCCATAGCTGTGGTTTGTCATCACGCGGTCTTGGTATCTGGTGTCTCTGGGCAGCTGATGCTATGTTATGTCCGCGATCCAGCCTGCAACTTCCACAAAATCCAGCCAGCTGATCAGCCTGACTTCAGTCGCTGAGAGTGGCCTAAGTGCACAAACATCTGCGAGATCACCACAGTCAGATAGTCTTGCGCGCCAACAGAGTGTACCGACCACACAGTCCAGTGTGCCAGCTGCAGCAGGTCCGCTGTATGTTGCTGCCTTTCTCACTGCAGAACTGCATACTATCGCTCCCACTTGTTGCCCTACAGGGAATAGAGGCTTGTGGAGATCTGTTGGGTTGGATTCAGATCAACTACCAAGCAGTCAGCCACTGAGATACGATGCTTCTTTCCATGGACCTTCAAGTGCGGATCGAGAGTGAGCTAGTAGCTAAACTGCTGGTAAAGCTCTGTGCACACAGCTTGGCAGGCTGAACTGTACCTGAGCTGCTGCATGCAGGTACCATGACGCGCTTGGCTGTCTGCTGTTAGCCGTGTTCTGGCTGTTTTTGCTTGTAAGTACTGCTTACTTGATGCAAATGCTATACAACACACCTGTCCTACACAAGCTATTCGGTCAATCATAGAATTCATCCCTCTGCAGTTTGTGCTGGTGTTGAGCACTTACAGAGCCAGCCCACAGTGGCTGCAGCATCCGTCAAACACTGCTCACACCCTGTGTGGCAGCAACTTGGGCCTAGCTCAAGCAAAGGGCTATTTATGGTGGCCTGATCCTGACAACACAGCACTGTCATACTGTGTGGTAGCATGTCCATCTGCAGGTACATGACTGGCTTCCCAACCCAACAAAATTTGTGTACATACATTGAAGCTGTAGGCATCTTTGCTGGCTTTGGCTTTAGTACTTTAATGTGGCATGCTGAGGGCAGCAACACACATCACGCAAATTGCTGTCATCTCCAAATGACCATGCCGATACAGCCAGCCAGCAGCACAAATCTGTACTCAACCTGGTGCTCAGCTGCCTTTGCAGCAAGGCCGTAAAGCTTCTGACATGGCTTTCCTGCAGGATCTGTCTGTGTCAATGGAACCACCTACATCACCAGCTCAGACACAGACTGTACATCACTCACTTCAGCATATAATAGCACTGACTATCTAGGCTATTGCTTGCCGTCTGATGCAACCAGCTCTGCATGGACGGTGCTACATGCAACAGTCAACAAGCCTGCGGTCAGTCTCTCGTTCTCCACACACCCTATGCAATCCATGGCAGCCAGTGCTGCAGTGAAACTAGCATTACAGCAGCTGATGTGGTTCTGAAAGCCTGCATGTGTTTCAGGCATGTCATGCATTTTGTCAAGCTTGCGCTGTTGGCGATGATGTTTTGCTTCTGTGCATGTGCATGAAACAGTCACCTGCCTTCGATTGCAAAACATCATGTACACATCGTGTCACATTGGTAGCACACCTGCATGCCAGTGAGCAGCTTTTGACTGAACTTGTGCTATGAGCCTGTAGAGCATGCCAACCATCATCAAGCTGGCTGTCCTTGTTCAGTTTCACATAGCCAACTGTTTCTTGAGGCTGTTTACTGCCTGCAGACACTGGTCAGAGTCATGCTGGGTGACTCCTGGAGGAACTGGTACCTCATTCTGGCTTGTGCAGCAATGGCAGTGGTCATGAGCAGGTTCTTGATGACCATGCTAAGCAACGATCCTGCTTTATACCTTGCAGTCACCATCATCGGCTGTGTAGCTTTCTTGGCATTGCTGGGCTCTATCATCTTGTTTCTAGGTAGGGACACCATACAAATAGCATAGACCACAGACAAATTTGTGCTGATATGCCTGCTTGCAGCTTGCTGAAATGTTTGTAGCCTGCATGCAAAGCGCTTGAGCATTGAAGCTGCAGCGTGCAGTGGTCTGCATCAGCTTGAGACAGCACAGCAATGCCTAAGATTGGCAGGCAGTGCTTGTCAAAATACACTGCAGTCAGGATTGCCAAGCAACTGTCAACTTGGCCACTGCCAACCAGCTGAGTTTGCTCACTTCCGTTAGTCGCCTACCAAGCAGGGCTAAGACTGGTAGTAGGTCAAACCATTCAGAAAAGCACTGTTAAGCTCTGCCTGATCCCTGGCAACAAATGTGTTAGTCATAGCCAATGTGTCATAGACTTGTTAGGCAAGTTTGCCATGGTCACTGCAGCTGAGACATGACCCGTGTTGTTTGCAGGTGGTGTGACACACACAGCCCCAACAAGCCTGAATGCCCTGTCATCCATTGCTGGCCTCAGAATCTTCGTTTTTGTCCTGGGGATTGTCTTTCTGGGTAGTGCGATTGCCTGCGGCTTCTACCTATTGCTGCAGCTAGGCAGCGGAAGGCTGATGCTGGGCATTCGTCTCATCAGAACTGCCAATATGGCCCTGAGGGACATCAGCTATACAGCCATGCTGCCTGTGGTGACATGTGGTGCTCTGTTTCTTCTGGGGATGTATGCATATGTGGTAGGTAAGCCTCTTCAGCTGGCCCAGCCTAAGATTCTCAGCCTTGACATGGAATGGGTGCTGGAGGGCCAGGCCGTTGGGCGGGGGAAGGGTGGGGGGGCAGCAGGGGCATACCTGGTGTATAAGTTTATGCATGTTACAAACCCTGCATGCTCAAACCTAAGCTCAGAGGCATTCCATCTTCTGGGCTTGTTGATTTGTTTTTTGCCATAAGGCAGGATCTCCATGTGAGGGTGTGCACGCAAACTTGTTCCAGCCCAGTACAAATGTAACCAAAAACAGCATATGCCCCACCTCGATGGGTCATTGCATTCCCTGCAGGCATCTACCTGCATGCAATGCAAGTGCAGAACAGGGCACTACAAGGGGGTCTTGTTGCAGCCCTGTAGAAAGCAAATACAAACAGCATATGCCCCACCTCAATAGGTCGTTGCATTCCCTGCAGGAGTCTACCTGCATGCAATGCAAGTCCAGAACAGGGCACTGCAAGGGGGACTTGTCTTCACACGCTGGCTATGGTTTCTGGGACCAGTGCATGGCTTTGGCATGATCTGGACGGCCAGCTTCCTGCTTGCTGTTCTCAGGATCACAACAGCCACCCTGGTCTCCACATGGTAGATCCTGTGACACATCTTGTGATACATCATGTTTCATCCTGTGTCACATCATGTGTCACATCATGTGTCATCACGGGCCATCCTGTCAATGACCCACTCTAAGTCCAATGTACAGCACCTAGCCTGAGCACAAGTGCATTGCTGTCTTGTTCTCTTTCACATGTGCAGTTTCATCTGTGTGTCTGGCATCTTTACCTTGGGCACTCTCAGTGTCAGCTGCAGGCTATAAGCCATGCTGTGGCATGCGTTTTTGCTCTTTGCGTCCTGTTTGTGATACAGCAATGATCACTCACTGAGGACCAACTGAAGCCATTTTGAGATAGCCATATTTAAGGTGTGTCTTCCAGAGAGATCATGAGGTTGCGGAATGTTTACTCAGTGTCAAAATATAGTTAAATTTGAAAAAAAGTTATATAAATAAATTTAGAAACAACAATTCCCTTCTTTAAAGTGTTGAAATGTGGGCAGGTACTGGACCGTAGACCCCAAGAGTGACAAAATGGAAGCTCTGGCAGTGCCCACAGCGCTGCAGGATTCCCTGGTGTCGCACTCTGGCAGCCTGGCAACTGCATCAGTGCTGTTCACCCTAACTGCACCCCTTCAGGTGCGCTTGCACTACCAAGACACCCCTGCAGCACTGCAAGAAAAGAAAAAGAAAAGTTTACTCTTTTCAGCAATCATAATGGGAGCCTCCTAAGGCGACTGCCCGGAGCTTTGCAGCATTACAAGCTAGAGAAAGTAGGGCGAACAACAGGGCGGGCTAAAACAACGTTAACACCTTTCAATCCCTGGGCAGCCCGGTGTAATGCTTGGCTTCTCATTGAATTGACGCCAAAAGGTGTAGTCTTTGCTTGTCTTTTCTTTTCTGACACCTCAGCAGTCAGCACATCAAGCTGGTGCCACACAAGTTGCCACTGGTCAGCCCTTCCTGCCATGCTGCTGCTGCTCTTTTGCAAGATGTTGAGGCTACAGTCAGGTCAAACACGTCAAAATTTACTGCAGTATTTACAGCGTATTTGTACTGGTGAATAGCAATGAAACATTGTGCTAATGCTCAATACAACGTTAAGTGTAGTACATACTCAAGTATTAGATCGGTACATGACCGTTGATTAACAAAGATGCCTTGTGCCATTTTCATTCATGGCATTGCAAACCTCCCAAGTGCCGGCACCAGGCTCATAATAATAATAACAAATAACAACGCTTTCCAGCTGACGATGAGCTAGGTACGTGCGGGACCAAGCTCATGCAATGCTGCAATGTCCTGCAGGCTGTTGTGGCGATCCTGCCATCAAGCAAGTGTCTGCCAGAAGGGGTCAAAGCAACCTGCAGCCACTTCAGCAGCGATGCATATGTGCAGATGGCTCTGCATGGCTACAGCTTGCGCAAGTCTTTCACCACAGCCTGCCAGCTGCTTCACAGGCACAAGCGGCGCATGAGGGATTGCCAAGGTTCTGCATGCACTGCAGTTCTGCCTGGCAAGGTCAGCAGCATCTGCCATGCAACTGCCATGATTCCCGATTTCATGCTGCTCACACTGCAATCTGCACCACTGAAGCATAAACAGCAGCATGCGTCTGTACCACTGAAGCGTGCACAGCAGCGCCCATCTGGGGTATTGAAGCTCATATGGCAGTGCACATCTGCACTACTGAATCATGCAAAGCAGCGCTGCCTGACCACTGTAGGAGATACAGCAGCACACATATGCGCCACTGCAGTAGATACAGCATCAAAACCTATGTGTTTTAAACATGTAATAAAATCGATTCTCTGTCATTTCGTCAAAAATTTGCCTGAAAACTGCAGCTCTGTGGTCAGGCTGCTGCTTCCCTGGGCATTGGCTGTGCAGACCGCCGTCCTGATTGGCAGGATCCTTTAGCACTGCGCTGTTCTGATCAGCAATTGCTCACCTGCTGTGTTCAACGCTGCTACCTTGAGGTTTTGCAATAAGCTGAGCTCTGCGGCGCAATCCTGAGAGACTGTGTGTGAGCAAGAGTGCAAGAAGCACGCCTGAGATTGCAATGCATTGTGGGCCTATGTTGAGCTTTGCTGACTGTGCAGGTCATGGTGACGGCAGCAACAAGCTGCGCAGCTGTTTGGCTGGCGCAGTACTGTGGCACCAAGCACACGTTCACGATTGCAACAGTGGGGGTGGCAACTGTTGCGGCCTATGGCATCGCTTGTGCATTCTTGACTATGCATGAGCAGGTGAGGCGCCTCGGCTGCAATGTGTTGCACAAATAAAAAGAAAACGTGAGTTACATCAAAAAGCAAATTGCTAGTCAGCTGGTCTTGTTGGTGCATTTCTCGTGCTGTGGGCAGACGGCAGTCTGGTCCCATAATGCTGTGCCTGACAGAAACAATCAGGCGCATGTGGGATTGACTCTGGGGCACTGTTGGGGTTGCAGCTGTAAATCCTAAGCACATTAGAGCATGGAGTCATGACCCAGCTTTGCTAACACTCATGATGCTTTATGTCTGTGTCTCTCTTGCGACCCGCAATACTTGCATGCTATGTTGTTGCAAATGTCGTGCGCAGGCAGCTGAAGCCATGCTACAATGCTTTTGTGAAGACTGTGAACGGAATACTTGCATGCTATGTTGTTGCAATTGTTGTGCGCAGGCAGTCGAAGCCATGCTACAATGCTTTTGTGAAGACTGTGAACGGAATGATGGCTCAGCCATGCACCCATACTACATGCCACCAGCCTTTAAAAAGATCATTCTGGAAGCTGCAGACAGGCAGACGACGGGCTCCAGACTAACAGGCGCCATCATGCAGATTGGGCAAGCTGTCAAGCATGTTGTACAGAAGGCGGTTGAGCCTGTGGGTGGGTACTTGAGAAGGCTGGTGACTAATTGGTCAGACAGGCCAAGACCTGGAGGGTACAGATCTGTAAAGCAGCAGCTGCCTCAGAAATGACATGCACGTGCTCAGCAGACATGACAGCTTGCTTGATGAGGCTGAGATGTTTTTGACCTGCAAGACTGCAACCGAGCGTGTCTCATGTACATACTATGCTGTGAGCATAATGCCTCAGTAGCATAGGCACAACGTCAAGGACTGAACGTGATGTGGTCAATTTGTATCCAGAACATCAATAGTTCAGGTTGGCCTGCACTGTGACAAATTAGAGCATACAGCCAACAAGGACACACATATCTGGCAGCAGCGGCTGCCATGTGGTGGACTACACTCTGGCATTACAGAGGCCTGATACTTTGCCATGTGGAGTGATTGTGGTGAGTGAGGCGCAAAAGCTGAGTGGATCTACAAGGTAAAACAAGCTTCATTGTTTCAAATTGGCAGCAGAGTAGAAGTGGAGGCATAGCAGTGTGGCCAGACAACATAAAGGGACGGAAGATCTGACAGGGATGATGCCCTCAGGTCACAAGCCCATTCATTCCCATATTTCAATACAGTGGCGCATAGTTTTCCCCACTATCTGCTCAAAAGCTGACCATATAACTGATGAACTATGCCCTACAGAATCCTCTGTTGTATGCTGCTGCAGTGACACTTAAAACCCTAACTGAGATTAATGATTGTTGTGTTGATATGATGAGCTTGAGATTGCACAGCAGATAAGAGCTCACTGCCCAGAGTATGCTTGCTTCAGCCATCCCCAACATGAAGTTTTACAACAACTCCAGCGGGCACACATACAATTGCACTTCCACTGGCCAGGGTTATTTCTGGCTGTGCTTCTTTTCAGCTCAAACGCTACTTTTGCTCTTGTTAACCCCTCCCTTGGGACACTGCTGCACCATCCCTGTGCTCCATGGTAATGCCCCTGAAGGAAGGCTTGAAGCCTCTGATTGAGGGCCGAGAAGTCTGAGGACACACCCTTGCGCTGTTACATCTGCTGGGACACGAGAATTTCATCCAGGCGGATGCGCCTGACTGGCTCTGAGGCAGCTGGAGGCTTCGAAAGCTCTGAGATTAGCTGACATTGTGATCAGCTAAGCCCTTGCCCTTGTCGCCACAGATCCTTCCCAGAGTTCTCCAGTGATGAATTGGATTTTGCCCCTCAAAACAAGCTTGACGCTTGCTGCTGGCATGATACATCCAGACTATCAATGCAATTAGCTGATGCTTTCGGGGGCACCAATGCTGTTGAGGTGTCGGGCTCTAGCATCCCACCAGACGTCACACAGGTTGAGCAGTTCTTGCTGTTCTTAGGGAACACCTTCCATCAGTAGTTGGTCAAATACCGATCTAGCACGTACTGCTTCCAAGAGCGCATCCCCCAAGACCTCAGCAGTCGATCACTCACACGAGGATCACGAGGCTTCACAGCAGTCCCAACCCAGTTCTGCTTCAGTGACTGATACTGCTCGTGGGTGATTGCAAAATCCGAATCTATTTCTGCTGGGAAGTCGTCAGCTGTCCAGACGTCCTCCCGGACGAAGGGTCTGCTATCTGTCATCAACTGCAACACTAAACTCTTTCTGCCATACAGTCGTCGAATGCTAAAGTAAAACCAGCAAAAGGTAAGAACACGCTTGCCTGAGTGTTTGCCTTTTGCCGCTTGCAATCTGATGCTTGAATGCGAGCCTCAGGACCGACAGTCACAAACAGTCCGTCAGCTACACGTACAGTGTGTTCACAGAGAGATGCGGCCAATGGGGGCAAGCGGAATAAATGGGGACGGAGACCTGAGATGCGGCCAGAAGTCTGCGATGGCGCGTGCTTTTCCGCGTTCCGTACAGCATGCGCCGCGCGTAGCGCGGCAGTTGCAGGAACAACCAGCGTATGAGCATGCAACAGGTCGAAAGAATTGCTTTCATGATGAGCAAACATAAAAGCATGGACATGACATGTGCACACTTACTCAAGCTTGCCAATCAAACGAATCATATAAACCCTGCTGAATCAACATCAGATGTTGTCAAGTGCAGCTGACAATTTGAGCAACTTCTGCCAGCATTATTGTTGCGCCCAGCCCATAGGTTGCAATTGCTTCCGGCCTCTTCATGTTTTGCTGGACAGGTTTCACTCATCACAGCAGATTTGCAAATTGGTCAGAGTGTAGAATACCAGAGCATAAGGCTATTAGCATGGTCAATAGTATTACCTTATGCACTGAACGTCCATGTTGATGTGATGACATGACTACTGTGGCAGAGGATATAACTTGTGTACAGGTTACAGGAACAGCTTGAAGGCCAAGTTCATTGGAGTTACCTTCAATGCTCAAACAACCATAATGCAGCTTAGGATGCAGCGTTTATACAGTTACAATTACTGCCTTGCCATCTTGTGGCCTCCATGCAATCTACTCCCATTACAGAACATGTTGCGTTGTGACAAGGGCAATTTGACTAGAGCTGAATCAACTTATCAGCATGCTATATTGAGCTGGATGCATGTGCAAGTTGCCGCTAAAGTTGTTTGAAATTTCTAGCACACCCAGTGATGACAGAACATCAGTGTTCGTGGACGTCTAAGCACCAGTGCCTCTAGACTTTGCGGCATGAAGTAAAGCACACCTTGTCATCAGCAGCAGAAATGGCTTTGCTTGAACTTGTTTGAACTTGTACTGTACACAGCGCTATGTCTATCAGATTCTGAGCAAGCATCCTGCAGAACACTAAACTGAGCACACCATGAGAAAGGACATCAACAGCCATGGCCAGCTACCTAACGCCATCACTGTTTCTAAGGGAAGACTTGAGCATAGCAGGGCTGGGTGGTGGTTGTTGTGACTCAGCATCACACTTGGCAACAAGCGCATCAAGCGCATCTGCAACATCTGTGAAGGTGGCTCGTTTGCTGGGCTGAGTCGCCCAACATTTCTCCATGATGCTGCTCCAGGCGGGATCACAGTCTTTGGGCTTGCTGGGCCTCAGTGTCCCATTCATCACCCCCTACATAGCATTGAAATCCTCAACAACCTCACCAATGCATCCCACTGATGTTCAACTCGTCAGGTGCTAGCTTCTCAGCCCAGGCACGCTTGATCAGGTCTGCCTAATTGCGGCTAATGTGATATATGTCAGTGTCGTCTGCGTCTTGCACACACACACACACACACACACACACCCCCACACCAGCAAGCCTAGGGAGCACAATGTCATGTGTGCAGTCAATTAGATTTCAAAGTCTTGGGGCCAACCATGACCATTGGACCAATCCAGGCTTGGCTCCTCTTGGCAGGTGCCGGCAAGTCTGATGTCAGGGTGATGTATCAAGGCAGGATGCCTCCCTTGCAGTAGCATCGGGTCAGAGCACAGTGACGCAATCCCTTCACTTTAACAAGCTGCAAGTTGCTGCAAGTTGCTTTTGGACTCGCAACCAAGAAAAAGCGAGGGGGGCGGGGGGAGGACAATCGAACCTGGGCAGCCCAGTGCAATACCTGGCTTTTCCCTAAACACTGACGCCGAAAGGTGTAGTCTGTTCAATTCTTTTCTAACCAAGAAATGAGGGTGAAAAAGAGATGCTCACCGAGAAGATCTCCGGGAGGCCTAGGCCGGGGTATGGCTGTTCTGCCCAGGTCCAGATTTCCCACATCACCACCCCAAAGCTGAAGACATCCACCTTCTCATTCACTCGGTCCTCTTGCAGCTCCTGCATGCCTCTACTTCATCACCATGTGATCAGACAGATGACTGTCACCATTGACAAAAGAAGGCAGATGTGTTCGTTCCTAGAGGTTGTTGCAGGTTCTTTCAGCTTTAGTGTGACGTAGAGGTCTTACAAATCAGATGTGCCCTGTTCAGCAAAGCATGGGATTACTTTTGGTGTGGCACAGAGCCTCCAATCAAAATTGTCTCTTTGCGCACCAAAAGCACAATGAATGCAAAGCTGATTTGACATGAGTTTGCAACATAGCTTTGCATCTGTGGTGGGTGGGAATATGACTGTTGAGGGTGTCATTGGGAGCTGTCATGATTAGGGCTGTGCTGCTCTTACATGCTTCACGGCTGAGGCAAGCGTTTGAGCCCTTGCCAACTCACAACATCTACCAGGTCTGCCCTTGATGCAAGGCAGGGCATCAGCATATTCAAAACTTTGATCTTGCTACATGGAGGGAAACAGCGCTCACAGGATCCTGCTCCTGCTGCATGGAGGGAAACAGCTCTGGCGCCATCCAGGGCAGTGTCCCTCGCATGTTCCCGCTCACAAAGGTTGCCGCCTTTTTCTTGGAGAGCCCCAAGTCACCTATCTTGACGACAGGCCTGTTGAGGTCCCTCAAGTCACACAGCAGGTTGTCACACTTCAGGTCAAAGTGGACCACTCGGCGTGAGTGCAGGTACTCCATACCTGGAAACAACAATAACAACAATGATAATAATAATAATAACATTAACAATAATATTGATGATGATGATGATAATAATGATGATGATAATAACAATAATAATAATGATGATAATAATGAAAACACTTTCCAGCTCATGATGAGCTAGGTACGTGCAGGACAAGTACCTGGAAAGCAGCTTCATTTTCAGCAACGCAACAAGCAGTCAAAGGATACAAGCATGATGGCAATGTCAGCAGAGAATTTGCTGGCACGCCACTCTGCATCCAGTGACTTGTACTGGATGAAACTGAGTGTCTGAACACAGGTAAGTTCATATGGTCTTGCTGGAAGCTGGTTGCCGAAGGACCATGCAAAGATCAAGACAGCTGCATGCGCCAAGTCGCTCTTGTCTACTATTCTCGTCCACTCTTCTGGCCTGCAACTCTGGTCTTTACTTATGTAGTGTCCATTCAGCATGTTCTTTCCTCGTGCTATGTCCAATCACAGGAGACAGTGTCACCTCATTGTATACCTTACAGTCTGGAGTGAATGGGAAAGAAGAGAACATTGCAAACGATGTTACCTCCAGCTGCTTCCAGTGCTATAAACTTACAGTCTGGTGCAAATTGGGGGGGGGGCAATGAAAAATGAGAATGGTGTTACCTCGAGCTGCTTGCAGTGCTATGGCAGCTCTGACCCGCCTGTCATTGGGAATCCGGTATTGCTTCAACTTCTGCAGGCCGATTCTCAATGAAGAGCCTCGCACGTACTCCAGGACACTCGCTGGGCTCTCCTGCATGGGTGTCAGGCAAGCATGTCATTCTAGCCCCTGATGCATGTTTCATCATTGGTCATGACTGGCCGCCATCCCTATATGATTGATCATGGTTGCAAGCACTGTATGAGCAGCAGCCTTGTAGGATGCTTGCCAGGCACAAGACATACTGACACAAATGGCATTCTAGGTAACTTGCCTGGGCAAATCAGTTCGTTTATGCCTTTGCAGTGCTTGTGTAATGGCAGACTGCAAGACATGTGTTAAGGCAATAGCTGACTGGTAGACAAGACTTGAAGATGGTACAATCTGGTAGACATGACCTGCAGACTGCAGATGGGTAGTTACGATCTTTAGAGAGTACAAGACATGATGCATGGGCACCTGATTGACGACTACTCCATAGAAGGCGATGATGCACGGATGGCGAAGGGAGTTGAGGGTCTCTGCCTCCCCAAACATCTCTGCATTGCTCTGCACGCTGTTGGTGGCATGTAGCTCCTTCACCGCCACTTCCACTCCTAGCCACCTTCAACAAACATGATAATGATAATGATAATAATCATGATAATCAAAACACGTTCCAGCTCATGATGAGCCAGGTAATGTGCAGGACACTCCTGGCCACCTGTGACCAGCATGATGAGCATCGGCAAGCCTGGGATTGCAGGGTGAGGATTACATTACGTGCTTGTCAAAATTGTTGTGTTAGTAGGCCTTATAGAGACGCACAAGACAGGCTGCTGTGGAAAGACAAGGCTTGTCATGCATGTACCTAGGTCAGCATGAGCTGGAAAGCATTTGATTGTTATCATTATTATGATCATTATTATTATCATCATCATCATTGAGTTGTATGCCTGGCTGTATGAGACAGACAGTCTCTTGTACCACACCTGCACAGCCAGACGCTGCCAAACTGGCCCCTGCCCAGCTCCTTGATCTTGGTGAGGTCATTGGACTCAATCTGCTGCAGGGAGGGGGGGATCTCCATGGCGGCCTCCTGGACTTCCTGCCACTTGCCAGAGCCTGTCCACTCCCCAGTAGCCATGCCACTGCCCACCATCAACCTGCACCACCCCATAATAATGATAATATGCACCAGCCCATAATAATAATAATAACAACATTAGCCATGCCACTGCCCACCATCAACCTGCACCACCCCATGCTTCCCTTTTGCAGCTTGACAGCAGAATGCTGTACCTGGTCAAGCAGTCGTTGCTTGATGTGATGATAGCTGACAGGACAGTGACTGTGCAGAAAGAAGCAGATGTGCAGAGAGAAGCGCAGAGCAGCAGCTGAAGCAGTCGCATGCGTTGCGTATGGCGGCACAGCTGGGGATAATACTTGCAATGATCAGGAGTTGTGCTCCAATGTCAGTCTGTTGGGTAAGCCAGTAAATGGTTGCGGTGCCGCAGGCATTTGTTTTGATGCATGCATGTTGCATCAAGCTTTTGACCCATGCATGTTGCATCTTGCGTTGACATCAGGTCATACTTGCACCTCAAGAGGGCCAAGCTTGTATACGCAAAGTTTACAACACTGGCAGGCACTTGCGCAATTTTCACAGCCATAACTGCACTCTGCACCAAGAATGTACTCCTATGCGCCCTCCCCCACCCCCCTCCAACCCTCCCCTGCCTAGTGGGAACCCTCACCCCCTCCAACCCTGCCCTGCCTAGTGGGAACCCCCACCCCTTCAACAATCCCCTGCCTAG
>JAABUK010001192.1_pt1 | contig 50542 bp, 62 predicted proteins | sample 5559141 | NCBI WGS metagenome assembly JAABUK01 (sample SAMN10711869, study PRJNA513367) | rock metagenome | isolation source: Antarctica rocks | place: Antarctica: Victoria Land, Pudding Butte nord | collected 2016-01-03 | reverse complement strand
CTCCCACAGGCTCTACTACCAGCCAGGACCAGCCTAGCCTTAGTTCCAGCAGCCAAGGGTCGGTTTGTAAGGAAGCCAGTGTACGTAGCAGCAACAGGAGCTATGGCAACATGCGCGGCCACACTCAAGCAAGCGCCTGCTTTGCAAGAAGCGTTTGCTGCGGGGTCCCGCAAAGCTTCAGGTCAGCAGCAGCAGCATTTGGCCGCCAGACAGCTGGAGGACTGCAGCACAGTTTGGCTTTGGCTGGCAACACAGCAGCAGGGGCAGTTGCCTTTGCTGGAGCTGCTACCCGAGGAGCTGCCATGACAATGCAGAACAGGCAGCAGCTGCAGATGCAGCCTCGTCCTCGCAGAATTGTACTGCCTCTTCCTAGGTTGCGGCGGCGAGGCCATGAGCAAGCTCTGGCTCTTGTTTGATGTGATACGATTCCACTCTTCACCCGCCAAAGGCACCTCCTGTTGTTGCATCTTGTGAGGCTGGCGTCCAGGTCGTCAAGTCAGACATGTACCAATAAGGTAGCCAAGTACTGAGTACAGTTGTCCCTGTGCGTCCAATAGTCAGCTGATGTGTGTGGCTCTGTGTTTTGCCAAGCTTGGTATGTTTTTAGCAAATGAACATGGTGATTTGCAAACTTTCCTCTGCAAGTCCTGAAGGGTTGTGTTTTCCACAAGTCTTCCACTGCCGCAAATGGCACCAAGTCTTCTTCAGAGTGTCAGTTGAGTATGTACATTCACTATTGTCCTGAGTTGGTGTGTGGTATGTGGAACACAGAAAGTAGATACATAGGCACGAACAGCATTTGACACATAGCCTCTTCGCTACATGAGTGGGAAAACATTAGTATCTAGATGGCTCATTTATGGATAGTGCTGCAGCCACAGTGTATCTGATACACCTTCCTTCCTTACCGCAGTTTGCTTTTTGAACATGCGTAATTGTAAGCTTCCAGTGCACAAAGTTGCAAGCTTGCTCATCTCTTAAGATACTCTGTGCGACAGCATGTCTGTGTTTGAGCTTCTGTGGAGAGTGACAACTCGCCGTCCCAACGGTACATGGCGTTAGTGAGGCGATCATACACAATGTATCAAGTTTTGGCATCCAAGAGCTGTACTGGTACGTCAACTGAGAAGCTCAATGTGGGCCGCGTGTCCATGGAGGTCCTGGGCGGGCAACAACCTAGGGTCAGTCCACACATTGCACACAGTGAAACCGACTGGCATCTTGCATGTCAACCATGCACCAGCATACTGAGGTGGAATGCTGTGCAATTCAGTGAGCATGGGTTTACATGAGTCTTAGTAATCTTCAATACTTGTCAAATCGTAGATATCCGTTTACAGGTTTTGCTGTGCTGGTTCTGCGCCCCTGCGTTGCTGGATTGAAGCCAGCACAATCCTCGCACAGGCAGCGCCGCGACTACGATGGACGGTGGCCGCAACTTCGACGCGGTGGTATTTGGAGCTACGGGATTCACAGGCCAACGAGTGCTCAAGGAGCTTGTTTCTCAGGGTAAAGGGTGAGGCAGAGACTATCCAAACTCACGTCTGGTGTTCCAGGCAGTTTGCCTCAGCTCTGCATGAGACACCTTCCCGGCGTCAAAGGTGTGATCACGTCCCAGCGTATACACGTTTCGCAGGCGTTATGCAGCCGCTGGGAGGAGCAGAGACAAGCTTATCAAGGTCGCGCAGTCATGCGGCGCCGCAGGCGTCGAGGTACGTCCAATTTCGACCAGTCGCTTCCTCCTGTTCTGAGTAGCAGATCAATGCCTGCTGAGGCTGTGCCTCGTAACGAGGCCCTCGAGCTCGTTGCTATAATTACCAGTCACGTGTACTTGCTGCATGTTCACAGCTACGGAATGTGTGCAGATCCTTATTGCAGATACCGAGGACAGCGACACTCTCCTGCACATGGCACAGACCACAAGGTAACAAGTTTGCTTTGCTCATGTGCTCACATATGCTGCAATGCATATCCTTCACAAGCAACCATGCAGAGAGCATGCCAGTCGATCAATTTGACTTGAACCAGGCACTCGGTCTGGTTTGTGTACTTGGCCCTTGTGACAGAGTGCAAAGCATCTGACGCACTGCAAGGCAGGTCTACACAGTCACCTGTAATGCCTCCAGCAATAGCAGCTGAGACAATGCTTCCCACCTTTCTTGCCCTACAGCTGGCCATACATGAGGCAGCTCATCCTGCAGTGATCCCTACCTAGCTTGCAACCTTCACTGCTAGCTTTTCTTTTGTATGCTGCATCATTTCACTTCATTGTCACCAGGAAAACCAGGTTTCCCATGTGCGTACTGTATGTTCACTTTACACAGCCGGTCCCACCAGAGCTGCAGGCTACTGCTGCAATGCATGGAGCCATGGCGCCATTGCACATGATCTACAGTGCAATATCCTACACATAATCTGCTGGGATTGTAACCCTGTTCTCCCTTCCCCCCACCCCCTTGCCAACCATTTTGCACTGTTAGTTGCAAGCCAGTCTTACAGCCCCTTTGTGGCTACAGATTGGTGCTGAACTGCGTGGGACCATACCGGTACTGGGGCCAGCCTGTGGTGTCAGCGTGTGTTGATGCTGGAACTGACTATTTGGATGTGTGTGGTGAGCCAGGTAAGGTTCAGCCCTTTTCAACCTTGCACTAAGATGTGCACTTTTGAGTCCCTGTGTGGACAGTGGAAGCATGCAAGCAGTTGTTGCAAGGCAATACATGCTCTTCCTTGTGTCTTTTGTCTCCTCCCCTCCCCCCTTCACATTCCCGCCCCCCCCCACCTATTCAGAATAGTATTTGATCTATATCTACTGTTGTTGTTAGTACTACTATCAGTGTTCCTGCGTTGATACACTGCAAAATGCCTTGGCTGAAGTCCAATTACCTGCAGGCTTCACACACAGTATGGACATGAACCACTTTCAGCAGCTTTTTGTTGTGTCATGTGCAGAGCATCAAAGTACATATTTACATTGCGACAGTATGATTAACAAACTTTCCTTGCACCAACATTGCATGCTGTTGTTTGTGTGTAACATTTTGTATACTCAAATCAAGTCACAAGACAGTTCAAGAATGCACTGCTAATGAATTGAGATACTCTACATTCTCAGTCTCTATCATGGAGAAATGAACCAACATACGAGTGAAAAGATTTGCCTGCAGAGTTCATGGAGCTGATGGAGTACAGGTTCCATGACAAAGCCAAGAAAAATGGCTGCTTTGTGGTTTCAGCAGCCGGCTTTGACAGCATACCGGCAGATTTGGGCGTCCTGTACACCATGCAACAGTTTCAGTCGCCTGCTATCCCATCATCAGTCACATCTTTCCTGTCTTTCCAGATAGGAGATGCCGGCATGTGTGGTAAGCATTTCTGGTTCCCTGGTGTTTGAGCAGTTTGACACACATGTCTTTAGTCAGTGCATGCATGTACACAATGCTTCTGTCTGAACGTGTAATCCATAATGTTGCACTTTTGATCTCATGCAGTGCCTTGATGCCTTGCCTCTGTCAAATATGTAAAACTGACCAGCTTTGTGCAGCTGTTTCCAATTCGCTGTTGCACCATTGACTACACGATACCTTGAAGTCCAACTCCGAATCGCTGGCAGATATGGTAGATCTGTGCTCACTAATCAAGCAACATGTTGGGTTGCTCATGCTGGGCTATGCACAGCTACAGCTGTCTGCGTTAAGAGCGCATGGTGGGCATGATCTTAAAGCATAAAGCAGTGTCTGCCATCAGTCATCAATTTCCAACGATGGTGTCATTTGCAGGTCACTCTGCATCAAGGCAGACTACTATACTGGTTATCTGCATCCGTACAGTCAATGCACTCTCTGTACAGCCTGCTCTTTGCACTAACTGTCAAACCAAAACTTCGACACCTGCTGCAATGTGAGGCGATTACATAGCATTTACTCCATACTGGGTGCATGATTTGAAAAGTTTTGATGAAACAAACTTTTATTCAATATATATGTTTCCTGCAGGGCATTTTCCCACGTGGGAGTCTGCTGTTGGTGGGTTTGGAAGTGCGAAGGACTTCAGGCAGCTGCGCAAGAGCATATCAGCAGATCCAAACACCCTGAAACCCCCCAAGCCTGTGGGGCCCCGCCCCAAAAGGATCCCCCCGGGTCAATGGGACTCCTATGGTCAAGGACATGTACTGCCATTCCCAGGTACCTTTGAAACCAAGATGCCAAAGAAGTAAAACTTTGCTTTGCTGTGTTTTGAGACTTCATTTGCAGCTGCGACTGGCATCAGTATGTTATGTCAGCTTGGCTGTTGGCAAAACAACTTCCCTGCTGTAATCCTATAGCATATGTTCCTGCCAGTGTTTGCAATGTACGCAAAGTATAGCCGTGAGTGACAGAAATTCCAGTGACGAGCTCAACATGCAGTGAAACGATGGCCAACGGAGTGACATTTTCGTTCTATGGCTCTGCATGACTTTGATGAATGTGCCTTGAAAGCTGACTTCATGTCTGCTGCAGGCTCTGATGCGTCAGTAGTGAGGCGTACACAAGCTAGGCTACAGGCACAGCAGTATATGTATAACTATACATGAGTAAATATAAAAAATTCGCTGCAGGCTCTGATGCGTCAGTAGTGAGGCGTACACAAGCTAGGCTACAGGCACAACATAAGCCAACTGTGCACTATAGCGCTTACTTCACAGTCCCAACCCGCTTCATCTTCTTGCTGTTTGCCTTCTTTGGCAAATTGCTAGAAACCCTAGCCCAATTCAGCTGGGGTCGGTCGCTGCTGCTGAGATTCCCTAGGGTTTTCTCTTATGGGCTGTTCAGTAGAGAGGGACCTACAGAGCAACAGATGGCTCAGACGAGGTTTGAGATGAGGTTCATTGGCCATGGCTACGCTCAAGGTACACTGTCCATGATTTTGAGCAGACAGCTCTAGATCATCTACCCATCACAGCATGCATGACATGTACTTAACCATGATGCAATACACAACATGTGCTACTACAGTACATTGCATGACATACAGAAAGTTATGGTCTTTTCTGGTCTGGTGAGAAGGCATGCCAAGTCAGCCTTCATGCTTCACGAGCAGGTAGGCATGGCTGCTATTTGTAAAGTCGCGCCCAAATGCAGTGTCAAGGATGAGTCTTCTGGTTGCAGTGCTGAGCATGCGGATACAGTGGACAGGCACAGTGCTCACCAGCAGTCCTGGCTGCACTACGCTGTCAGCTTTTCTAGATTGTATTAGGAAACAGGAACATACCTGTCGTATCACAACCATGTACAACTTGTCACTTTATGCAGCATTGGTAGACATACATTTCCTGAAAGAGTCAAACGCTTGTTTCACGCACATGTGCATGCGCAGGTACACCATCAACGCCTAATGCAGAGCCCGACCAACATGTGCAAGTGAGTGTCAAGGGACCCGAGCCCGGCTACATCGCCACCCCAATCATCATGGTACAGACTGCACTGACGCTACAGCAGGAAAGGGAGAGGTGTCAGGCTGCCATGGGTCAGGGCGGGGTTTACACAGCAGGTGCATTGTTTGGAGAGACAATACTGATACAGCGCTTGAGCAGAGCTGGTGTCCTTTATGAGGTGACGAAGAGGACAAATGGGGATGGGCGAGAGGCATAGGTCATTACAACTGTAGAAGTTAGTTCTGCCATGTCCATGAGGCAGAAGTGCATTCCACAACATTTGATGAGGCCATGAAGTGCAAAACAGAGCATGCATCAGCTGTTTAACGGAAAGACTGGTAAATTGTTTCGTGTACAATGTATTGCAGCCTGCTGCAGACGCCTGCCGCAGCCTGCCGCAGACTCTGAGTGTATACACTGAGTGTATACCTTGTGTATTGAACGCCTTTGTAATGGGGCTTGCAAAGTCCACCCTTTAATGCAACAAACACATGCTGGGCCCTTGTAAGGGCAAGGCGCACTGCCAGAGTGGGCGTTAACGCCAGAACGTTCTGAGACGTGTGCTTCAGCTGTTACTTTGCCACCTGAAGAGAAGTCTGATATTTAGCAGCTCTTCTCTTCTCCACCTTCTGTCAGAAGCTGGCAGAGAGGCATGTAGGCAGTATTACATTGGAGCCATCTGACATTTGGGGAGCAAAGGGCATGGGTGTTAATTACTCACACATTGCCTAACCAGTTTAACCTGAGCCCATCTGATTTAGACTCTGCATTATGCATAATCATATAATTACTCATTCACAGGCCATTACATGTCATCATGAATGATTGGATATACTGAGTCCATCTCAGGCCAAACACATATGAGCTGCAGCTGAGGATGGCATTGTCACATGGCATTGTACTACATCAAAGATTCCAGTAACATGTGCTCGGCTGGGTTGACCAGAGTCCAGCCGCTTGGACCAAAAAGTTTTATGAGGTACCCGCCGGAACTGCAGATGGCCAGGTGCATGCAGAGACATGCCTTCAGAAGTTTCTCAGCAACAACTTGCAGCGCCCGAGAGGATTGCCAGAGGTAGACCTGATCAAGAAATTCACAGAACTCAAGCTGAATCTCTCACAGGGGATTGTCTGTACAGCGTTAGGTGATCTACTGTAAAAGGTGCTGACGTTTACAGAAGCCAAGACACGCAAGGTTGACATTGCTACACAGGCTAAAAGGCAGAAGCTGCTGGTACAGACAGAACAGCCAAGGGCAATAGAGTGCGCTGCTTAGGAACCAGAAATTCATCAAAACGGTACAACACGCACCGGGCAAAGCAATCATGAAGACAGTGAACTTTCACAGCAGCAGCTAAGTCCTTGCTGAGCACCCACCAGACCAAGATATTTGAGCACTGAGAGTCTGAAGCAAAGGCAGAAGTATATTTTCAAGCAAAATGTTGCCTGATTAAGCGAAAGCTATCCAACACTACACACTCTTTTCTACACTCAGTCCTAAGTGCAGAATGCCTAGAAACAAACGCTAAACACTGATCTACTGCAGCTTCCAGGCTGTCCCAATCTGCATAATGCAAGGTGGTGTTGCGGCGAGTGATGACTTCATCAGCTACATGTGCAAAGGAGCTGGCTGACATGATACCCAAATCATTGGCAAAGCTTGAGAGAGACGGGTCATTTCGCTTGCTCAAGTGGGTAAAATAGCATGCGTTACTTGGTGGAGAGGGCTGCTCTTGCACAGCAAAAAGCAATATTTGGCTTGCCAGGTTCACAACTTTAGGCTTCCCAAGATGCACAGCTAGCACTCCTTGCTAGCACTTGCTTTTAAATCCTTAAATTTCTCCTCTAATCGAGCTATTCTGTCTTCAGAAATAACAGGGTCATGGAAGATCACGGTCCAGTCTCGAGTGCCCAGACTGCAACCTGGCGGTGCAGCTCCAAAGAAAACTTGCTCAGGAGAAGACGTCATAGGGTATCTCATTGCCGAAACCACGCTGGAGTCGCAGTCTGCTGTAAACCAGCCGAAAGTTTGCCTGTTGCAAGTCCCGCTGGACGGCTGAGGTGGTTGCCAGAGTGGGCGTTCTGTGGTCCAGCTGTTACTTCGCCGAATGAAGAGAAGCCTGATATAGCAGCTCTTCTCCACTGTCAAGAAAGTAGATGTCGATAGCATTGGTACACATACACCACAGAAGTTGTCTTGCAACGGTGCATCTGATAGTGCATTGCATCGATGCGTCTTGGTGATCAGCTGTCATAATCCAATCAAACAATCAATATGTATTCAATGTCCTGGGGGGCAACGGAGACCCAACAGACACGAAGTTCGGTGCAGTGAACTCATGCAGACAAGATTTGCTTTCTACATGCAAAGCCTTCCCTAAGGAAACCACCAGGTGTGTTTGGTTCATACAAGGTCACAAAGTCTGCAAAAGCAGAGCAATGCTGCAGGAGGTCCAAATGCTGCAGCTGTGACCTGATATGGCTGTATGCTGGGCAACCCAAACACAAAGTGCTGCTTGTCCTCCTCACAATCCAATGACTTGCAAACAAGACACAGCCTATCTGTCCTATTTGACGCACACCACAGACAGATACTCTAGAGATCTGCAGGTTTGTACTCAGGCTGCATTGTTCATAAAACATCAAGCTGCTGTGCTGAACATCTGCATAGTCCTCAAATGCATGCTGATGCTTAGCCTTTCAACAACAGAAAATCGTGAAAATGTTGCTGCTGTCCTAAATGACCATGCAGAAAATTGCCTAGATGATGCTGCCAAATGCTTGCAAATTTGCTGTCAGCTTATGCAACTACATCTCCAGACTTTACAATCTCAGAGCACGCAGGGTATGACGCACTTCAAGCTGCAGCTGCAATGCACAGTTTTTGAAACAAAGTTTGCAAACCTGACAACAAATGAAGAAAAGAAAGGTCTGTTTTATCAGCCGTATATGTATATACACAGATCCTGATGTCTCCAACTGAAAGACAAGGTCAGCCACAAAAAAGTTGGCTTGCTGCTTGGAAGTTGAGGTTGTGCCAGCCCATTGACATTAATCACACATTGTTACAATTGCAGTCAGCGGCATCACATGGGTTTTCAAGCTGATCATATGGTAATACTTCCCGTCAAGGTGCTGTATCTACGGAACAGCTTGTTACCTTAACCTGCTATGACTCATCTCATCTCGGCTCTCGGCTCTCGGCTCATCTCATCTCATCTCATCTCATCTCATCTCATCTCATCTCATCTCATCTCATCTCATCTCATCTCATCTCATCTCATCTCAGCTCGGAGCATGCTATTACTTAAACAAAGGAGTCCCCAAGAAAACAACACATGCACAAGGCCCCCATCAAAGGCTTGCTAGTGAACATATGCTAGCCCTAGAAGCTTGTGAAGACCCCATCTTGGCAGTGACTTTCCCAGTCTTCCCAAATCATATTCAGGAGTTCCAGATTACAAGCAAGTGAGGCAATCATGTTGGGCACAATGTAAAATTTGCGTGCATGTGTTGCCTCTGGGTAGCACGCTATTTGCTCTGATTCCAAATCACACAAGTGCTTGATACCCTCCCAATTCGTTGGACGAGTCGCAAGATCGTCTGAAAGGCACACCTGATCTGTTTCCACAACCAAAATTGCCTGTTTTTCAATGGACTGCTCATCTATGATGAAAAAGCATGGAAGGTCATCCCTGAAACTTCTCACCTTTCTCCAATAATTCGCCAAGACTTGCTGCAGACTTCACAAACTCTATCCGTGGCAGCCAATTAACTGGGTCTGCCAGCGTTTGCCTGATCATGGAAGATACCTGCTCTGACTGCGCGACATCTGAGTGGACAAACACAGGGAAAATGCCGTAGAGTAAAGTGTCTTCGTTAAAGGGTTTTTGCAATACGTCTGCAAGCTCTAAGCTTTGCCGGTCGGGCAAGCCGTTGTTGGCGTCTTGCATCAGATTTGGGATTCCCTTAACACGAAAGGCAAGTCAGATCTGGCAGGTACAAAAGCTTTGCGGTGTTTGTAGCATCGCCAGTCACAGAGTTGTAGCGTTGCGGTGTTTGTAGCATCGCCAGTCACAGGCATCGCCAAACACAGAGCAGCATACAAGCTCGAACTGACCGTGGCAGCAGTCAGCAAGGAAGCGTTGCAGAACGCTATCAACACCAAAATTGCAGGAAGCATCAGACGGCAGCTGTCATCCGACTCAGGCTTGATGTCTGAAAGGCGACTCGTGGCAATATTGATTAATCACACCGACGCTACTCAGCGTGCTAAAATGCCCCGGACGTCAGTTTTTCCGATTGTCACTCATAAATGCGCACAACTTCCCGTCTCATAAGATTTTCTTAATGGTGTAAATCCGATGACCACTTCTCACAACTTTGCCCGGAAGGTAACAGGCTTTGTTCCACCTTCCCATCGTTTCCATCTGGTTTCGGAGTAATCTTTCATTACATCGAAAGTACTGAATTCGCCAATTAGGGCCCCAGTTAGCATGGTACACTGAATTAGGTAACCTGTAGGGCTGGCTAGTGCACCCAGACCTGTGAAGTTCAGACTTTAAGACATTGCTTCTTTTGTAGCATTACTTACACATTTACCCTACATGCGTATGGACATGATGCAAAGAAACCCCTAAGGCCAGTAGTCAGTCGGACAAATATATATATATTTGTATATATCTCAGAAAATCATTGCTGTTAGTACGCACTCGTACGACAGATGCAACAATGCTCTCAATGTGTGGCTGCACAGCTGTGCTAGTTGAATACAACCCTATCAATGTTATCATAGGAAAAGCAACTGTGAGGCTCATCTCTTAGGTTGTGCTGTCAGGCTGGAAATGCACCGTGATCAGCTCAGGTATTAGTCTGTTTCTCAAATGCACTGCTTGGCTCAGACTACACAGTGACAAAGCCCACTCATTCAATTTCAAAAGCATGGCAATCAGAAACTGACACAAAATCGGCAAACAAAGCTTTTGTATACTTCCAAACAGCGAATACTTTGTTCCAACCTGCTCTTACCCTGAAAAGAGTATGCTCAATATACCAATGAGTGAGATCTCTCAAAAGCGACATGAAGAGTGTTCTGCACACATCAATTAGCGTGACTGCTCTGACTGATGTGTCACTGAAATGGGTCCAGTGGGACATACGGACTTTCATCCGGGCAGTAAATGCCACCTCGGTTGCCAATCTCAACAGTGTGGTATCGGTCTGCAAACTGCTCTGGCAGTGGCCACCCCTGCTCCGGCGTGATCCACATGCGCAACAGGTGCCTCTTGCGCTCTTCTTCCTGCACTCTCGCCAAGCTGTTGAGAACAAATGACGGCTGTGCTGCATACCCAGCCGTGCATGATGCAGCACAGATGAGGCCAACATGCTATCAAGTTGAGTCACCAGAATCATGACATTCTGGTGGCTTAGCGCCATGAGCAACTGTTTCATTATGCAAGATCTGACGAATCAGGTGATGGCTGGCTGTGCCACTTGTCATGTCATGCAAGCCTGACTATACTGTTACTGGAAAATGTGGCTTGCAGCTATATGATCCCACCGAGCCTAGCATGTGTCATAAACACGCAGATCAATGCGCAGAACACATGAGCATTCAGCTGCGTTCATTTTTGTTTGTCAATGCCTGCACATGGGCTGTGCATAGTCTTGTCAGCTGGACCACCATGTCAGCTCAGCATACATGCAGGAACAGACTGTTTGCAGCAATACATGCAAGCTAAGCTGTTTGAAAGTCAGCATGTGGCTGCTGGCTGTCACTGGTGATAGCCTTATGGCGTACACAATGCTTCTGTATGCGCATGTGCATGTGCATGTGCATGTGCATGTGTATAAATTTCTTTCACATTTGACAGCTCACCTGGTAGTCAGTGAAGCCTGAGCGGCAGTGGACAATGGAGTGGTTATGCAGCAGCTGGATGTCACCAGGCTGCAGCTTCATATCCATTCTCAGCTCATCCAGTCCTGCCACTCTGTTGAACTCAGCAAAGGCAGCCAGCTGAGTTGGTGTGAGGCGCGGCACTTCCTCATGGCGCTGACACAACTGGTAGTAGTTGTCGGCGTAGAAACAACACAGGTGCCCCTGTGAAAAGAAAAGTTTACGCTTTTCAGCGAGCATAACGCGAGCCTCCTAAGGCGGCAGCCCGGAGCCAGGTGGCCCTGTGCGGTAGATGCAGGTTTGTGTCATGCAATGGCTGTTTGGTTTCGTGTCAGGCTAGCCTGGTTTTGTCAGAGCTACTGGCTCAATGTATTCACAACATCATGCTGAGTCCTAGCTGTCATTTTTGGTCATGTGGTGTGCAGCCCTATCAATGTTGTGTGAATTGCACAGAATGACTAAACCTGTTGGTCATTCAGTGCATAGCGTACCAAAACGGGTGGGGTTATTTCTAATGCCACTTGCCTTGTTGCCTTACTTTTGAGGTGACAGAAACATCCAGGAGTGTACCTTATGGCGTGTGAAGACTGGCAGTACAAAGTAAGGTTTCTTGCCTGCCGGAATCTCATTCTTGCGGTCCAGATAGCAATCCTCTGATAGCACCTGCAGCAGCATGTACATACATGTTGTAGTATGACATGTTGTATGATGCGTTTCAATACATAGTCAGCAACTTGGCTACTGCCTATCAATGTCTGCTGCCGAGATGCCGCAGCTACTCTGATCTTGCAAAGGTTTCACTTGAGGTTCAACAGGTTGAAGAGATGATGTAAGAGTGTGGCAAAGAAGTCACAGACAAGCAATCCGACAGTGTAATCTCACAGCTCATTCAGAGATCAAGTTTCTGGGCTGCATGACAAGCGTGTGAAAGCAAAGGCGTTGCATGTACGCACACCTTCATCAACTAGCAATCTGCTTTTGGCTGTTGCTGTGCAGGAGATTGACAATGCAGACCATCCTGGGCAGCCTGGTATATCACATGGCTTCTCAAAAAATGACGCCAAAAGGCTTAGTCTTTTCTTTTCTTTTCTTTTCTAAAAATGCAGACCTGGACGTAGTCAGGGTGGCTTTGCAGGAGGCGGTTGTAGATGGATCCAGAGCTTGACCAGCTGGTGAGACCTCCCTCTTTGGCAGTGTTCAGGCACAGCAGACCTGAAGGCAAGCAAGGTTTTTTTTCTTTTTCTTCTTTTTTTCTTTCTTTTTTCTTTCCTTTTTCTTTCCTGATCTTTTCTGCTTTTCTATTTCTTTTTTCCATTACGTATTGTGGCCTTTAGCAATCTAGCAGAGCTCTTGTGAAGACATGGCTGCTCAGATGAACTCATGTGATGATGGGAAGTCATGCTGGAATAGCAGTGCCATGCCAGATGTTTCTTGGCAAGATCCGCAGGTCGATGATGGTAGCAGTGAGTTGCATGCAACAGCTCTGAATGCGGCCGATATTTTGCTATGCACATTTGGCTCGGCCCAAGTCATGAATGCAAGGAACAAGGTTGATAAGCTTACCCACAACATCAGCATCATCCACATGCCAGGGCTCAGCAGCGTTGGTGGAGTAGACCCTATTGATGGGATTTTTGAGGCCATCGCCCTTGTGTATGTCCTGCATCATAGCATCTGAGAAGCAAAAAGAGCTTGCCCACTGCAGATGTTTTCTCCGTAGCGCATGCAGACAGAAAAGTGACACACCATCTCACAGATAAAGGTGTGTTGACTGCATATGAGCTTGTGGGCACCGCAATATCTGTGATGCAAATGCAGCTGCGCATGGAAGTCAGTGATCTTCGTATGACATGCCTTGATTCAAAGCTGTCTGCATGCGTGCAGAATGGTGCAACAACGTGGGACCTTGCAAGGCTGGCAGACTAGATTGCACTCACCCTGACGTGGCCAATCAGGTGTGCTTTCTTGTTCTGAGGGACAATTTTGCCCCAGTAGGTCCCCAGACCCCAATATACAGTTGTACTCTCAGCAGCTGTGTACCGGTGCACGGGCACACCCTTGATGATTTGGAAGCCACGTCCATCAACAACCTCCTTGACAAACTGCTTGAGCTTGGGTCCAAGCGTCGGAAGTCGAAAGTCTTGTTGAGTAACATCCTGTACGGCGTCACTGAAAAGAAAATCAGTGTAGACTCCGCACAACAAAGCAACAGACCACAAGGATACGGTTCAGCTAGCCGAAATTCAAGCTTACCGTCAACGCAAGCCCTTCTGTTGCACGTATAACAGAGCGGCGTCGATCTCGGCTACGTCGGTCGGGGACAAGACGTAACACCACTCCTCTGGACTGGGATTCTGCTGTGAAGCAGTCCACACTGAAGGGTCTTGCACCGGCAAAGGCTGCTGAACAGTCATATCTGAGCGGTATGTTTTGAAGTGATCGGTCGAGTTAAAGTTCAGATGCAGTCGTCTACTAGACTGTGTACCATAGCCTCTTATGCACGGCAGAGGCGGAGTGTAAGTGGGCTAGTTCCCGCGCAGTGACCTCTGCATCACGATTTTAGTGAGCCGAAGCTCTGCATGCAGTCGGTCATGGTGCTTGTTCCTGATCCCGACCCAATCCCGGAATGCTCACGACACTCACTCACGACTCTCACTGAGACTCCGTGAGCATTCCGCAAATCTGTTATCAGCCGGAGTTCTCGGCATGTATCGCCATCAGCAAAAGTGCATGGCACAGGGGCCAAAATATCTTGTACTGTAGTAGGCTTTGAGAACTTTTCCAGGTTCTGGAGAAGCCAGAGAGGAGTTGCAAAGTCGCTTTACACATCAGACATGTCGCCTCCACCATCAAACGTGGGTCCTCGGCAGTTCCTGGAGACCCTTGGTTGCGGCAAGGTCCAACATGATACAGGTAAGCGGAGAGCGCAGACTGCAGCCCCGTCAACTGTGATGTGCTCACGTTGTTATGGTTGTTTCATGGGTGTTCTCAGTCGCTTGCGCTACCGCTCAGGCTGCCTCTTCCTTGAGCATTTGTCGGGTGTGCAAGCAGTCCTGCAGTCTTGGAACGAGCCCGAGTACGTCTGCAATACGGGTTTGTTTCATTCCGTGTACGGCACCGAGCTCTTTCAGGTATTATCAGTGTGATCCTGCCGTCTGTCTGCGTGACGTCCGTGCTTGGGTACCCTTGTATTGATGCCGCTTTGATGACGAGCGCTCGCGGAGACCAAGGGACACTGGGTACATCGCCCTCAGTGTCCCGTGGTCTCTGCGGGCGATGTAGGCATGTGTTCACCTGTTTGCTAGTGCTCTGCTCTTCATACTCAATCTTTCCACAACATCAGCTAAGAGCACATTCTTGAATGAGTTTGACCACTCTTTGCACCTCATCCCTCTCCCAAAGCATTGACCGAAGCCCTGAGGTAACTTTACAGGACTACTCTGTCTCCTTCAGTCGCCGGCATGACATCCAAGCACTCATCGGTGAAAAGGCAGAGTTTCTGGTACACACCTTCTGTGTAATGGACTTAGCTTCCCTAGATGCAACAATGGGCGCACCCTCAGGCAAGCACCAAGTGATGGCAAGGAAACAGCATGGCAATCATGTCATCCCATTGACAGACCAACAGTACAGAGACCTCATCACTGTTCAACTAGCAGACTGGCTTGAACAGGTAAACTTGGGTTATGCTCCGTTGCACAATGCAATCTATAGCATCTTCACAAGGCTGATGCTTTGATCACAATACAACATAACAGTACAGTACATTTGCATTGAGCTCACACACATTGTCATGCACTGCTCCTTGCTTTGTGCCAGCTTCAAGATGCTGTTCACAAAGCTCCTCCCAAATCGTGCATGTCTGCTTAGGCACATCAGGCAGCAAATTGCCCAAGTACTGGTCCCTGGCTCTCAGCAAAGAGTATTCACGATTGCCTAGTTTCAGGTTGAGCGCTACTCTCACATGCCAGACCCCAAATTGGGCTGGCAGCCTGGGGATGCTTGGGGTCACAGAAGGAATGGGTACAGGAGAATGGCTGAAAAGCTGGGTGGTGTCCCTTTGCAAGCATGGAAAGACACCTATGCCAGGGAACCTGAAAGCACAAAACATATTGTTAATGACGTTACTCCCGAGGTCAAGCACTACATAACGCCGGTTGTTGCACATTAAGCATTGCATGCTGAGTACTTCTGCTTTCTTATTGAGCTGTTGTCAGACCTGCACTTTCTGACTTGTCGCAATTTTCGCTGTGTTGGCAGTTCCATATGTTCGGTTTCCTGTGTCAAGTTTGTCAAACTGTTGGCTTCAAATCTCAGCTGTCATGTCAATGAGTATGTGACCCATGACTAGCAGTTTTCTAAGGCTGTCTACATTAACTACCTCAGCCAAAACTTCAGCTACAGATGTGGTTCTGTTTGCTTCTGACAAGAAAGTTCTCTTCCAGAACCCCAGCCAGATTTGGGTGGGATCAGTAAGGTATCACTGAGAGTAGGTCCGTGTGTACATCTGTGTGCAATTCTGCGCAAGCATTTGATTTCCAAACCTGCTCACACCTGTGCTTGACATCGCTTTCTGTCAATGCAAGGTAAGTTGTTTGCCTGCCCGACACAGGCCAGCCAAGATGAAAGACAGAATGTGTTGCAACATTTTGCAAGAATTCTGATCACAGTGTAAATTTAACATACAACTGTATATGAAACGTTCATAAGATGACTTATACACATCTAATTCAGGAACTTAGCAGCCTATTTACAGAGCCTGCAAACAAAAAGCCCAGATCATAGGAGACATCGCAGACTCGATGTTTTGTCATGCAAATATATTATATAAGCCATCAGAGTGAAGCCTTTGCCTAACAGTCTGCATCTGCCGCTTACTTTGTTGCATGTGAAGCATTTGCCAATGGTGGCATGCTGGAGACAGATCAAACAGAATGCGGAGATGAGTATGATGACTCTGAACCTTTCAGCTGATGGACTGATGTGCCTGGCAAGAATGCCATCACACAACTAACTTTAGCCTTCTGGTGACCTGCAGGCATTACATACACAGGTCAGGCAACATATCAGGTGACATATTGCAGAAACAGATGACAATGCAGACACTGTGACACAGCAGCAATTATGCATATGACTACTTAGCTTCAGCGTGTGAGATCCTTGCAACAGCAACTTTGCAGTGACGGCTTAACACCAAAAACAGCCAATTGATTGCATATTCCACAGCAAACACACATATAAAGCACATAGCAGTTGCATGCATGATGCAACTCTGACATCATCTGATGTCAAAGCAAAGCACCAGCTAAGGTGCTCTTGACAAGAACAGCTGTTGTCTGAGAGCTACCTTGCTGATGAGGCTTCACAGGACTGCCTCTTGCCATTGGCTGTGGCTTGCACGAAGCTTAAGCGCAGTACTCTTCTGTGCTTGGGATCAAGGGGGGGATCATAGGTGGGATCACATGGCAATCACATAGGGATCACAGGGGGGTTGCACTGATGACAGCAGCAGAGCGCCCTCTTTCCCAGAGTAAGGTCCGCTGACCATCCAAGAAGCTTTGCCGCGCACAAAACACAGCTTGGCACAGGCTGAACTCCAGCTGATTGCTGCAGCAGCTGATTACCCTGCCTCCTTCTGAACAGCTAGACCCATACAAGACCAGTCAGCTGGCACTGACATTGCCAGTCAAAGCCTGTTTTCTGGTTTTGGCTGGCATGTTGGCACTACAGACCCATACTGATGGAGTGTTTTTGCAGACATCAGCCCAGACCTTGTCCTGCTGTTTTTGGGGATTGAACTATTGCCATACAGCCTGGTGGAGTCATCCAAATGCTTATTGGCTGCTTTTCAAGTGCTTCTTCTTCTTCTTGGATTGCTGGCCTGGCGAGATCAACTGCCCGTGGGGGATTTGAGGGAGCTTCTTGCGGCTGAATGCTGCAGACTGGCCCACTTCCTCTTCATCTGAGCTATCACCATGCTCTTGATTTTTCTCTTGGACTGCATGACAGTGTAAGTTTACATATGCGATGTGCATGGAGTGCCCCTAAGCAACACTACTTTGACATGTGCCATCCCCAAGCTGCAATGCTTGTGCAAGATAAAGTGACCTTACTGTAGTCTCGGCAATTGCTTGTGTCAGCCAGAGGCCAAATGCTTTGCATAGAGCCATGCGGTTTGTGAAAATGGTTTGAAAGCAGACAACTAACAGTGACATGCAACATCTGAGCTCTCAAAGCACAGCTGCCTTGTACCACACAATGTAGATGCATACTTGGGCAGCATTTCAACTGTGCCAAAATGTCTGATGCGTCACAACTGGTTCCACCCCTCTGACTGTAAGGTATTACATGAAATGAACTGGTGCCCGTCTTTCAAGTGACAACTACCTTGATACTTTCCTGTGGGCCGCCCCCTTTTCTGTGTAGGGATTTCTGCATCATTGTCACCCTGTGCGGATGCACGCTGCAAACGCTTCCCAAAACGCTTCTCCAACGGCATGGTCAAATGAGCTGCCTGCACAAAGTATTGCTTGTTGAACTCGGTGTGTAATTGTCAGGCAGGGGTGCGCTGTGGTGAAAGTTACAAAGCAAACGCCAGCATTCCTTGCCTTGTGGTGTGCAAGGAACTTGGCTCCTAGTCCTAAGCCTTCAGGCCTTGGCTGGAAGGCAGCAGCTGCTGGGTCATCGTCTAGCAGCTTTGCTGGATCACTTATGCCCAACCAGTTGGCAGCCTGAGATGAGATCAGGACACCTGAGATTGGCGCTTGATTCGGACTTTCCGGACTTGACCAGCTGAAACAAAGAGCAGGACTCACCTGCTTCAAAGCTTGCCCAGAAGGCACAACCTCCTCATTTTGAGCCATTGCAGCTGTATACACAGCAACCCCGGCCGAGGTTGTCTGCAGCCGCAGCGATATATCAAAGATGACAACAAGGTGAGCAAAACGATGTATGTTTAGTTGTGGAGTCCCCGAAGCAGCAGCTTGGCAAGGCACACCACAGCAGCTGGAGTGGGCAGTTTGACCTAACCAGGGTACGGGACGTGCGCTAGCAACACTGGCGGACATTCCTTGGTGCAAGCATCATGAGGCAGGCAATAGAGACTTTGCTACGTGCCCTGTACCTCTGTGATGCCGCCGACTGAGGTCGCCGTTAGTTGACAAACCCCGCAGCTGCCTTGATCACCTGTGTCACTGTATATGGCTTCTTGAAGCCGGCTGTGCCCTCGACGCAAACACGCCTAAATCGTTTGAGCCTTGTGGCCTGCTTGAACCTTGGCGACTATCCATGGCAAAGTTCGATTATGGCTTGTATGTTGGAAACTTCATTGCTGTTGCCCTGGTGGCATTGGCTCTGACATACTTTGTTAGCCTACTCAGAAGTGTGATGGATATGGACTTGAAAGACCTGAAGCTGTTTCAATAGCAAGACCTGGCTTTTGCATCTTGCGCTATGGTGGCATTTGTGATCCTCTGTGTTGCTTACTCTCGAAGTCATGAAAATGTTGTGATTAGTCTAGTTATGTGTTGTCATTCCTCAGCCAACTTATACCTGAGCGTTTGATGAAATGAACTATTGAATGTGTGGTACACTGCCATGCCTTTGTGTGTTTGTGTGTGCAGCAGCTGTAGTGAGAGCCTAAAGCAGCAACTTCTACCTTTGACTTTACCATTGGTGGTGTATCGTACAGGGTAAATGAGACAGAGTTAGACATTTCATCATGTGGCTTTGGCAAACTTATAGTACAATAGAAGTTTGTTTGCTACAGGCATTATTTCAGATGTATACGTATTGACAATCAGGCTTAAGGCTCTCGGACATTCTTGACTTCGTGCTACATTGTTCTGCCCCCTGATGCATACAGTCAGCATGGTGCTGGTTGGACAATTCAACAGACTGCATGACACTGTTGCCAAAACTGTATTGAGTGGCTCATTCAAAACCTCACCTGCAGCCTCCCACTAAGGTTCACTGAACGTTCGCCAGGTTTCAGAGTTGCCATTTTGAAGCCTTGCAGCTAACTGGGTGACGTGCTGAGCTGGGTCTCAGGGCTAACATGTGCAATAATTATAACACAAAGCAAAGATGGGCTCAGTATTGATGGCATATGCTACAATGTAGCAGCCACATGCTGCATATATGCATATGTACTTCCAGCCAACATTTGCAGCTGCTTCCTTGTTTCACCTAGCTCCGTACCCATGTAGTAATTTTGGGCCCGCACACTTGTATCATATGCAGCAATGGATTTTTGACATAAGCTATAATGGGCCAAAACCTTGAATTGTCCAGTGCTTCAGTATGTCTTTGATGAAATGGGATGTACAAACACACCCTGTTCTATAGTTACCAGCCTAGGCTGATGCGCCTTGCAGTGTCAATGTCAACATGCTGCGCTAACCTTGACGGATGCAGAGTGATTGTGAAGAGCTCCTGCTCAAATGCAGCGCTACGCATGGACATCCGTTCCTGTGAAGACTTCTGCAGATACCGCTTCCAAGCCCTCTGAATCATGCCAGCGCTCCAGATGTGCCTGGCTAGAATAGTGGAATTGTGGTGAATGGACCAGTCATGTGCCATGCACATTGGCATATGCTGGTCTTCAGTATCCTGAGACGTTTCAGCAGTAGAGCCAATGGCATACCCTATCGTCCACGGGCAGCATCTGATGAGCTTGTGTAAGCCAAATTGTCTCTTTGCCTGTACAACACCCGTTATGGGCCTTACTCTGTCCGGCTCTAGGTTTGGATTGGGCATACCCACCACTACATCACCAATCTTAGTGCTGTCATAATTGTGGCACCTGCGTGGTATGGGACCAGAGTGTCTCTGACGCCATTGTGCTCTCAGGTTTGTCAGAGTTGCCATGAAGTATGCGTGGTAGCATTTGTGGTCCCAGAGAAAGTCAGGATATGTCATCTTCTGTGAAAGGGTCTCAGTCCTGCCCAAAAAGCCTATGATGTTGAAAGCATCCAGGACATTGTCATCACGGCATGTGATCATGCTGGTGGCCTCACTGGGTTGTAAACAAAGGCTGGCTACGGGAGTTTCCCACTCATCAAGATATGCTTTTGGGGTGGCGTGAAACATGGTATGAAACCGGAGCATGGCCTTGAGACATGTACGGGAGATTGTCTGACCCGCTGCTGGTGCTGCCAGGCCAAAGAAATCTGTGTACTCTGAGCTGAATATAGCTGACTTGATGAACTCCTGAAGGCTGATAATCTGTGCGATCCGCATGCCACTGTTGCGGCCGCGTATGGACTTGAGTAATCCCAGGTGCTTTGCTGAAGTATGATGCGGCTGTGAACTTGGGCAAAAATCCTGTCTTGTTGGTCCGCGAGCCATATTTCCACCTGTACACTGCAAGCACACTTGACAGAATCACGTCTGTGTGAACACGGGCAGAAAGGGGTGGACCGCTGTTGTGACCCAAGGAGAAAGGACACAGCCGGACCTGCCCGAAATCAAGTTACGGGAAGTGATCTTGACCGAGGCTCAAACTTCTTGTCGGGGAGATCTGTGTACTTCAGCTATGAACAAGTTGATCGCCATCAAATGCCTTTGAAAGAATTGGTTACCGGCTGTGGGCTGAGGCGTCACCTTCGTCGACACCTTCCTGAGGCTCGCAGGCGGAGCGAAGCAGATCCGGTGCATGCGCAGCTGCAACCTCTCAGATCACTGGGGAAAATCCTGGCGCAGCCCACAGATGTCAGTGCGCCAGGCTTCAAGTCGCGAGTTGCTGGTTTGAAAGCGCCGAGACCCCCTTGCGGGCTCACGAGGGCTCTCACGGTGAGAGTCTCACCGCTGACTTGCTCAGAGCATCGGTATGGACGGTACGCTGTTGCACCTGCAGCGTAACAGCGTACATGCCCAGACCATAGCGTGCATAGCACGGCAAGCGACCTCAGGAAACGAATGTCGCAAAGATGATCTGTGTGTTGCTGATGATGCAATAAGGCATGTGTGCCACTGTTCGTTGAAAGGGGCTTGCGACTTCCGAGAGATCGTTTTGCGTCGCCAACTGTGCGTCGCGACGCAAGTGTGTAGCATGCTTTTGATAGCGTATTTTTGATCAGTTTCACCCCCCTGGTAATTTCTGCGATTGTCATGCCAGACAGCAAGGATGCATCTACTCAGGAAATTTGCTCACAGTCCGTCAAGCAACAGCCTGCAGACGCTCACCTGCCTCAGTTTCAAAGGCTCCAACAAGACTTAGAAACGCCACAGCAGCATGCAAGAAGCTACAGCGGTCAGAAGCGCAGGATAAGTCAGAGTTCTGACCTGCTGCTGTCCACAGAGCGGTCTCAGCAGCAGCGAGTAACACAAAGGGATCTCTTTAGGGCAGACAAGGAACAGTTGCAGTCTTCACTAGCATCACAACCAGCACAGTGTTCACCAACAAGTGCATTACACCAGCTACACGCCGCCTCTCCTCAATTTGCCAGACCCCCTCTAGTCGACGCCAACACAGAACTCGATTCTCCTGCTCTTATGTCACAGCAAGCTATGGACACATCTTTACACAGCAGTCCTGTTGCCTGTGCGGTGCCACAGCTCCAAGGTCGCAGTGCTGAAGTGCTGCGTTCAAGGCTAGGCAGGTGTGATCTCTTGCCTGAGCATACAGCAGCAGGAAGGCAGCTGCTGGAGCTGGAGGCGCAACTTCAATCCCTTGTTGGAGCTAGAAAGCCAGTGGATGATGTTGATGAAGTTTGCTGGGTTGACAATGGCTTGCTGCTGTACCCAGAAGGAGTAAAAAGCTTTGCCATATCCTATGGTGACGCTGAGTCTGCACAGGTGATAGATAGACCATCACCTTATCGACTTGAAAAATCCTTGTAATTCCAAATTTAAGTATGTGCATTAGCTTAGCATCTTTGGCAATCTAGATCTACATTGCTGCATGCATACTTGGTGCGTACATGGTGCATATTGTGCAGAAGTGCTAAGTTGCAAGCGTGGCCGTTGCATGCAGTACAAAGAACAACAAATGCTTTGTTGCTCAGTTCATCAACAGATCAGGCCAAGATAAGTGCTGAACTTTCTGTTTTGCCACCCTGCAGATGCTACAAGGCCTGTCTCAGGTTGTGTCCAGATGGCGCCGCAGCCCAAACAGCCACCACTGCACAGATGAAGCTCATAAGTCCTTTCAGGCCAAGGCAGCATCTGCCTGCCTCATGCGCCGCTTAGTTGCCCTCACACGCATCAGAGTTCAACTGATGCAGCAGCAGCCTGTACTGGACGCTACCCTCAGCTTGGTGCAAGCCTTGTGCCTGAAGTTCCCTGAGCAGATGCATGCTGGGCTGTTCACCTTTGAGCTACGCCCCCTCCTGCATCAGGTGAGCAGACATCCCCATCATGATCAAGGACACACCAGAAAGTGCACCTGGCATTCATGATCCCGACATGCTCCGCGCCAATATCAATACATGACCGAACTACATATTTGCTGGTAGCCATATGGTGTAGAACCAGGTGGCAACAGGCAGGTGTATTTGGATGCAATCCACCACTCTCCTGCAGCACATCAGCATGATGTGCCTTTGCACCCCCGTTATGCACCCTGCCTTTCCGGCAATGCATCCCAAAGGGGCTCTTACACTAACCTGCATCAGCTTCAACATCCAAGGGCCAACATCAAGTGTACAATAGCAAGCTTGAAAAAACAATGTGACTCTGCTTTGCTGCTGCAGGTACTGACCATACAGAGATACTGGCAAAGTGAGTTGGGACCCCAGCGTGCTGACAGGGCGGTATTCATGCTGCAAGCAATGACCACCAAAACAGCTCAGCTACCAGGTAACTTCACACAACTCTGCAGGAGCATCATGTGCAACACAATTGTCAATGTAAACCTCATCTGGAATACAAAATCGACCTGGCCTGGTGCCTGTGCCGCCGTGGTTGCATGTAGTATATAGCTGTTGGCTCATCTTGCTTCCCCAGTCCTTCTGTGCATGCCATGGTGACATGCGATAATGCTTGTGGGCTAAACACAAGTGGCAGTGTAGCTACATGGCTGCATTGTGAAAGCCACTGTAGAGTCACCTGACCAGCACATGTTTCTACTATTGGGTCTTTGCATGATGTACTTCAAGGTGCTGCCAGTGTGAATGCAGTCTTTGCAGGTTTGCAGCAACATACAAATTTGCAAGGCTGACTATTTGATGCAGGCGACGTCAGGGCCTTGAGCCTGTCAGACTACATCCACCAGTTGCTCAATGAGTTCCATCCCCAGGTCAGTCTTGAGAAGCTTAAAGGCTTCTGTTGTGTCTACCAGCTTGCATTGCAAATACCTGCTGGCATTCAACCCCATGAAGTGCAGTGAAGTTGGTGTCAGCCACAGTGTCAGGGCCATTATGCACCCAGACATGTCCTTGTATGGTTGATACCAGGACTGTCTGGCGTCAGCACCATGGTCTGCATTGATGTGCTTGCAGACTGCACTGTTTCATCTGAAACAGCATTTGGCAGCTAGTGACAAGATGCTCACCTATTATGGATACGTAGAACATAGATACTTTTGTGATACCTCATCAGGGACCTGTCACAGAGCTTTTGCAGTCGCTTCAGCAGTGCGTGTGCTGTTTATGCCACAGAGAGTTTGTAAATGTGTCAGGCTTGTTGACCCATGGCAACCCACAATGCATTGGCTCTGATTCTGGACAGCCTGTAAGAACACACAGCCTGCAACAATATACATTGACCTCTTGCAGGCTGAGTTGGTGCAAGAGCGCTTGAGCCGGCATGTGCAACACCTGTTGAAGTTTGGAAGGAACACATATGACCCTCTGCAGTACAATGCTGTTGTGGCTGACATCAATCATCCGTTGCTTATCAATGCAGGTATCACATCCTGCCCTTGTCTCATGGACTTAGCATGTTTTCTCTACACCTGCTGATCTCATGCACTGTCAAATACCCTGTGATATGTACTCCATCAACTGACACATGTTTACCCGCAGTCATTTGCCAACCACTGTCAACAGGCAGCTGGACTTGCGACCATTTTCACAGACCTTACAAAAAGTTGTTCACAATTGATGTGTTCACAATTGTTGTGACTTGTGTAGTGGCTACACATGATGGTCTGCTGCTCAGGTCCTGGCTCTGGCAAGACAACAGTCACGGCATCGAGGGCGCTGTACACCATTGGCATTCTCAGGCAGAACGGCGGGGCTCCTGATGATGTCGTGGCTCTCACCTTCTCCAGAAGGTGGTCCATAATGCATGTCATTCACGCTGTTGCTGATGCCTTCATCGCTGTTCATGCCTGGAAATCATGTTGCTTCCATCACAACCTCTATACAGGTGCGATACTTGGCATCAAGAATGATGTCTCTGGACAGACGTGAGAGCTGCGTCTGCTCATTGTCAGCCGTCCATGCATGATGTCACCAGGCTCTTTGCAATGGCATTGCTGTGCATTTCAACTTGGATGCTGTGTGACGGCTGATCTTACCCAAGATCAGTCCTTTGGGGTAGTGCTGGTGTCACCCTTGCTTGGAGACAAGGCCAAAGCATGGTCTGTTTTTGGGTGTAGGGCTCAACAGCATATGGAGCAGACTCTGGATGGGCTCTGTGTCAGGGTTGCTCACAACCACACCTTTGATGGCCTGTGGCTCAGAATGGCAAATGACTTCAACAGACTCCAGGGCAAATCAGCCATCAGAGTGAGTCTCCATGTGATTCAGCTGCCCTGCGTTGGGTGGTGCTATGCTGTGTCATGCCGTGCTTTCCTATGCTGAGCTGTGCATGCTGCCCTATGTTGTGCTGTGCTGCCCCATGCTGTGCTGAGCTGTTCTATGCTGCGCTGCAACCTGCAACACTTCTTCCATGCTGTGCTGTGCTGTGTCTAACCAGCTCTCCGGCTGTTTGGACGCCTTGACATGGCTTATTCCACTGTTTATTGTTACCTGTCTGCCAGACACAATGCAGATCTTTTGCATCTTGCTTTGCTTACATGGCGTGATGTGTCAGCATATAGATCAGCCAACAGAAAACAGCTCACAGCACAAAGCAGCTCACAGCACAAGAAGTCAAACATCAGAGTGACCAGCAACTTGCATGTTGGCAGATTTTGGGTCAAGAAGAGGTGAAGGACTTTCTCTCCAGCCAGATTCAGCAAGAGATGGAGCTATGGCGTCAACATGGCAGATGCCAGTTTGATCCAAAAGCAGATGTTTGGAAGGATCTGCTTGACACCATCTCAGAGCTGCTGTGCCATCATTTGCAGCAGGTGATGCCACTGTTGCCAAAACTGGCTCGCTCTGCCAGCTCAGCACATTGCACAGCAGTTTTGACTGCACCTTTTGCACCATACATGCACCTTTTGTGCTTCAACATGATACATTCAGCACCTGGCATAGGACCCTATCCCAGATGACATTCATTACGTGACTGAAATCATTCTCAACTCAGCCAAGCCTGTTTCTGGTGCATGTTGGTTACATGCCCTTGTTTCTTTTGGTCAGCATACTGCACAACAATGTCCATACAATGAGGGCTTGCATTGCATGTCCATACCAAAGATGGCACTCAAAGTTGTGTAACAAGTCATAACAAATGCCATCATTGTTGAGTCTGTCTTGCAATTTAGCACAGTGTATTATGCAGCAAAGCATAGTCATTCACACAGCACAAAGGCTGCTACAGTAATCAATCACAATGAAACTGCTGCTACAAGTCTGGCTTTCAGTTGCTGCTGCTGCTGTTCTTATGGTTGAGTGTGTTGATCCCCACTCTGTTTTGTTTGCATTGGGTCTTGGGCTCACAAACCCGCTGTCTTCTGCCGACACATGGCTCCTCACAATCCCCCTGCTGCTGCAGGGCTTTGTAAAACACACCAAGGTGGGTGTGTACAGCATGCAGCAAGTATGGGAGCAAGCGCCAGCTCAGCGTGAGATCATGGCAGCCTTCTTGTCAGACTCAAGGATCAAGTATGAGCTGGGCAGCTCTCAGCTGGCACTGTCCACCAGAGATGTAGACATTGTTGTCAAGAACGCCATCAAAGCCCTGGTGCACAGTCTACAGGTCAGTGCCCCCACCCCTACCCCACATGTCAGGTCACAGTCTACAGGTCCTGCCCTTACCCCTTACCCCTGCCTCACTACAGGTCCTGCCCTGACCCCTTACCCCTGCCTCACGTGTACATGACAGCAGTGTGTTCAATGTCAGCGAAACGGTAGGTCCTTTACTTGCTTCAAGCTGGTACAACAATGAGATCTCAACAGCGGATGGGCTCACAACAGTGGGCTCGCAACAGTGGGTGCACAACAATGAGTTGACAACATGTGGCTCAATGTCAGTGGCTTCACAACAGTTGAGTTGACCTCACTGGGTCCACCATATTTGGTTTGACATCAGTGGGTCCACAACAGTGGGTCAACATAGTGGGTCCACGACAGTTGGGTTGACGTGAGTGGTTTCACTGCCAATGCAGGAGGGCGATGCTATTGTGTGGGAGTTGCTGGGGCATGCAACGCGCATCTGGCATATCGCCACTCAGCAACTGTTCTGCAAGGAGGAGCCTGCCCTCAAGGCAGCAACCAGGATCTTTGGCTATTGGAGCTCGCGACAAGCCTGGCTGGTGAGCGCTTTGGGCACAGCATGCGCAAAGCGTGGGTGCAGATGCATCAGCGTATGACCTGTCTGTGCGTGATGGGTGTGAATGATGTAATGGTGAGTGAGCAGGTACATGTGTGACAGAGGCAGGAAGCTGCTGAGCGTGTATGCATGCCAGTCTGGCTCAGATCGATTGCATGGCTCAGCAGCTTGCTGACTCTGTCACACATGTATCTGCTCACTCACCCACTTACTCAGTCACTCATCTGCTCTCTCATGCATATATGCACACACTTACGCATGCCTGACTCACTCAGGCACTCGCTCAATCGCTCAAGCTTGCTGCACTCTGCAGTCAACCCTGACATGTTTTGCTTTGTACTGCCGCCTCAGGAGCCTCCTGCCATGATCACTGGAACACATAGACTGTTTGTGTCATGCTCAGCATGCCACCAGCATACCAGCATACTATCCCAGCTTGATCATGACATGTTTCTGGTGCAGTTGGACGAGTTTCAGGATGTAGCGCATGCTCAGTACAGGCTGTTGTATGCCCTCACCTGCAACGCCAGCTCTGGTAGCTTGTGTCAGAGGGTAACCATTGTGGGAGATGGTGACCAGGCAATCTATGACTGGCGAGGAGCTGATGTGCGCCTCTTTGAGGTATGGCATCACTGTTCAAAGCTTTGTCAGCTTCACACAGACTTGTGCCAAGAATTTTGCATCTTTTGCATTGTCGCCAAGTTGTTGTGAGCTATACACACAAACTTATGCCAAGACTTAGTCAGTTTCCTTCTGGACATGGGCATAGATACACTGGTCTTGTGTTAAAAGAGTAAGGCAGTGAGTTTGGACTCTCTCACTTGCGTGCAATGCAGAACTAGATATGACAGGCACAGTGCTCAGCTGTGCAGTCCTTTGTACCATAAACATCTTTCAGCTGCTGTCCCTGCAGGAACTTGCAGTGGCAGAAATGGTCTGCATTGGCCACACACCATGAATCGGCTACACAGTCACAAAGTGATGGCTTTCTGCATAGGGAACGTTGCATGTAATGCAGATGCCTAGCAATTTTGAAAACCCTGGATCATCTAGTCAGGTTCATTTAGCATGGCAGTACTCTGCTGTGTTGGTTTTACCATGATCTTTGAAAGCCCTAGCCTGCAGTGTGCAAAAATGTAAGGCGCCACAGCAAATCATTGTGAGGTGATATTTTGCAGGAGCAGTTTGAGCAGGACTACACAGCAGTGCAGCGACTCGCCATGAACGCTAACTATCGTTCCACCCCCAGCATTGTAGCTCATAGCAATGCCCTCATTGCCTACAACTACCAGCACCCTGCCAGGGGCACTTGTGCTCCAAAAGCCCTTCAAGCTGCCCCTGGGACGATAGACAACAGGCCTGTGCAGTTTGTGCGGTACAGTAGCAAGGAGGCCCAAGGCCAACACATCCTTGCGTGTGTCAAGTGGTGGCATGAATATGAATATGGTAGGGACTGGCCACATAGTCTTGAAAGGTGTTATTCATGTGCTCTTGTGACATATATGCTTTGCTGCTGGTCCAAACATTGTTGCCAGTATAATGCCATATGTTGTGCTGGGCTGCAATGCCTGACTGATCATAGTGTAAACAGCAATGGCTGCCTGCATGCACAAGTAGTGTGCTCCGAGGGTGTGTGGTTTCAACTGCACAGACATCTGCAAAAGACATCATGCTGCGACGCCAATCAAGACAATCTCCCCAGCATTGTCACTAATGACAATTGCTGTAGGGGTCTGGCACGACCGAGCAGGTGTGCAGAGGGGTCCAGGGGTGCCCTACAGCCAGATCAGGATTCTGGCTCGAGCCAGGTGGCAGCTGTTCCACCTGAGGGGCGTCTTGAGCCGGGGAGGGCTAAAGCCCCATGTGGTTCTGGCGGGAGACAATGCGTTGCTGGAAGATGCTGAAGACGCAGATCCCCAGATTCCCTCTAGTGGCGTTGCTGGCAACAGTAGCGACAAGGTTTGTGTACTGACTGACTCGTTGGGAAGAGGGAGAAGAGTTCATGCCAGGCTATTCAACGCCATACTTGACAGGTTTTGTCGGAATTAACATGCATTACATCTTGACCTGCATTCTGGGAATTGAGAGAAAGGTGTGAAGCATCAGACGTTGTTTGAGAAGAAGAGGGTGGCTTTTGCGTTCAGCTGCTGACCCACCATGCTTTCAGCTGCTGGCCTACCTCAGCTGAGCATACATTCTGACTGAGTGCAATGATGCGCATACTGCTTTCCAGCAATACATCCTGAAGCCTACCCTCCTGTTTCTGGCTGCAGTTGGTGTTGAGCAGCGTGCATGCTGTCAAGGGGCTGGAGTGCGTGGTGTGTTTTGTGGTGGGTCTGGACACTAAAGCCTGGCGCTACCTGCCAAATGCCTCCTCTGGGGTAGATCTGCAGCAGGCAAGCCTCCTCATGTTTCCTGCTGCTGCTTAACAAATGTGGCAACGTGTCACTTGAAAGCAGCCACAGCTCCATCTCACTTCTGATGAATGGGTGCATTGAACGCATGCAACACGCCTCAGTGACCTAGCAAGTAGACACGCTTCAAGTATCTGAATCAGAATCTGTGTCAATTGCTTGCTTGGTACCAACGAAAAGCTGCTGCAGAAAGTGTCTTGTCTGTACCTGCATGTGTCTGTGACTGCATGTGTCTGTGCTTGCATCTGTCTGTGACTGCATGTGTCTGTGCCTGCATCTGTCTGTGACTGCATGTGTCTGTGCCTGTATCTGTCTGTGTCTGCATCTGTCTGTGCCTGCATCTGTTGGGCAGGACCTGAGACATAGTAAAACAATCATAGAACCTGAACAAGGGCAGCTTCAGATACTGACATCTGACCCAAATGAGACACATGTCACAACGAGCAACGTCAATGCAGCACAAGATGGACACATGCCATTGTATCTTGAGCAGAATGGCATATTTTGTTCAATGAAGGATGGGCTTTTTTCGGAATTTTCGAAACTTCAAAGAAAAGTCAGTCTTATAACAATTTACAGGCGTCCCAGCTAATCGTTCTTGCCAGTTACCTGGAAGGCACATTCGTTGCAATAACAACTCTGTTGCGTGACTGGCACTGCTTGCTGCAGACGCGGGAGTCACGCAATGTGGCATATGTAGCTATGACGAGGGCAGAGCGTGTTTTGTATCTGAGCCATGTGGGCCCTGCTGAGGCAGCCAACAGCTTCTTTCTGGAAGCAATGCTACCAGAAGACGTTGTTAAAGACATCTGATACCATGGAGGATCCTGGAAAAGTGAATTGAGTTAGTCATGCCGTCAGTCTTGAGATGGACTGTCATCAGTTGCATGGCTGACTTTCAGAATGATCGAGAGTCAGTCACGCAGGCCACAGCAAAGGATACTTGAGATGCAGACAAAAGTCTCTAGCATTAGCATTGGTCCTGGATGTCCTGGTCCAAATTGGGTTTGTCCAGTGAGAGAAGACTTGCGTCAATGTTCACAGATTTTGACATGTTGAAGTGGTTGTGACTGAAGCAGCAAATGTACTTTACAAAGACATTTTCCCGATTGTTAGCTGGTTTTGTTGAAAATATGGTATTGGCCTCCTTCCTTATTTCTGCTTGTCGACAATGCAATGGTGTATATCAGTTGAAGTAACTGTATGGCCTTCACAAAGCAGTGCAGCTTTTGCTGTGGACTGTGTCTGCATGCATTTGACAGGGCCTGGTCAGGATGCATGCTGTCATGTAAGAGCTTGTCAAAGTCTAGCTCCTGCGCACAGGTAATCCCTCGCAATTGTGCTTCAAACACATTTTAGTTCACATACAATTTTTGCATACGTTGCCGGGCCATGTGTCTGGACCTCACGATGACCTGACACGTGCACTTCATATTTATAGCTTCATGCTTACTACATGTGTCTATGCAGCGCATGCAACAGAAACTTTCATGCTTGAAGATGTATGAGAACAATCAGGTATGTACATTGAGTATACTTTGGCACTAAGTGTCAATCAATTTTGTAGCCATTGTCAATCTATTTTGTAGCTATTGTCAAATCAAATACAACAGCTGCAACAGGTTGCAAAACAAGTCCGAAGGCAGAGAATGAATTCAATTCGAATGAAATAAAAAGACCACAGTACTAGTATCCGAACACAGGACAAATTGCCATGTATATAATAGTGCACTGCGGCATGTCAGAACTGAGTATATAAGAATACAAACATCTCTTAGGCAAATACCCTGCAATCTTACAGAAATGAATCAAGCCTGCAACTAGTCATGATACTCTAAAGTGCCTGTCAGTAGTCTAGAACATGCCAGGCTTAGATCTTCATAGCTATAGCATGAGAGCATTGTGTTGCATCTTCTGCCTCAAATGATTACGCAGACTGAAAGAAGCCAGCTTTGTTGTCATTAAACATTGCTCCATTTGTATTGTTTGCCTGGCTAGGGCCAAACGCCCCAGTAGCCCCAGAAGGCCCAACAGGCCCCATCTCTGACTCCCGGGCATACACCACATTCCTGCCCCCAGCAGCTTCTGAAGCAGCTTCTGGCACTGCCTGCATGGACTGCTCCTGTGCTGGGCTGCTATCACTTCTCTGGTGTCCGTTGTGCTGTGTGAAAGCACCATATGGACTGGGCGCTGCTGTCTGTGCTGGTGTGCGTGTCGCTGTCTCCAGAGGTCCTACTGGAGTTGAAGTGCTGGCAGGGACAGATCCAGTGTTGCCACTGGTGGCAGTGCTGGTAGCTGCAGCAGCAGCTGCTCCTGCAGTCAGAGGACCTGCGGCTGTGGCTGGCTTGCGAGCAAACCAGCCGCGTGGGGCAGTTGTGGTGGCTGCCATGGGGCTGTTTGCAAATGCTGGTGATGTGTAGGTGTTGGCAGCTGGGTAGGCACTGCTCATACCAGCTTCTGTGTCGTGAACCACTGCAGCACACAAAATAATGTCAACATGGAATGTTGCGCTGAAATGTCTATGCTCTGATGCTGTTACTCTGCAAGTGCAGCAGCTATTGAATGCTGATCAACAGCTGGTGACACATGAGTTGCAACTCGACAATAATAGTGACATGTGACAGCCTACATTTTTGCTGTTGGCCATCAGTACAAGCCCTATTGACTGAGCTGTGCCATGCCAGCGATGAACAAGAGAAAGCCCAGCATCAACACACGCAAACATTGTCAATGCATGTATGCGCAATCATGACAAAGCTGGTGATCACTAAGCAGATGCTAACTGACCTGCAGCAGGTTGACTAAAGGTTCTCCTGAAGAAGAAGAGCATGGCCCATGTGAGCAGGTAGATTCCAGCTGTCACCCATGCCAATACAAAGGCCACATCATAAGCCACTGACACTCCATGACCCCAGTGAGATGCTGCATGAGCAACAAGGAAACCAGTCAGGCAACTGCATCATGCATGTGCTTGGTCATGATGTACGTTCAAGTTGATTGCATTTGAGGCTTGCAACTGAAGCTTGCTGCTGTACTCAAGTATGACGCAGCGACTAAACAAGGTGTAAGCAAGCTGTCAGAAAATTGCTCAAGAACGTGGTTGTTATGCTCTAACTTGTTGTTCACAGCAGCGTGCTTTGGACATGGTGCTCCTCAGCACGAGCGAACAAAATTCATGGCTCACATCATGATTAATGTAGAGAGGGCTTCTGGCTAGCAGCACAACACAGGCAGCAGGTGACAGGGCAAACAAATCTAATGCTGCAAGGCAGATGCAAACACTGAGTTGCTGCACGAGTCACAATATGCAGTACAAAAGCATCAGGCCTAGGTGCAAGACAAATCAGGAGCCATACTTGTGTTCCACAGAGACTTGTCGTTGCCAGCCCACATGACAATGCCAGATAGGACCAGCCAGAGGCCTGTGATACCGTAGGAAGCCACCACATAGCCATACCTGCAATTGCAAGGCCAAAGGTTCTGTACAGCTATCAGCAGAAGAAAAGAAATGTTGACGCTGTTCAGCAGTCACAACGGGAGCCTCCTAAGGCGGCAGCCCAGAGCTTTATCAGCAGAACATACAGCATGCACAGACTGGGTCAGGTTTTGCTGGACTTGCTATAAGCTGCAGGTAGGGATTTGCAGTGACTAAGCATGTGCAGCTGGTCTGTCAAAGCAGCGTAGAAAGCATTTGTCAGTCGTGCAGCTCACCAGAATCCAGTGCCATCACGCCTGGCTGTCTTCCACAGCAGTGTGATGAGTGCCAATGCATTTGTGAAGACCACTGCTACTGCTCCGAAGAACTCCGCTGCAGCACACAAGCAAGAGTGTCAGATATTAGTCTTCATGTTTGCATCACTTACAAGGCATTTGCTGCGAGCGAGCCTGGAAATCAGCAGGCATGTACCTGCCATAGGGCCGCGAATCTGTCTGCCTCCGGAGAAGTTGGCTGTGTTGTGTACTCTGTGCATCTGAACAAAGCTGATCAGGGCGAGAACAGCAAACGCTGTGCTGACAAGCTGCAATACAATGCAAGTGTCAGCGCAAATTTCAAACATGGTTGTGCAAGGCAAAGGGCACGAATACTGCTGTTCATAAGCTCGGCGCGAGCGTAACGCTTGATCAAGCAGTGTCAATCACAAAACACAGGCCGTGCATTGCAAGGAAGCCGCTTTGCCAAGAGAAAGTGTCAAATAATTTATGTGCTACAACGCAGTCATTGCAAAAGGCACGTACCGTGCTCAGCGCCCACAGTATCCAGAAAGTTGCCCGTGAGATAATGAACCATCCTCGTGAGGAGCTTGTACCCTGCACTGCCTTTGATTTCGCCATCGCCATAGCTATGGTGAACACACAAGAGAAGCAACGAGCTGCTGTAGGCACTGCTTGTTGCTGTGTTACGGAAAAGCACTTTCCGACACCGACTTGTGCCAGCTGGCGTTAAAATCCTTTCCAGCGGGCCGGCATCGTAATTTCGTGTGAGTCACCCACGCGGTCTGATTCAAAACCTCTCATCAGACCACCAGGAGCCCCCATCGGCTGATTATGCTTTGTCGGCATCCATTGACAGTGGAGTGACCCTTGTGACGAAACTTCCGTATGTCATCCAGATTGAACGACACCTAGGGTAAACAGTGACAAGATTTATGAACACATTCTGAAGCTGAATGGCCGGGCTGTGCATCATTTGTCCATGGAGCCGCTTAGTGCACATGCTGTTAGGAATCTTGTGCTGCATGGCAACCTTGTGACACAGAGTGAGGGTGAAGCTGCAGGCGCCGGTGTCATTTGCAAATGACAATTGTGCCTACCACAGGATACATATTGCTCGTGCGGGTGAACGCGGATCACGTGCAGGGAACACTAGGGTACATATCATAAATGCAGACCAAACAAGACAAATCAGCTTGCATACAAACCTGTTGTGCAGGAATCAGCAAACGCAATTGTTACATGGTGCAGCATGATGCCACACTGCAACATAATGCCAAGATCTGTTACAAAGTAATATTTTTTTGCAAGCCAATCATCACCAAGGCTGATCCATTGCGTAGCTATCAAAGAGATCTTGCACTTGGGTGTCATAGCCTACCAGTCAACACAGTAGTAACAGACAACACAGCAGTAAAAGACGGCTCAGAAAATATTTGTGCATAAAGCAGGGTCACAGAGTCACAGTACTAGTATATTCAGTTTTGAACTTCACGACGCAATTCAAGGGTTCACAATCCTTTGCAATCTTTGTTTGCAATAATTCAAACTCACAAACTCCAGATTTGCCTTCACTCAGCATTACTTTGTACTTGCTTCAGGTGCCATCAGTAAGGACTGCACTCATTCATTCGTTCAGACACTCATTATATGTACATATCATGACTCGGTTGCTGGTAGCTCATCTTGCTGCTCACAAAGCCAAACATAACTCATCATCCTCAACCCAAGCTCTGCTGAATCTAGCTCTGATCAGCTGTGAACTCTCTCAGATGGATCATCCTGAGGAAGCAACAGCAGCATTGCTTGCTGGAGCCATGGCAGCAGGAAACACCGGTGAAGATTGGGGTGCTGCTGCGACTGGTGTGCCTGCATCAGTACATCCCATAGTTAGTGTACTTGTATGCTGCACTACAGCATCATGTCACATGCACAACAGCAACAGCACTGCTTCAAAGTGCTGCGTTGGAAAGCTCCTGATGTGACTGCCAAAAGGCCTAGAGTGTTTCTATTGGTTTTCCATGTACAAGACTAGAGTCTTGAAGAGGTTGGGCACATCAATCATGTGTGACACTTCAGCATGCATACGTGCAGCGTTGTTTGCTGTTCAAGCACTGCACAAGCTATCTGCTGTGGCAATGCATCCTGCATGGTATACGTATGCATACCAGCACACCAAGAAACCAAGAATGTTTGCTGTTCATGTACTGCACAGGTTATCTGCTGCGTCAAAGCAGCCTGCATGTACGCATACCAGCACACCAAGAACGATAAACATAGCAACTGTACTTAGTTTCCCCCATAATGACTGTTATCTGGGCATCTAAAGCAGGTAGGTGTGAGTCATACCTGCTGCAGGGGCAGGAGCTGGGGCCGCCTGAGCAGGGGCAGCTGCCACGGCAGCTGCAGGGGCAGTGGCAGGGGCTGTTGCAATCACAGGGGCTGCTGTTGGGGCCACTCCAGGGGCAAAAGGGCCGTTTGGAGTCACAATCACAGCAGGGCTAGCTGCTGGGGTGGCTGCAGGGGTGGCAGCTGGGGTGACTGACGGGGTTGGGACAGCAGCAATGGGAACTGCTGGGGTGGGGTTGACAGGGATGGTCTGGTTCTTGCAGTTGGCAATGGATGGGTAGCTGAAGAAGAGTGACGCTGCTGCAGATGCTGTGGCAGTTGCTGTAGCGCTGCCGCCGCCGCATGATGTAATGGTAGCGGTTGATGACGCGTACGCGGCTGCAAACAAACAGAAATATGATCAGTGGACAGCAGTGTTTGACCAAGCAGTACTTTCTTGGTGGCTTCCTTCAACGAATTTTGTGTGGCTGACTTTCTGCAAGGTGGCCTGATTATGCCACGGCACAGTTGCAAAGGAAAGGAGAAGAAGGTATGCACAGACCAGCAAAACAGTGACTGAACACATGCTGAAGAATGTGAGTGACCAAGTTTGTTAGAAAGCAAGACAACTTTCAGCCCATCAAACACGGCAGTCATCACTGCAGCAGGGCAGTCACTTGTGCATGGGGCAGGGGCATACTTGAGATGGCAGTGTACACAACACCGTTGCAACCAGTGCCAGTAGCAATAGCCTCAGCAAAGGCCTGGGCCACAGCTGTGGCAGTCACAGGGTTGCAGATGTTGTTCTGGATCACACTGGTTGCACCAGTTGCATTGCTGCTGGCAATGGCAGTCTCAGCAGTGGAGACAGCACTGTTGGCTGCAGCGCTTGCTGTGATTGTAGCGTTCAGCAGGCACTGACGCACAACAGAGAAGCGAGCTGATGCTGAGGCGAATGTTGTTGCTCCTCCTGAGTAGTTGTTGGTGCTGTCTGAGGCAACAGCCTGTGCACCTGGGAATGCACATGTGGTGTTAGTTGATGCAATACTGATGGGGAATAAAATATTGGTCAGACCAGCATCTGTGACTGGGACTAAGCAGGTGCTTGTCCATGTACAAGTATGATCCTATTTGAGATCCAAGATATGTAGATGTGCTCGGACGACCTGTTTGAGGTCTCCTGTTTCAGACAAGTCCAGATTGCATGCAGGTGCTTGACTGTAACAAGTTCACTGTCAAATTGGCTTGGATTTGTGAGTGACGAGGCAATAGGCAAGACAGCAGAAACTATAACACAGAAGAGCATGCAGACAACACAACACATTGACAGGCTTTTGCTGAGTGTATAAAAACTTACTGATGAGTGCAGCTCCAATGCCATTGTTGCACCCCATGTTGTATATGGCCTCTGTGATGGCAAGACCGGTGGCTGTTGAGACTGCACAGCCTTGAGCAAAGGCAGCTGCAATTCCAGTAGCAGCAGCAGAGGTCTGGTTGTTCTGCAGCACTGTGGTAATGGCATCTGCATAAGCATAGCTGTAGTCGAGGCAGTTGATGCCTGGGCGAGCAGTGTCGTTGGCTGCAGTCTTTGCAGCAGCAATGGCAGTGGCATTGGAAGCTGAGAAGGCAGCTACATCTGCTGCTGTGACGGAAGACCCCTGGTTGACAGATAGGGCTGCAGCAACAGCTTGTGAGGCAGCCTGCACACAAGGCACACACAAATTCAACAGATGCAATAGGTTAGAACTTCCCAGCAGAATGGCTTAGACAAAGTTTGAGGTTGAGTGAGAGTGAGAGTGAGCTGCTCAGGGCCCTGCGGTGCACACCTGGATGTTTTTGGCCTCGTAGAAAGACAGCACCGCTGACGAGTATGCCTGAGCGATGGTCTGCTGGTAGTTGGAGTTCCCGCTAGTGTTGGTCAAGGCCAACGCGAAGGCTTGGGCGGTAACGTTGCCAGATGTGGCATCTCCCTTCACCAGTGCAGTGACGAAGGCAGACGCCAGGTCTGTCGAGGCATGGCCGGAAGAGGTTGCGAATGCTGCTGCTTGGGCAACAGCGTAAGAAGCAGCTGTCGCATTGGGAGAGGAGCTAGTCAGGTTCGCAGACACCCATGACGCGGCCTGAGCTTCTGACGAGGCCGAGGCGCTCTGCAACAGGGATCGCGCGGGACGAGCGTGGCTGAACTGCAAGCTTGTGAATGCTAACACGAGACACAGTAGGATGTAGGCTTTCATGGCAAAGACTTTGTGGGCCGAAGTTGAGTGCAGTGATCTTCACAACTTAAGTTCACCAACACGCAGAGTCGAAGGTCACGTATACGTAGCCTGTACGACTAAATAGATTACGCAGCAAGCGATGCTGCCAACTGGCACTGAAGGGGTGCTGATCAGTTCTTGAGCACGTCGAATGATGTTTTGTTCACAGTCAGTCTGCTTAAGAACACTCTTCCTTCGGTGAGTGAACTTTGGCGTTGCCCTTTTCTGCACGTGTCCGTCGCAGAGCAGTCGGTTATGTCATCCTGGCTTCTTGACCGGCTTCTAAGTCGGCCAGGTGGTAGGTTGCGAACCATTTTAGGCATAGCTAAAAGCCTAGCTGTCACCGGAGGTCAACATGCTTGCGAAAAATTCATAGGACATAAGCTGGTGTCCTGTTGCACTGCATGTTGCATCTCGTTGCATTACAGCAGCGGTATGGACACATGTCAGCGCTTGTAATCGCCATGCAGTAAAGCACCTGATCACTGCGACATAACTTGCATCGACGTCTGCTTGTAAGTCGCACTCTGCCATGTATGGCATGCTTGTAGCCCAGTGCTTGCTGGAGGCATACACAGGCATCTAGATGAATCAGGCTTGCAAATATTTTTATGTTACATTACAGCCAGAACAACATGTTCAGTTGTGCAAGGTGTACTGTTGTGCTTGCTAGGGGCATGTAGAGGCAATGACTCCTCTCAGAGGAGATGTATCAGCCACAGCATCGTTACCATTGTTCACTGAAGTGACCAATCACAACATCATAGACACTTTCCATAGAGCTTGAGGAGATTTGGCTGTTCAAGATGCCAGTCAGGAAACAAATTTGACTTGATGCCTTGCACTGCACCACCATAGAGGAATGAAAATTGTTGCAGCTGCTTTGCCAGTGCCTCACCCCAAAGATGATGGATGACACCTGTGGGATGCAGGGCATCCCAAAAGGCATAACAGCTTGGGTTGCTACAAACATTGGGGATTGCATCATTCAACACTAGGGGCTTCTCTGAGTCTTGCCATGCAATGCAGGGCTCTGACAAGTTGGTGATGTTGTATGATGGCGCATTCTGATGGATGGCTTGTTCCAGGTTGTGTAGATCAAAAGGATGACAGAAGCATCTGGGTTCTGGTCTGTGAAGTGGATCATTGCAGTGTTGAGACCTCTATTGTGTTCCTCAACCAGAAGCTCTGCAAGGGCCTGCAAGCAAACATTGCATTGCCAACAGTGCAATACCAAATCTGCAGGCATAACTGAATAATGCAACAGCCTGAGAATTGGCAGCCAGACATGCTTAGGTCAAACCCAATGAGATAGTGCTGGCACATTTTGATTTATTCACCACCAGCTGTGCAACTTACCAGCTCAAGTTGTTCTGCATGTCCGATCAAGCAGAGATATATATATATATTTGCTTAACTGACTACTGAACTTAGGGTTTCCTCTATGTTATGTAAGAGTGTGCACACAAACATGTAGGGTAAGTGTGTGACACAATGGCCTTTATTAGTAAGCAATGTTTTAAAGATTGGAAATCAGGGCCCCATCTGTCCAGGAAAAACCCTATTTGAAGAACGTGAAGTGTGCCTTGCTGCTGAGAATGCCATTCTGTACTCCTTCTTCAATCTGAAAAGCACAAATGGTACACTTAACTGCAGAGCAAGCTTGCTAAGCATGCCACTCCGGATTGGTGTACAGTCAGAGCTATTAAAAGAGAGTGAATTGGTAGAATAAAATTGTGACAAAGTCAGCTTACAGCATATCCCAAAACCTGAGCGACTGGTCTTGCTACGTGCTTCCTCACTTCTGTGTCTGCAATTGTCAACAAATCTGCAAGGTGTGCAACATGATGCCTTTCCTGCCAGTTGTGCTTAATTTCGTGCACCAGGATGGTGTTCTCTTCTGGAATAGACAAACCCCTTTCGTCGCACATTGTGATAGGTGCTCCGCCTGCAACTCACACAGTTTAACCTGCCATTTCTTTTCCATTCAAACCATTGAGCGCAGCCTCAAGCTGGCTTCTTGATGCAACTTGCCTAGTGATCTGCTGTACTTTGCAGGTAATCCCATAACCTCTGCCGCCAGATTGACCATTTTGTACAGAAAATTGACCATAGGGGTACACAACTCTTCCTCTCCCCCTGGTTATCTGGTCCGTTTCGTGCGTTGGAACTTTTTGCAAAACACCTGTACCAGCAAGCAAGATTTGTTGGAAGGTGGTGCAATGGCTCAGAAACCAAGCATTCATACATACGTTTGACTACCTCTTTCAGCTTGCCCTGCTGACTGTCCAACCAGGACTTGCTTTCAGCCTCTATGTCCCACTTTACTACTGTGACACAGGTTCTGCCACCACGTAAGGGACGGGTCTGTTTGGACGAGGACACTGCAAGATATGGCTCCATCAGCGTTGACCTCAACAAGTTCGCCACTTCCTTGGCCAGCAGGTAACTCGTAGTCCCGCCCGGTACCATTGTTTGAAACATAATCCCCCACGTGTCCATCGCAAATCTGACACGGGCTGACACTGATCCTCCTCCTCCATCTCTCTGACACTCAGTGACTGAGGAGAGTGATGGGATTGGTAGCGGGGGACAAAAAGACAGTGGATCACATTGGCAGATGCAAAACAAACAGCAGCCGATGAAATTTGCGGCTTGTTAACACAAGCCAGAATGCACGCAACCAAAAGCGTTCGGTGCCGAAGTCGAGTAGATTCCAAGGAGTTAGTTGGAATCCTAAGAGAGAAAAATGGATAGCTAGATGTTGCGCACGGTATGTGCACAAGTACATAGGTGGTTTTTGTTGTGAAATAGAAGCGGCTAAGGCTTGGAATACTTACTTTTGTGTAACGCTTCCGAAACAGTCAAGTCATTAATGAGTCATGACTGATCAGTGACTAAGAGCTAAGTCATAGGACATGCTTAGTCATACTTACCTGTCCAGTGTAGGACGCGTAGCGGCCTGTTTGGCCGCATATAGAGCGTGTAGCTACACAGTCAATTTAAGCTAGGTAGGCACTATGTAGACACATAGTGCTGTAGCACTGAGCGTGCTACACTGTAGGGGCTTTGCCATCCGGTACTTATGCAAGTAGTCCACTCGTAAATACAGTCTGTGTCACTCCAGCAAGACTTGCACAGTCTTGTTCAACACTCCACATATTGCGAGAATGATAACCTGAAAGTTTGTGCCTAGCCTTTGTATTGCAATTGACCACAAATCAGACAACAGTGTCTTTGACAGGTACATGACTACAACTTTGACTTACAGTACAGGCAGCTTATGCGTCCGGTATAAGTCAGGACTCTGGATGAACTTGGAGTGTGCCAACTCCAACAAAGCTAGACCTGTAGTGATGCGCTCCAAAGGTGGGAGCGACGCTGAAGGACCTCTGAGGGTTTCAAATTTGTCATTGCAAAGTCTGCTGGATTCAAAAGGAAAACCGTCTGGATCGTCACCAAGCTCAACATGGTTTGCATGGGCATGACCTGAGGGAACAAAGTGCTGCCACAAGTAATGGCCACATGCCCCTGTCAATGCACCTAGCAACAACATTTCATACTCCTGACCCTGCTGCTTAGACAAGGAAGGGAACCAAAACACTTTGTATGCCCCTCCATTCTTCCAAATGTTTCTGATTCGTACATTTCTTGCAACCAACTTGCCCTTGTAAGCATCATCAGCATGATCCTGTGGCCGATTCAAGGCACCCTCACCCACATAGAATATTGCTTGATGAAAAAGCTCTGCAGGAAGCTGGGACAAACTAGGACCGGCATATCCTGAAGACTCCCAAACACTCAAGTCTATCAACATGTAAGCACAACAATTGGCTACCTGCCTTGAAGCATTGTGATACAAAGGCAGGTCACGCACAAACTCCCGAGCCTCTTGCTTGAGATTGACGCTGAGTGAAGCATCATTCAAAGTGTGACAGAACACCCACTCATGTTTGGCAATGTCTTCACCGTCGTCAGCTACAGCCTGCCGGAGACCTTGCATCCGGTCCCACCAAGCAGGTATTGGTGTGCTCCGCTTTGCCTCATGACCATCTTCGAGCAATATGTGCTTGTACTCAGGTTGAGAAGTCTCTAGCACTTCCTCAATAAGCTGAGTTGTAAGCACGTCTTGTTCGTCATTGTCTGTAGCATGTTGTCGAATGTACTCCAAAGCACACGGTAGATTGCTGGGGAAGTTTGGGTCTGTCTGGGCATCCTGGAAGAGATCCCTGAGTGGCAAGGCTGCCTCACTGTTGTCCAGGTTACTGAACCAACGCCAGAAAGGGTTGTCAGGAGGAGCTGTCTGGGCCACTTTCAGTATGTACACAATTGGACGGATCTGGGTTGCAAACCCAGGCTGCAAGGCAAGCGGCCCAGCTGTAGCACGGTGCTGTGGTTCTGTAGCCTGCACTGCATCTGGAAAATTGTGCTGAAGATGGCGTGCCAGCATGGTGAACTGAGAGCAGTCAGCATAAGCTGAAAGGAAGATGCAGAATCTGCCATGCTGATCAACATACGGTTGCGAAAATTCGCTGCTGCCCAGTCCAAAAAAATCGGTTGGGACGCCAGGGGGACTGTGATTTGGTGTCAGCTTCACCAGGTCTGGGTTCAGAACGCTGAAGCTCAGGTAGAGCTCTGCAAAGTTTGCATAGTTGCAACTCGAAGCCAGATTGCTGAGGTTTTGGTGGAAGGCGCCCGAGTCCAAAGGGCGTGCATACGCTATGCGGGCAACTAGCAAGGCGTCAGCCATACTCAGCGATGCTGCCAAAGAATTGATGGCAAGGTCCTGCACTGCAAGAGCTTTGTCAAGGACAGATCCAAGGGCGATTGCAACATGATTCTGCTGTGCTTGCCAACTGCTGATTGATGCCCAGGTCACAGCGGCAGCCAAACCACCATGAACAACCTTGCAAATAGACATTCGGCACCATTCATCAAAAGTGCAGCAGGCATGGTGTGGAAGAACCAGACAAAGAGGGGCAAGAGATGTGTCAGAGACAGAGCAAGGCAAGGTTTTGACATCAGGAACCACAGTTGGCTTTACAATGAATGCTCAAGCCCTAAGTTTACTACGCTATGCATTATCCATCTAGCACGAAGCACACCTGTACGCCAGCGTAACAGTTCTGGAAGACGTTCAGTCAGCACATGGTGGTATTTGGTGAAAGTCGCAACAACTTCTGCCTCTGACAGGGGCTACCTGCAGAGAAGCTGTCACTGTAGTGACTCAAGAATGTGTGTTACAACGGTTTACAACGGGAATGCACAGCTGAGTGACAACGCAATGCTACACGGCATGGTCAGCTGCTTTCAAATAAGGAGCTCCTCACCTCAAAGTCGGTCAACTAAAGGGCTTCGGACGTGACGTGGCCGTCAACAAAAGGGATCACAACGCGCTGCGTGGTGGGGCTTCACACCAGACTCTTTTATATCATGTGGATGTCGCCTCGGCAGAATTTTGGCTCAGACACTGTGCAGACCTCGATTGCCCAAACCAGCGCTGAATGATGTGACGTAGTCTTCGTGCCCGTGTGTAAGTCACTCAGAGTGAGATACAGACATACAGACACACAGACACACAGACAAAATAAAACACCGCTTCTACTGGACAAAATGCGACACCACTTCTGCAAGCCAATTTTCAAGGGCACTAACCTTGACATCCCGCCACTTTTGCTGTGATTCCAAGCCCATCCTGCTCATCAGCAAAGACGCCAAGCCTTTCCCTCTGCCTATTGGCCAACTTTGAATGGCTATGAATTGGCCATGGCAGCATTCGCAGTATACTAGTACTGCGGCGAGTTATTGCTGTTGATTCCTTACATAATCTGACAAAACATAGGAATCTGGATGTGGTCAGCAGTCAGTTAGGCAAATATATATATGCATGTCAAGATTGCTATGCTGCAAACCCATGCTAGGATGTGTGCACATGTACTTCATCAGCTTTACTTTTGGAAATCACATTTTGCATATGCGTTGCTGCTGACAGTGCATAGTAAAAGTCATCCTGCCAGGGAAAAACTTTTTCTATGCAACTTTGAAAGACTTGTAAAGTACCTATTTGCATCACATGCAAGTGCACATCACCAACATGGGGTGCAAAGTGCTCACCATGGCTTGATGTCCTGCTGATCTCACAGCTGGTGTTTGTGCAATGGAAGGAAGGGTCTGTGTAAAGAACCTGTGCAGCAGCAAAAAGTGAAGCTGTGGCAACCATGTGTTGGCCCTACAGTGCCCAACATGCACTCACCAAACCCTTGAGGAGTCCAGCTAGCACAGACCAGACAAACCTCAACGAAGTAAAGGTACACTTGTATACATGTATGATGTCATGCATTGCCAGCCAATCAATCTGAAACAAAAGCTGTGGTATAAGCATGTGGCATGCATCCCCTGCCAGACATGGCTGATGCAATATTGTGTTGAGAGGCATATGTGGAAGTGAGAGGAATCTGCTTCTCACTGCATCAGGACAGCCTTACATTCTTGCTCCTGCTTGGTATAGCACGTCCATGGCAGCTACTGTATACATCAGCACACTCTGCACATCAGCAGTCCCCTGCCCGGATAATAAGCCAAGATAGTCATCGCCTCCTATGAATATGATGTACAGGGTGTCATTACTGCTTGTGCCATTGTGTATCTCCACATAATTTTCAGCCTGCAAAGTGTGCAGATAGTAAAGATGGCATGAGGCCACACAACTTAGTGTACTGCAGAGCTCAGCTGGGTTTGTTCATATGAGAAGGTCAAAGCCATAAATTGCTAATGCCTTGCTAGTTGTCAGCCATGGACAAAGCTGCTATGCTTTGTGGCCAACCTTTTCAAGAGTGGAGGGCACTTTGATGATGGCTTCAGTGGATAAGTTCGCAAAACCTGGAGGTATGTATAGCTCGCCCTGCGTTGCTCCTGATGTGGCTCCTCCCACTGCGTAATTTTCCAGAGGGAGTTTGAGAATCTCAGCTGCTATATCAGTGTATACTGGCCCATTGCTGAAGACACAGCCTTTGTAGTATGGTGCTCCTGGATATAACTGAATTCAAAAGGCAATGCCTGTCAGCAGCTCGATTTTCAAGTTGTACCGCAGGGGTGGTGTGTCTGCTGAGAACGTGATGCTTGACCTTATGTAAAGCAGCCTGTCACGACACTGGCACAAACAGTCACCTGATCCGTGTCGAGAAGGTCGTCAACCAAGCGTGAAGCTCCATAGGTGCAGTCATCAGACAGAGAATCGCCGAAGACAGCTAAATTTGTGAAAGCTGACGTGCGGGACAGCAGTGCGACAAATGTTGTAAGTAGCTGCAGACCAGCTTTATACGTGAGCATTGCTCTTTGGTATGTGTTTACGGAAAATGTGCCTTACATGGACTGCGAGAATGTTGTGTAAGAGATCATGTCGCTTTGCAGGAGTAGTCAGGAAACTGCAACTGATCTGCAGGATTGCCAGCCTACAGCTTCGCTCTAAACCTCGATTTATGAAACTCAAGCTTGCAAATTCACGCGAACTGCATGTCAGTCTCGCTACAGAGCGATAGCCGGCGCGGCACCACCACCCGTTCTTGGATTAAGCAGTGCATCTTGGACCACAGGGGGATGCGCAGAAGACATGGCGAGCTAATAATGCAAAGAAGAAGAAAATGCATAGCAAATGCTGGCGTTATGGTCGCATTTGTTCCATCTTTCCCTCGCTTCCGTGCGACCCAGGCTAGTCTACGCCTACATTGTATCACGCAGTGCTTGCCAGCTTCTCTCACTTCAATATAGATATAGACCCTTGCGCTTTGGTCAAGTCCTTTCCTGGAGCAATAGTGCTGTGACATCAATAGACGATATGTCGGACTCGGCTCAGGAACCGCTGCTGCCGCTCAGCCACGACACACGGCCCACACCGTTTGCAGGTCTGTTGCAGCTCGCAATGCCATCGGCAGCTTCATATTCTGTCGTCGACTGCCGAAATGCAACTTCCTTGAATGTGCGCTGCAGCCCTTAAGGAACGAACCTCTTGCATTTTAGCCGGCGGCCAAACAGAGGCCCAAGCTAGCAGCCAGGTGCATGTCGTATTGCCTATAGACAAGTGACATTTTGCGCACAAAGGTGTAACTCAAATAACAAGCTGCTCACTGCAGGTCAAAAACAAGTTTATCTTGGCGCTGTGCTTCTCTTTCCTTTTCATGCTTGTTGAAGTAGTAGGAGGGTACTTTGCCAACAGGTCAGTGCCTCCTGATTTTTGTATTGGCAAAAGAGGGACACCGCAACAGTACTCTCATCAAATTCGTCTTTTTTGCAGTTTGGCCATCATGACAGATGCAGCTCACTTGCTATCTGATGTTGGCGGCTTTACTGTGGCAATCTTTGCTGCACAGTACGCTAGCAAGCGCAGTCAGCAGTCTCACACCTTTGGGTAAGCTGCCTTCTTTGCCCCTCACAGCGTTTGTCACATTTGCTTGGCTCAGGTACTTAGTCCAATGCGTCTGGCCCAACCTTATATTGTTGCTGCATGCATGCACTCTACTGTACCAGCTCATCAGCTACAGCTGTGTCAGTGTAGGGCCATCAGTCCCATTTCATGACAAACTCATACAGCCAATGCCTTCTTCCAGATGCACTGACGCAGGGGCCAATGACGCTGCTCAGAAGCCAATGTAGCATACCCAGCTTCACCTTACAATGCTCATACCAGTTCCGCTGCATCTGTCCTGCTAAGCACTGCTTCTATTACCTAAAACTGCTGCTGCTCCATTTGCAGGTATCATCGTGTGGAGGTGCTGGCTGCTCTGGCATCAGTCCTCTGCAGCTGGGCAGTCACGGGGATCCTAGTAGCAGAAGCAGTGCACCGCATCATGAACCCAACTGCAGTTGATGGCAAGCTGATGTTCTTTCTTGCCCTTGCTGGCATTGCCATCAACATACTAAACTTACTAATCTTGGGTGGCCACCATCATCATGGGGTGGGCGGTCATGATCACGACCATGGCCACAGCCATGACGATGCTGCTCACAGCCATGGCAGCGGTGGCCACAGTCATGGCAGCGGTGGCCACGATCATGGCAGCGGTGGCCACAGCCATGAGCATGATGCTCATGGACATGATGATGGCAACATCAATCTGAGAGGGGCCGTGATTCATGTGCTGGGGGACTTTGTGCAGTCTATTGGGGTGGCGGCTGCTGGAGCCCTCATCTGGTGGAAACAGGTAAGGAACGCTTGATTTCTGGGTGGCATGCATCCAATGACGAAGTCAGTGGCATATGATTTTCTGTCTGGTATGAAGTCAATGACCAGGCAAGGGGCATATGGTTGGATGTGTTGTGCATGGCTGCACATCCATGATGGGCAGCTGACTTTGGCGCTGTCAAATAGAATCTGCTGGAAGGTTTGGACATACAATGTCTGCATACGTGAGGTGCAGCTGTGCCTGCAGCAGGTCTGTAGGCTGTGTAGCAATGATATACAGAGAGGCTAGGATCTCAAATGCAGTGCTTAAGTTGCACCACTCAACAGCAGAACCCCAGCAATAAGCCCACACTGCTTTCCATTGCCAAGGCTCTGCTCAGGCGTTGCTTGTCTGGCAAGATGATGAAATCTGATTTGCACATGATTTGCAGGATGATCTAAGGTGGCAACTGGCTGACCCCATTTGCACCTTCATCTTTGCCATCCTGGTGCTCTTCACCACAAAAGCCATTTTGCGCGACATCTGGGATATCCTTATGGAGCGCGTGCCCCGCCAAATTGACATTGACAAACTGGAGCAAGGGATGCTTGCGGTATGACTCTGTTGCTGCTGTCTGCTTCAGAGCCAGCACTACAGCTGAGCACTGGAGCGTTGCATTACAGTTGATGCGTTGTAAGCATAAAACTGGCTGTTGGCAACAGGCCATGCAACATTGTTCCTGTCAGCCGCTTCAGCACATGCATAACAGATGTGCAGCACATATGCATTGTTTTTGTGCATGCATGTACGCATGCCAGTCTGTTTTCAGAGTCTTACAGCCAAGTCTACATCAAGCCTCCCATCAGACGGGCTGTTGAGGCAAGGTGGTTTTTAGCTTGTTGTCTCTGTCCTTACTTTGTTCATTTAAAAGCATGGCTTGACTGCTGACCTCTGCCAGCATGAACATCAAATCAGGTCACTGTCTAAATGTAGTGTTTTATCCTGATGTTTTCCTTCACAATTGCATTTGAAGTTTTTTGGCCAAATGGTTCATGTTTTTTTTAAATCAGTTGTTTTGTTTGCTGTGCAGATTGATGGAGTGGCAGAAGTTCATGACTTGCATGTTTGGTTGATCAAGCCTGGCATGCCCATCCTGGCTGCACACATCACCTCAACAGAGACCAGTGATGCCAATGCAGTTTTGGGCAGTGTCACTGTCTACTGCAGATCGTTTGGCATTGATCATTCCACAATACAGGTCTCAGATGCGGACTGCCCATGCATTAAGCAGCCTGAAACAAGCTCACAGGATCATCACCACCATGATCATGATCATGATCATGAGCAGGATCATGATAATCAGTATGCACATGATCACAGTCATGATAGCAGTGACAATCACAGCCATCATCAACATCATCACAATGGCCATGATCAGGCGCATGTTCATAACGATGGACACGATCATAGTCATAGTCAATCCAATAGTGATATGGTTTGACCTGGTGGACTGTAGATCAACAAGGTATGATACTATTGGGATGATCTCAATACTGGGCTATTGTGATGCCACACTTTGGGATACTGACACATCAGGTTCACAGAGAAACGCTCATGTTGTAGTGTAGTTCTACTTTTTCTGTAGCATTGTTTGGGGTGTCAGGTGTGCCTACAGGCGTTCATTAGCTTGATTTGTATATTGTTACCTCGACATCTCTACCAATGCAGAGTTGCTTTGTTCTTGGCCTTAGGCCGTCCTAACAAAGCTAGCCTGATGTCAGGTTTTGTTGCTTTGCATCTTGTAGGTTGACCCCTGCAGCTACCTCATGTCACATGCATTACACATGTGGTCAAGTGTCACTTCAATGCTGTAACAGTCCTGATTCCAGTTTCGCATGCTTCAACACTGCCCTCACACTAGATGTCATGTGCTTTAATTCATTTCCATATTACGTAAGATGTTGTGCCCGTCTTGAAATGAACTGTAATTATGTGATAATTTATATCACAGCCACCTGCTGATGTGGAACATCAACTGTGTGCTCCATTGCAAGCACAGAAGACATAAGAAGTCCAGCTGCACCTTAGAGAAGCTGCATTCTGTTGCATACTGATGCGCACGATCACAGAACCTTGACACTGGAGCAATATTGAACACCATTGCAAGCAGCTGCAGACTCTACACCATGCACGATTACTTTAGCAACAGTATGCCAGCACTCTACCAGTTTCACAATGACAGGCAATTTCATAGTCTGGTGGGCAAGGCTAGTCCTCTTCTTCATCCTTATCCTTGTCATCATCCTTATCCTCAGCCTTACCGGGCGCCTCATCTGCTGGGGCTTCCTCATTTTCAGGCATAGCGTCATCAGTATAGTTCTGTACAGAAGCACACAAAGCAGTTGTAAGAATGACAGTCATGCTGAAACTGGATGCGTGCAAACCTAGAAATCGAACAGTGAAGGGTCAGTAGCAACACAGCAAACATCTGCAGACTGACCCCACAAGAGAGCTCAACTTTCAGACCAACCGAGCCCACAACACTCAAAAACAGCAATGCAGACTCACACTCTTATCGATGCAAGAGCTCAAACCTGAAACTCAAGCAACATTGCAAACGAGATCAGCAACTGTGCCAACAGCTTGCGACCCTTGTAAAACAAAACAACAGGGGTTCATTTCTGCCTGTGCAGTGTCATCCCACCTGCAAACGCATTCTCAGGCACTGAGTGCAAATACATGCATGCCTGACCTGCTGCAGTTCTACCATACCTGCTCGAATGCATTCTCAGGGACTGAGTACAGGCGCATGACTGGCTTGTTGGGCTCCTTAACAATCAGGTATTTGCCCTCATCCAGCTTGAGGCAGAGGTCAATGACAGCCCTGACAATGCCCCAGCAGTTCTCCATGTGCAGGTTGATTTGCATGGCAAAGTCCTTGGGCTTGCACACCTGCAAGTGTGGAGTCAGATTGAATCTTTCTGAACATGGTATACCGTCAAATGTAGTACTTTTGTTGAATCAGGGCACACACTGGCACGCTGTAGGAGATGTCCAACTGCATTGTGAGTTGTATCGCAAGCTGCATCATGAGCTGTACCAGAAAACGATTGTTATCTGATTATTGATATTACGATTATGATGATTACTATTACTGTTGTCATCACTACCATTACTAGCACTATTGTTTACGGTTATTGTTACTTTCAATAGTGTTATCCTGAGCTGTACTACAAGCTGTATGATGTCTGAGCAATATCCTGCCTGAACAATAGATTTGCAGCATGCCTATTCTGCCAGGGATGCCAACACAGGCATGCAGCTATGCTAGGTCATGATTCACCCATCACACCTTTTGCTTGATGACAGACTGCACTGAGTTGCACATGGAATGGCATACAGAGTATTTGATCAGCAACAGGTGTCAGCATATATGACATGACTTGTCCGTACAACCATGCAGTCTGTGCTGACAAACCATGATCTGCATAGTCACTCAGCAGCGGAAGGGCTTGCACTGCAACAGTGTCAAATAGGCGCTGACCAATAAACCACGCTTACCAGAACACAGCAAATACCACCGTACTGTACAGCAAAACAAAAGAAATGCCATGCTTTACAGAATCACAAAAAAACTCATGTCAACCAGCATGACCATAGGTGTAGGGGTGTGTGTGTGTGTGTGTGTGTGTGTGTGTGTGTGTGTGTGTGTGTGTGTGTGTGTGTGTGTGTGTGTGTGTGTGTGTGTGTGTGTGTGTGTGTGT
>JAABUK010001190.1_pt1 | contig 50631 bp, 64 predicted proteins | sample 5559141 | NCBI WGS metagenome assembly JAABUK01 (sample SAMN10711869, study PRJNA513367) | rock metagenome | isolation source: Antarctica rocks | place: Antarctica: Victoria Land, Pudding Butte nord | collected 2016-01-03 | reverse complement strand
TACTTTCTTTGAAACTTTTCCTGTTCTTTTACTAGACAAAGATGGTGTTGTAAGAGCAGATGTACCTTTCCGTCGAGCTGAATCTAAATATAGTGTAGAACAAGTTGGTGTTTCTGTATCTTCTTATGGTGGCGAGTTAGATGGAGTAACCTTTAACGACCCTGCTACAGTAACAAAATACGCACGACGTGCTCACATCAGCTATATCGTGTATGGGGCAAACATGGCCTTAGAGACTTTGCAGTCATTCCCCTGCCAGTCTGTAGCAACCTCCGTGACATTAGGATCAACAAGGACTTTGCTAGCAAGTGCGCTCACATTGAAGCCTTCTGGATCAGCACGTTTCAGACCATCCAACCCAGGGGCTACAATGTGCGCAACATCATTCCTGTGCACTGTCACAGGAATAGGGCGACAGCTGCCATGCAACTTGCACATGGGGCTGCTACTGCTGCAGCTACTGTTGGGCGTGCAAATAACACCAGGCTTGATCTTGACACCGCTGTTGGAGCCCCCACCATCCTCCGCCTGCTTTCCCACCCTTGTTTCCTTATAGTCCAGACAGTAACACACCCTTTCCTGAGCCACCACTCCAAGGCACTGATGCTTCCTTTTCAGGTGAGCCTCCTTTTGTATCGTATACACTTACTGCATGTGAGCTCCTGACATCTCTTGGGGGGGGTCACATGGATATATCTGGAGTACGGATCTCAAATTGACATACAAGAAGCTGATGACCCTATTGTGCTGTGCATATGCAACATGGCCAGGCGTACACTCAGCCGGACCCTAGCTCTTCTCTCTGATTTCAGCTTGGACAGGCTGAACGCTCTGAGGCCTTGGCATGCTGAAGAACTCTGGACCTAATGTAACATTTTGTACGTCAAATCTCAGCCTATATGAAATTTGCTGTATGAGGTTGCCCTCATTCCCAGGAAACTGCGTATAGTGCGGTTCATTACGTCCGCGCTAGACAAAGCCCACCTTAACGCCATTCTGCATGAGCCAGCCATCCAGGCGGCCATTCCTGCAGTTTGTAGGGAACAAAGCCGGCAAGCCTTTGCTTAGTCATAAAATATTGTGTTCCTATTGGCAGGAGATGGGTGAATACCAAGAAATATGCCTTGATGACCTATGTACCACCGCAGACCATCAGGATGGCCCGTGTGGGTGCAGGTACATACCAGATGAGTACAAGATTGCTGACCATCTCCTCACCAATGACCCTGGTGTTTTGCCTACTGAAAAGTCAAGACGCCTTTGTCAGCTTTGGTGCAGAGCACCGCCTAGGATATGGCCCCTCATTCTTCACCACAGAGACTAAAACATCCATCTTTGAGCTGTTGCATGACCCAGTGACATACTTTGCATGCAAAGCTGGTCTGCGCATTGGCACGTTTGGTGTCACGAATGAAAACCAGGTGTCATGAGCAGGGTGGCAGAGGTCCTTGATACCATACCTATTGACACTACAGGTCAGGCAGGCACTCCCTTGACCTATGATGCTTCTGATGCAGCAGTCATGCAGACACATGGGACATGGTGTTGTCTGCACCAGCATGGACAATGCCATGGTGTTTCAGTGTCCTGAGGCATATGTCACTTAGTATTGTCTGATATTGAGCATGCCATTACCTACTGCACTAAAGAGCCTGACAGAGACCAGTTGGTTCAGGTACACGACTTCTTTCTCAGCCATTTTGGCATGCCTGTTGACCACCACTGTTAGGATATACATCACTACATTGGCACTGTGAAAATGCATAAGGAGCCAACAGGTGCACGCTGTATCTCCAGCTCCTCCACCAGCTCCATACGGATCATCTCCATCTGGTTGAATAGATTGTTAATGACTTGTCGCTTCACACTGATCACTTGTTTGCTAATGTCATGCGCTTTGTCGGCATTGAGGTCTCGTTGACACACCACCGCTGGATTTTGACGAACAATGCACATGTCATCCCTCTTGTTCAGGCATGGAATTCTCTATACTCTGACAGATCTGATGTACCCCCGCCCCTGGATACAAGCTGGTGATTTTCAGCGTCTGTATACCAATATAGACAGGCGGGATATGCAGGCAAACATCATGCAGCTTGTCAGAAACATTTTTGCTTTGGACAGCCACCATACTCATACTGGCATTAAGCAAAAGCAGTGACTCAAGCAAGCACAGATGATCTCATTGGAAGGTACTAGGTATGGTTTAGGGGATGCAGGCGCCTACTTTATCTTTGACGTTCAAACTTGAATAGTGGCTTGGCTTCCTGTTGCATAACATGTTTGTCAGCTTTGGTGGCAGGATCAGGCGTTGAAAACAGGCAACCCCATGGGGACGAACTGTGGTTCTCAGCTGACCAACTTCTTCTCGGCCATGTATGAGTTGCGATCCTGCAGGAATATTATCCGCAGTATTCAGGACCTCACCTTGGCTGCTGCACTTTGCGCAACTGCCCATCACATCCTCCAAGCTTTCATTCTCACCAGGAGGTACAGTGATGGTGTACTGTCAGTCAATAAGCCGTATCTCACCCTCTTCCTATACACCAACCAGCGCCCAATCTCACGAGAATTTCATGGCATCTATTCCCCTGCCATATTGGGGGCTATATTGCGGGTGTCCATAGGCTGTGGGCACTCAGCACTTACAGGACCTACTGAACTACACAGGTGATGTTCCACACCATACCACAGGAGTTCGATTTAACTGTTTGCAGGCTTAGATGTAGGGTTTTAGTGTAGGAACACTTTGGCACATTTTTGCACTGTGACCTATGTTCATAAGCTGCACCATGGGACACCCATGTTTTGTGTCCTCCGGGTCCATCGTTATTGCACCTGCCTCGCCATTTTTGCTACCTGTCCCAAATGATGCTACATGGGCGCAGTGCATTGCATGCTTTGTTCATTCGGCTTGTACACTCCGTATTCATTGCAAAGCACCCCGTCCAGCACAGGCCTTCGAGTCTTAGCCTCTCTGCATGTGAAGAGCGCAGACCTTGTCGCAAAACTATGACCACAGCGCTTGTCACAGCCAACACACCACACCACCACCCAACTACAGACCAAGCCAGCCATGAGTGCATGTTTCTTTTCTGTGCCTGGGACTGCCTTGCCTATGCCTGGAGATTGACCTTTGCTCTTGGAAGCTACCATCTGACTCAAGGCCACTTCTGGATTTTGTTTTTTAGGTAGTGCTTCGATACCAACATCTGGCCTGCTTTCAACGCTTCTGGCCGGCAATATTCAGCTCAGCCAACAGCCGCGGCTTCAGCGTCGGACATCCAGATGCCAGCGACTCATATGATCGACCTCGAATGCGCTGCCTCTGGCGTAGCCTACGCCGCGTAGGCAGTGCCGCAAAACCAAGAGACGCCTAAGCAACCTTCGAGTTCAAAATGGTCCCAAAACGCAGTAGTGTGAATAGGGCAGTAGGGTTTACGCGGATCCGGGATCAGAAGATTGCATAAGCCAAAATTTTGACCTCCGTTTACTCGATATCGTGAACAATCTGCTGGCGCTTGCAGCTTGCAGTGGGACACTGCGATTGAGGCTTTGGCGAATTGCCGGCGTGCCAGCTGAGTGCACCGTTGGTTCAACGTCATCAAAAAAGGAGGAGAGAACCGTCGTGATGGCACAAACAAACAGCAAGTCAGAGGAACTCGGTGAGCTGCAAAGTGCTGTCGCAAATGGCAACGGCCAACTGGCGTGCTCTAGTCAGCAGCAAGACGTGCGGGGCTCCAGATCTGCATGGTATACGAAGTGGACGAGCATACCGTCGGGGCCCATCCCTCACATAAAGACCCGGCCTGACTACAGAAGCAGACTACCTCCCAGCGTACAGGAAGTGGCCGCACAGTTCAGACCTGTGGTGCAAGATGGACAGTGGACTACCGGCCTCTTTGAATGTTGGTTTCACAAGCACAGGCACGCAGGCCGTCTTGAGTCGAGCTCGGTGAAACTGTGTTATGGAATTTTGTCCTGTCCGAAACCATCGCATGCTTGCCCAGTAGCTGATCACAGCATATCAAAAATGTTTCTCGATGCATTGGCCCGCGGTTACGTTGTCTGAATGCGTGCGCACAGGATTGTCAAGTCTGCAGTCCACATCCCTTGCTGGGAAGCTTGCCGAGTAAATCCGGTGAGAAAGTTTACCTCCATGACCGTGGCATCTCTGTGGAAAGCTGGCGTGGGTAATGTTGCACAACTGCTTTTAACACCTGGAGCGCGCAGGCTGTCCCTTACCATATGAACATACCATGCCTAGTTGGAGAATTGTCTGCATATCTATCTTTTGGAGATTTCTGGGTATATATGCGCACCAATTGTTTTGCATATGGCAAGCTTTGCCTATGTAATACCAAAAATGAAGTATGGTGTGCTGCTGATCTGCAAAGATTCTACGTTCTAGATGTGGCCCTCATACAACGCAGAAAATGACATGCAGTGTGCATGGGATGGCTTTTGTTTTGGGCGTACTGGGAAGGAGTGTTGGTGGACGGGGTGGCATGATGGGCGCTGGGCTCGTGCTGCACATGGTGCTCAACTTGGTTTTGAGTATAGATGGAAGGTGCTCAAGCCAGAGTGTCTCCCTTTTTGCCATTGTGATCAAACATACGCCACTGTTGCACCAAGATGTCCCTTCATGTGCTGCAGATTGCATTCACCTCTGAATGCAGATGAGAGCTGACCAAGCAACACTTCTCTTTGAATTTTGCAGACCCGGCATCAAGCTGCTGTGCTGCTTGAGCTTCAGAGGTTTAGAAGCACATGCTTTGCGTGTGATGGCATTTATGCAGGTCTTAAGTCGCCCAACAGGTCAAACCCATGCATCATGCCTTGGTTACTACCCCATATTCATGCATTGCAAGCTCATTGTCAAGCTTCGCTATGTGCAAGCACCTTGGCAAGCTTGCAAAAACTCCCGACATGTCATACTGCAGAGAGGTGAGAACTGGCATGGTACAACAGCTGCCTTGGGAAGCTATGTCTTTGCAGTCAACTTGGCGCTGAGCATATTGCTCAGCTTTGGCTTTGGCGTGGGTGGCAGCTTCTGTCTGAGTTTTGTGGGCTTCACAACATGCCATTCCAGGCTGCACCTGCGCCGCAAATATGGCCTTCAATCAGCTTGCTGCTTGCCGGAAAGAATTGATGACTGCTTGGTTCATACGGTAAGCCTAGCCAATGCAATCAGACGCAGGTGATGATTGATGTTTGCAAAATGCATTTGAAGGTATGCAATTGGATGTGATGGGTGTTTCATATGCAAATGAGTCACAGATGCGTACGCAAAAAAGCCATGTTGGTAGGAAAGTGTGACTGCTTGCTTGCAAAGTCAATGTTGTTGCTCAGCTCTTTGATGATGCATACCGTAAAACGCATTCGTCATGCATGTGTCTATGTGCCTTTGACAGAAATTGAGGCAATTGCTGCCTTTGCAAAGGCATCCTTCACTATTGCATAGGCCTTTTGCTATCAGAAATGTTTGCCAAGGCTCAGTCAGATATTGTTCATGAAGCCCAGAGTTCTGCTGTGTATACGCTGTAGGCGTTCATGAGGGTGCGTGATTTTGCCATTGATTGTGATGCTGACCCAAGTCTGATGCATGCAGTGCTGCATGTACTGTGCAAGCCATCAAGAGATCAGAGAGCTAGCTTACAGAGGACATGATGGTCCAGGAATCTCAATCCTGGATGTGGTGCCGCAGTCATTCAAGCATTTGCCTGGCGCGACTGAAAGTATTGCTGCACGTCAAGTGGAAGTACAGCTCTTGGTTGAAGCTCAGCTTCACGGCAAGTCTGCACATGTGCCACCAACTGCTGCCATGGAGATGTCTAGATAATCCACTGATCAAGGCATGAACTTGATCAGCATATTCTCATTTGTCCATAGTCCAGATGCAAATGCGTCAGAGGATTCACCCAATTGTCAACTTGGTTTGAAGGAGCTCCACACTGGCTGTCTTTGCAAACTTATTCCATATGGCAACCCAATCTGTCATGGCTGGCATCATTGCAGAGTGCTGATTTAGAACAGCTTGTACAAACTAGTATTAGTGGGAGTGTGGCATCTCACTGAATATTCATGTAAATACCATCAATACAGTTCAAGACCACTGCATTAACTGCCCCATGCTTTTACCTTGGTCTGCTCTATCACAAGCAACCATGGTTTCATTGCATGTACATGCAGCATATTACAACACTGCAAGCTGAAGGAAAGTATAGTAAACCTCCTGACATAACCGCCCGCAGCGGCGCTGGCAATTCCTGAAACATAAACTAGCATGCATGGCAGCCTTGTCTCTTGCTGCCTTGTTGCTGCTCATGCAATCCCAGGAGCCTGCAACACAGGAAAACTGTGAATGGAATACACACAATACACTCCTGAGCATGCTGTGCCTGTCCGCCGATCCTGTTGGGTGAGAGGTGACCAGTGGGGACAGCATTTTGCCCAGGCAGTGCTGCAATGCCTTGGTGTTGGGCCACTGCACAGCTGTATGAAGAGCAGATCTTTGTAGGTGTAACTGCAGTGACACAAGCCTGTTGTGAGCCTTTCATGCAGGGCAACACTGAATAGTGGGGACGACATTTTGCCCAAGCAGTGCTGAAATGCCTTGGTGTTGGGTCAATGCACAGCGGTATGAAGAGAACTCTTCGTAGGTGCACCAAGGCACTGCAGCACTGCTCAGGGCAAAATGCATTCCCCACTGCGCAGAGCTGCTCTGCAAAACAGGCTCACAGCAGGCTTGTGTCAGTGCAAAAACACCTGTGAAAATTTGCTCTTCATACAGGTGTGCAGTGACCCAGCACCAAGGCACTGCAGCACTGCTCAGGGCAAAATGCATTGCCCACTGCTCAGAGCTCAGAGCTGCTCTGCAAAGCAGGCTGAAAGTATGCTTGTGTCACTGCAATTACACCTACGAAGTAAACATTTTTATAAATGTGAATTATAGGTTTATTTTAAAAAAGCGATAATAAAATTTTTGTTAGAAAAAAAATGATTAACAAATATTTCTGCTTTGTACATTAAAGTTTTTGAAACAAAAAATATATTGAAATAAAACTTTTTAGGAAGATTCCTACTGCTTAAATATAATTATTGTCTTTATGTACTTAAAATTTTATCATAATCTTACTATTTTTCAATTGTAAAAGATTGTTTTAAACTTTTTATTGCTTTTGTCTTTTAAAGCTTAGATAAAAGGTGTTTATAATAAAAAATAACTTCAGTAAATTCTTCGGTTAAAAAACATTTTTCTGTTAATTTTTCAGCTTCTTTTTTTGGTATTTCTGAAAAAATAAGTAGACTTAAAAGTCTTTCTTTGGAAGATTCTAATGGAGAGTAAAATTTTACTAAAGATTTGGGAAAACTTTTTACTTTAAAATTGGATAAAAAATCTTTTATTTGACTATTTGTAAGACCAATAAAAGCTTCATAAAAACCTTCAAGAATTATTTTTTTATGTTCTTTTATATAATTTTGCTTTTCAAGCATTTTTCTAACAGGAAAAGCAGTAATTAGTAAGTATTCCAATATTAAAGACCAATGAAAAGACATGTATTCTTTTTTGTTTTTTGTTGGAATTGTACTACAATTATTGTAGTAATTATTTAATTGATATTTAATTGCATTACAAACAATAAATTGATAAGGTACGTTTTCTAAAGTGTATATTTTACCATGAAAATCTTTTAGAAATACTCTCTCATTTTCAATAAAAAAACCAATAAAAAGCAAATTAGACCAAGAATCGTCGTTATATGTAGTAAATTCATGTGCCCCCACGTCAATAAGAAAATCTTTAAATGAATAATATGGCTGAAAGCTATTATTATAAAAAAGTTCCATGGCCATAAATTCTCCAAAAGGCCAGCTCTTTTCGATTTTATCAAGCGGAAAATTTTCAATAGTATTATTCTTTTTAGTCATAAACTTGGTATAAAAAATATAATTAGGTTGTTTTTTTTTATAGTTGAAAAATAAATAGTAACCTGACAAAAAAAAGCTTAACAAAAATAAGATCTGAAACAAAAAATGCTTGACACTCTAACAAAAATTAAGTTTGAAACAAAAAATGCTTGACAAAAAAAGCGAATGGTTTAGTGCTGCTCAGTGCTGACAGGCTTGCGTCTCTGGATTTAGCTTACTTGTCACTACAGCGTTGAAGGGACTCAGGGATGGTGCACAGCAGCACTGCTCAGGTCCTAAGACACTCCTTATAGTGATGCGCTGTTCTACAAAGTAAGCTGATTACAGTCTTTGTGCAGTAGCTTTCAAATTCAATGGAATGACCTCCCACCAGACTTGCCCCTGAACAAAGACTTGAGTTCTGTGCCGGCAAGCTGCTGTCAAATAAACTGGATTGTCAGCAAGCACAAGTGATGTATGAACATCAGATTGGCTTATATCAATTTCATCACCACCTCTAAATTGCAAGCATACTGGAAGACCAGCCACAAAGAGGTTGTGCTTGGCGAAAATAATATACAGGACTACAAGATAAAACGTCACCCAACAGAAAGATGGTATGGGTACACTGTAGCTGCAACATCCACAAATCAGCTGTTGTTAAGACTATCTGTTGAAAATACTGTAAACCTCATCACTAGAAGCGCAACAAAATACAATTGAACATCGACATTGCTCCATTATCAAATAGCATGAAACATCAATTGCCATTGGACTGCTGTGGCTGCTAATAGATACATGCATGTTTTGAATTTGCAATAAACCCATCAACAGGCAGCATGTTCTTTGATGAGACGTCTGTCCAATCATGGTGCCTTTGAATCAGCTAACATATACAATGATCACATGTCCACGGATGTGCTCGACGCTGAAAGAACATCATCAGGACAAAAGCTGGCTGGCTGTTCATGCTCAATTGACCAGTGCAGTCCATCAGAAATCAGACCTTAGATGTTGTAAATTCAGAACATACTTTGTGAAAGTGGGCAAACGCTAGACGCAAAAATAACTCACCTTGTAACGATACGCATGCACTGAGTGTGAATTAGAGCCAGATCAAATAGTTAGGCACAATTCAGTGATGGAAACAGACAGAAAAACAGACTGAAAATCGCAAGTTAGCAAAGACCAAACAAGGCCATTGCTTTGCACATTATCTGCACACATACCTGCAGCACATGGCGGCGACCATAGCATCATGCTCTTTGGACAATTGCTGGATCAGGACCTTGCGCATAGTATGGCAAAATGAATGCCATGCAGTTCCAGCCATGGAGAAAGCTCTTCATGCGATACCTGTATCATCTATGGATGGTGAAGCCTTGCATCCTCTGAAGAAAGCCACAAACAGGCTAGACACAAGGGGAACATGCTGGAGCCTGTCATGTGTGACCGATTTTTAATAAATGACTTGCAGCCAGTTGGTCTCACTAAGGCCTGCTGCATGAGTCAGTGCGCTCGTAGGGACCTCATTGCGCTGAGCTGCCAGGACCTCAAGCACGCGCAGATCATCTGCTGTGTAAGGATAGGCTTGGACCATATACACTGCCTGCTGAGTGACTGTCAAGATCTGCAGTACACCTGTAGTGCTGAAGATGCATGCTAGTTGCATCCGTGGCCACAATTGTTTGAAACAGACCGTCAGACACTGAATGAAAGCCTCTACCAAGCAACACTCGCAAGACAAATAAGCAACATGGCCGCCACTCATTAGTGGACGGAGTGTATCAGCTAAATTGACAATTGCCCAAAGGCGATTATATGCCCGTATGACGAGGCACGCATGCTCAATTAACCAGCAGAGCCTCACCCCGCGCCAAAAGGCAGATACCTGCTGCATGTAAGTCCTGAATTCTGCAGCACTATTGTTGTGCAGCTGCTGTGCAAGCTTTCCAACAGCAGCCAGCCTAGTGGTAGGCTCGAAAGTTGTCTGGATGGCTCCTACAGGAGTGTGGCGTAGCAGCTCCTTGCGCTCACAGGACAAGAAGCCAAGCCTGGCATAGAAGAGCCGCCTCAAATGCATCACATCCACTTGCTGGGATTCTGTCAAATTCAGCGCCGCCTATAAGATAACTTCATGATCTGGGTAGACGTCGTAGGTGCAGATTTCTGTTGGCTTTTAGCAGCATTGCGTGCGCATGCAACGCGTGCCACAGAGTTGCCAGTAATAGCAGCGAGCGCATTTGCTGTGTCACAGCTGCCTGTGACAGCATCACATACAACGTGAAGCATGAGAGATGATGCCGATGGCATCGACTGCACGTGCTTTGAGCCTCAAAATTTGTGCAGAGGTGTCAGGTTTTTTCATATCATGAAGTACAAAGGAGGCAGTTTCCAGCATCACACCACCTACCAGTAAGTCTTGGTACCAAAGGTCAGAAAGTTGAGTGGCACTTGTGCCCATAGTTCCATCCAACTTAATTGCGGTAAAGGCAAGATTTTTTTTTCACATTGCCGGCTGCCAAGAAGACCAACAAGGAGCTGCACTGACTGGTCCACTTGCCCATGTCCTAATGCATAGCAGGGTTTGCTCTGTTCTGCACCATATTTGCAAAGCAAAGACTAATCTTCCGATTATATGCCTGAACATATAATGATGGTATGACACCCAGGGGCTGTGCATGCATGATGCATTGTACAGACACACTATTGCTGCATGTACGCAAGTCCCGTAAGATTAAGGCAGAGGCGGGTCGCGATACATTATATCGGAGATTTTCATGCTTACCGCGAATACCGTTGCAAACTCAGTAAAAGGCATTGCATCAACATCCTGCACAGTCTTGAGCAGCACTGGATTACCCAGGACAATCAATTTGATCCTGTCTTGCACATTGGCAGAAGCAACTATGAGATTGCTCCCATCTCCCTCACTCTGCAGCCACATGCAACAGTAGCGCAACCTGTTTGCAGTGGAGAGGGCCATATGTACACATGTGTGCTCAGCAGTCAAAGTCAAACCCTAAAGTCAGCTATTGAGACAGCGTGAAAAGATGGGAAACAAAACAGACTGGACCCAGAGCAGTGTTGGTGCTTATCTTACAGCAGAGCACACAGTATTGCTGCAGTCTGTAATAGATGCGCCACATGTTGGGCTTGACTGAAGGATACAAGAGCCGGAAAGATAAGCAATGAAGGACCACATTAGCTGAGTGCATGGCACACAGCACTGCAGCGTGCTCATGCAGCGTTTTGTTGATTTTGTACCTTATCAAGACATGCATAGGCACATCAGGCAGGATTGAAAGCTTGCGCAGGCAGCAGGCAGCCAGCTTACCTCAGCTGAATCTGAACTGCCAGACCGAGTGAGCTTTGTTATGGTCTCAAGCCATGCATTTTTATCTTCAAGCTGCCTTTGGCTTACATTCCACTGTTGAAGGCGAGCTTCATTGGCTGCCACCTGACCTTCTAGATCCTCAACACGGTCCTGCAGCACGGACTGCAAGCCATACATTGGAAGCAGGTTTGCTGTGCAACCAACTCTCCCTGACTGAGAGCAAAGAAATGTCGGTCGCGCGAAAGTCGCGCTGCATGTGCGACAGGCTTCTGAGGTTGGCAAGAAGAGCTTACTTTCTGTCGTTGCCGGAGCCGCTGTTGTGCTTGTGAATTCTGCTGCTTCCTGCGGTCCCTTGAACGCCTCAAATGCAAGCTCGACCGCCTGTTGACAGGCTGCCCTGCTGTCATTGTGGACTGGCCTGCAGGCTCTGGGAGCGTAGTGTCACGTCTCGCGGGTGATGCAATATATGTGTAGAAGCTGAAGGTTGTGAGACGGCAATCAGCAAGTCGTCGAAGCCTTCAAGTATGTCTTCGGAGAAGTCCCGCAGTGGAAGCTCTTCGGGGATATCCTTTAGGCATGACATATTGCAGCCTCGCGTCCACGATATTTCGCATACAGGCACTCAGGGCTGTACTAGAACGCTGACGGGAGCTTGCGAGGCAAGAAAGTCCACTTTCATCTTTCTTACCTAGGGGGAGAGAGAGAGATTACAATGCTTACTGCCGAATCTCGGGTAATCAATTTGTATCCTCGTAATACGAGATATCGCTTTTAGAATTTCCACAACCCACCCTCGGCATTTCCCGGTCGTGTTCTGTCCCCCAGCGTTATTTCTCATCGGTTCTCCAGAGTCCCCCACCGCGCCTCATGCGAAGTTGGCCTCGGCAGGGGGGAGCTGAGTGCTGAGTTGAGATGTCACTCACATGAACAGTTCAAACGTCGAGCAGGGCTTTCCTTGTGCAGCGCCGCGACAAACGCAATCGAGGGCGACGCAGCTCTGATCGTATTGCTATGGGTTACAGTCAATTTTGACGCAATGCTCTGTCCGCTCGCCTTGGTGCAAAAACCACTCGAGGGCTTCTTTGATAAGGACGATCTGCAGTGGGTCCCCCGGCGTCTGCAAGTAGGCATCAACAAGGGGGAACTTGTTGCAGACGCCTACATACCAGCCGAAAGATTCCACGAGTTTTATCATGGTAAATGACCCCGTTAAAGCAGCTCACATGCACCTGCAGTCACTGGACTGCTGACCTGTTTGTCTGCCTGCCACAGGAGAATGTTTAGGAAGTCAAACCATGTTTTACATGGCCAAGAAAGAAGCAACACCGGCGGATTCTCTCAAGCGGCCACAGGACAACTCTCTCCTCACTCAGGAGACATACCACTGCAGCTACGGTCCACAGGACAACATAAGCTGTGTGCCAGAAGCGTTGACGCAAAAGCAGCCTTCTCAAGGTAGCAGAGTCAGCGAAGCAGCCAGAGGCGAGTCACGCAAGTGCGGCTGTCTGTCCCAGTTCATAGCCAGCAGACTTTACTTTCCATCCGGCATCCTGACCACACAAATGCAGATGGCAATGCTGTCCTGGCTGTGGAGTAGATGCCAAGGGTGTGAAGCACCTGCATGGACCTGCTCTGTCTCAGACAATGAAGGACTGGGTCCGCACCAGCTTGTTGAATGGCAATATACCACTCAGCAAATCCGGAAGCAGCATGCCACATCAGCAATGCCACGCATAGACAGCAACACAGCTGACAGAGACTGTTTCCTGAACAGTCAAGACATACGCAACATTGCTCAAAAGCTGGCACAGCTCACCTGGAAGCTTCATGACAATGAGGCTCAGTCTGTGCGCTTGTTCTACCAGCAGCATTCAGAGGATGTGTTCATGTACCAAGAAGAGCGCTCAGCACAGCCGCAGCCAGCTGCCACTCAGCCAGCAGCTGCTAACAGCGAGCCAGGTGTTGCTCAGGCAGATGACAGCGCTAAGCCAGCAGGCGATGGTCAGCTGCAGCACCCTCAGAAGTTGGTCATGAAATGGATGACCCCCTTCATGAAGGGCACTCTGCTGAAGTATGGCAACAGCAACATCGTCTTGCTTAACGCCACGTTTGGCACCAACCACATGAAGATGCCACTGTACACTGGCCTTGTCATTGATGAATTTGGCAATGGTGTACCAGACTTCATGGTGCTATGCCAGAGTGTCAGCCAGGAGGGTATTGGCAAGTGGTTGGCAGCTTTGCTGCAGCACGTGCAGCACGATCATCCTGATTGGATGTGCTCATGCATCATGTTTGCTGACTCTATTGCCGAGATCAATGCAATCAGGTAGACAATCATTGTATGCAGCGTTGAATTGAAAATCATCACTGCATACATTGCTACCAACAATTGCACTCCTTGGTGCCATCCAGTGCATGCACTGATTGATGCCTTTTGTCTGTCAACCAGGTTTTATCCAGATTGGCCATGACTGTCAACGTATGTTGCTGCCTCTGTCATATGGTCCAGCAGTAATAGCAGCAATATTGCCTTACTGAAACATAGATGGTAGCATCATCTATTGTTGACAGGGGAATGTGCTAGTGCAGGGAGGTCTTTGGCATCTATGGTGTGCGTGTCTTCCTCTGCTTCTGGCATGTCAAGAGGTCATGGCTGAAGAATATGTATTGAAAGTGTCCTCGGAACCTTCAGCATGCCATGTTTCTGCACATGGAAAGGATCATGCTGAAGCTTCAAGCCGTTGGACAGAGCAGCCAGAGCTTCAAGGAGCAAGTACATGACGCAGTTGAAAATTTTTGCGCAGACCATGCTGAGCAGACTGAGTTTGTTGGCTACTTCTGGAAGACCCGGGGACACAAGGCTGGTGAGTGAACACCATCAACTCCTGCTCATGCACCTGCTCCTATTCATGCACCTGCTCATGACAGCACAGCATGCCACCAACAGATCCACACAGCAGTGAACAGGATGTGGGACATGGCTGCTGATGATGCTGAAATGCATCAGCACTTGCTCAGCCAAATCAACAGTTTGGAAGGAAAGCTGGCAGCCATCCAAGCAAGTCATGCAACAGGCACAGCTCATCCAATGGCTACTCTGAGCAGAGTGCAGGACACGTGGGGCAACTCTGTGGTTAGGTAGTGAACCATTGGGCTGGACAGGTACCCCAAGTCCAAGCACAGGAAGATTGAACAGCCAGCGTCAGCAGCAGCAAGCCAGCCAAGTGAAGCAGAGGCTGCACCTTTCAGTAAAGTCAAACCCTCCAGAAAATGGTTGGACCAAGGCAGCAGGCCAAGGCTGCAAGTGCACGAGGTGAGCAGGAGAACAGCTCAGCAAAGGCCAATTCAATCCCACCTGGTGCACCATCAGCTGTCTCTCTCAGCTGTCTCTCTCACGCTAGTCTCTCCGTCTCTGTGTTCGCTTACAGCTTTGGATCGGACATCAAGGTCAGTTCCTACCGAGCGACTGTTACGGCCATCGACCGGCTCACGATGAGCCGCACGGCTCTCGGTAGAGGCCAGATGCTAGCTTACAACCTTGTGCAGCCCGAAGGCGCTTCAGCCGCTGACGTCAGTCGTGCTCTTGTGTTGTGTGAAACAAGAAAGAACAGATGGAGACCCGAGGAGCGAGAGAGACACGCTGACGAGGACACGCTCAAACAGCTGTAAGGGCAACATGATCCAGAAGGGAGGCGTAAGAAGGGAAAACTGCTGCGCAATGAAGAGTTCTTCATAGCCCTTATTCTCGATGGGGAAGGATGTGGTGATGCGGTGCCGCCTAGCTGGCGTGAGCCGGTGGACCACCTTATCAACCGCAACAAACGTAGCAGAGAGGACGCTTTTGCCAAGGCAATCGAACCTGTGCAGCTGCCCGCACTGGCGGACTTTGACGTCGTGGATGCTGACAGGTAGCAAAAGTGCACTGTGGTAGCTTATGAAAGGTGCAATCGCAAAGCAAGTCCCCAGGTTTTGCTTGTTTGACTGCAGTCTGCCCAAGGAGATCAGGAAGTCAACACAGGTGCTCAGCATGCCATGCTTTGCTATCAAGCTCTGGAAAGACTACCCTACCAGCACGGCTGAAGAATGGGACAAGCTGTTGAATTATGCAGTGGCGCTTAGACATTTTCGGTCAAGCCATTCATGAACATACTGGAACATGCTAGTAACACTTAGTCAGCTTGCTGTATGGAGAGCAAATCTCCATAGGTGTGATTGCAGTGACACAAACCTGCTGTGAGCATGTTTTGCAGAGCAGCACTGAAGAGTGGGAAATGCATTCTGCCTTGACCAGTGCTGCAGTGCATGAGTCTTGGGTCAATGCACACACCTGTATGGAGAGCAAATCTCCATAGGTGTGATTGCAGTGACACAAACCTGTTGTGAGCCTGTTTTGCAGAGCAGCACTGAACAGTGGGAAATGCATTCTGCCTTGACCAGTGCTGCAGTGCATGAGTCTTGGGTCAATGCACACCTGTATGGAGAGCAAATCTCCATAGGTGTGATTGCAGTGACACAAACCTGCTGTGAGCATGTTTTGCAGAGCAGCACTGAAGAGTGGGAAATGCATTCTGCCTTGACCAGTGCTGCAGTGCATGAGTCTTGGGTCAATGCACACACCTGTATGGAGACCAAATCTCCATAGGTGTGATTGCAGTGACACAAACCTGCTGTGAGCCTGTTCTGCGATGCAGCACTGAACAAGGGAAATGCATTTTGCCTTGACCAGTGCTGCAGTGCATTGGTGTTGGCTCACTGCACACCTGTATGAAGAGCAAATCTGCACAAGTGAATTTCCAGGGCAAAATGAGCTCCCCAGTGTTCAGCGCTGCTCTGCAGAACAGGCTCACAGCTTGCACTTTGTCACTGTGTTTACACCTATGCAGATTTGCTCTGTATCCAGGAATGCAGCGAGCCAGCACCAATGCACTGCAACACTGCTCAGGGCACAATAGCTTTCCCACTGTTCGGTGTTGCTCTGCAAAACAGGCTCACAGCAACCCTGTGCCACTGCAACTACACCTGTGGAGATTTGCTCTTCATCCAGGTGTGCATTGATGCAAGACCAATGCACTGCAGTACTGCTCAGGGCACAATAGCTTTCCCACTGTTCAGTGTTACTCTGCAAAACAGGGTCACAGCATCCCTGTCCCACTGCAACTACACCTATGAAGATTTGCTCTTCATCCAGGTTTGCATTGTTGCAAGACCGATGCACTGCAGGCTTGTGTAAATGCAATTGCACCTATGCAGATTTGCTGTTCATACAGGTTTGCAGTGAACCAACAGAAATGCACTGCAGCACTGGTCTGGGCAAAATATATTCCCCACTGTTCAGTGCTGCTCCTCAAAACAGGCCCACAGCAGGCTTGTGTAAGTGCAATTAAACCTATGCAGATTTGCTCTTCATACAGGTGTGCAGTGATCCAACAGAAATACACTGCAGCACTGGTCTGGGCAAATTGCATTCCCCACTGTTCAGTGCTGCTCTGCAAAACAGGCTCACAGCAGGCTTGTGGAAATGCAGTGCAGCATTGGTCTGGGCAAAATGCATTTCTCACTGTTCAGTGCTGCTCTGCAAAACAGGCTAACAGCAGGCTTGTGAAAATCCAATTACACCTGTGGAGATCTGCTCTTCATACAGGTGTGCAGTGAGCCAACAGAAATGCAGTGCAGGCACTGGTCTGGGCAAAATGCAGTTCTCACTGTTCTGTGCTGCTCTGCAAAACAAGCTCACAGCAGGCTTTTGTCACTGTAATTACACCTATGGAGATCTGGTCTTCATACAATTGTTCACTAGGATAACATAAATGCAGTGCAGCATTGGTCTGGGCAAAATGCATTTCTCACTGTTCAGTGCCGCTCTGCAAAACAGGCTAACAGCAGGCTTATGAAAATCCAATTACACCTGTGGAGATCTGCTCTTCATACAGGTGTGCAGTGAGCCAACAGAAATGCAGTGCAGGCACTGGTCTGGGCAAAATGCAGTTCTCACTGTTCAGTGCTGCTCTGCAAAACAGGCTCACAGCAGGTTTGTGTCACTGTAGTTACACCTGTGGAGATCTGCTCTTCATACAGGTGTGCAGTGAACCCACAGAAATGCAGTGAAGCACTGGTCTGGGCAAAATGCATTGCCCACTGTTCAGTGCTGCTCTGAAAATCAGGCTAACAGCAGGCTTGTGTAAATGCATCTACACCTGTGGAGATCTGCTCTTCATACAGGTGTGCAGTGAACCCACAGAAATGCAGTGAAGCACTGGTGTGGGCAAAATGCATTGCCCACTGTTCAGTGCTGCTCTGCAAAACAGGCTAACAGCAGGCTTGTGTAAATGCAATTACACCTGTGGAGATCTCCTTTTCATACAGGTGTGCAGTGGGCCAACAGAAATGCAGTGCAGCACTGGTCTGGGCAAAATGCATTGCCCACTGTTCAGTGCTGCTCTGCAAAACAGGCTCACAGCAGGCTTGTGTCACTGTAATTACACCTATGGAGATCTGCTCTTCATACAGGTGTGCAGTGAGCCAACAGAAATGCAGTGCAACACTGGCCTGGGCAGAATGCCTTTCTCACCGTTCAGTGTTGCTCTGCAAAACAGGCTTCAGCTTGCACGTATTCAAACATGCTTAGAGGACACATGACTTCAGGGTCATTGGGAAAGCTCACTGTAGCCGACTGTCTGTGCGTTAAAGCTCTACCGCGCGTATCTCGTTCAGTTCCAGCGTGTACTTATGAGCTACAATTGCTTGTATCAGAAAGTCGGCTCGCTGAAGGTCTCCAGCTTACTGCTTAAGGTCTCCAGCTTACTGCTTGTTAATCAACCACGATGCAGTAAACCATATTGTCGCAACGTGGCGGGCACAACACCGATTATCCTCGACGCTCGTGCAACTATATGTCTTGACATTGTCAGCTTCAGTTGGGACTGCTTTCATCTGAAGTAAACATTGACAGTACCGTCAGATCCTGGATGCTCTGAGCGGTGAGCGCCGTCGTAAGCCCACAAGTCTCGGCGCTTTCAAATTAGCACGTCGCGACTTGAAGCCTGGCACACTTATGACATCTGTGAGCTGCTCCAAGCTTTTGCCAAAGCCATCAGTGACCTGAGAGGTTGCAGCTGCGCATGAGTTGGCAAAGCAACTAGGACTGCTCAAATCGAAACGCGGCCGCAACAGTGGCATGCGGGTCGCACAGATTCTCAGCCTTCAGGTGTTCATCAAGTCAGCTATGTTCAGCTCAGAGTACACAGATTTCTTTGGCCTGGCAGCACCAGCTGCGGGTCAGACAATCTCCCGTACTTGTCTCAAGGCCATGCTCCGGTTTCACACCATATTTCATGCCACACCAAAAGCATATCTTGATGATTGGAAATCTCCCGTAGCCTTTGCTTACAGCCCAGTGAGGCCACCAGCATTTTCACATGCCGTGATGACAGTTTGCTTGACGCATCGAACATCATAGGCTTTTTGGGCAGGACTGAGGGCAAGACATATCCTGACTTTCTCTGGGACCACAAGTGCTACCACGCCTACTTCATGGCAACTCTGACAAACCTGAGAGCACGATGGCATCAGAGACACTCCGGTCCCATAATACGCAGGTGCCACAAGTATGACAGCACTGAAGTGTGGTAGGCATGGCCAATTCAAACCCTGGGCTGCGCCAAGCAGGGTACATGACAGGTGTTGTACAGGCAAAGACCCATTTTGGCCTACATGAGTTCTACATATGCTGCCCATGGAAGATAGGGTATGACATTGGCTGTACTGCTGAAGCACCTCAGGATACTCAAGTCCAGCATGGGCCTGAGCTGTGGATGCCACATGACTTGTCTACTCCACATGATCTAATCTGCTTAGCCAGGCATATCTGGAGCGCTGGCATGATTCAGAGGTCTTGGAAGCGGTACCTGCAGAAGTCTTCACAGAAACGGATCTCAATGCGCAACGCTGCAGTTGAGCAGGAGCTCTTCACAATCACTCTACAACCGTCAAGATTAGCGCGGCATGTCAACATTGACACGGTGAGGCGCATCAGCCTAGGCTAGTGAGTAGGCACTGTGAACAGGGTACGCTGTACATCCCCTTTCAGACCCAGGACATACTGAAGCACCGAAACAAGGGTTTGGCACGTCGTAGCGTATGTCAAGAACTTGTATTTATTGATACGCACAATACAGACTGAAACAGGGAAGCGGCTGCAGATGCTGGCCGGAGATATGCAGCATGTAGCATACGCCATCAATCTAGTAAGTCCGTCTTTGCTTTGTGTCATGATCATGCACATGTCAGCCCTGCCCTGCATGTGACCCAGCTCGCTGCAAGGCCTCAAATTGGCAAATCTAAAATCTGCTAGCCATCAGTGGGTACCGGCAGGCCAGGTGATGGGTAGGCTACTCAAGTCAGTTCTGCAACAGCATCATGCAGGGCTGTCTATTGACTCGTCCAAAACCTGCTGGCATATGTTCCGGACTATTCACAGTCGAATGTCCTCATTAGAGCGTAGGGCAAGCAGAACAGTGTAGCTTAAAGCAAAGGCAGCATTTCTGAGAGCCTTGATTGTGAATGCATGTGAAACATGTTTATATCATGCAGTTGAATTAGGGCAATGGGCAATTTATAGAATGCCCATTGGAAGCACCCTTGGTGCCAAAATTGGACAAAAAACTTTCTATCGCACTGTACTTTATGACAAAAGTCAATGTAACATGGACACCCTACAACTACAGTTCGTTCTGTACAGGCTGCCCAAAGTTTGCCAGTGCCGTATGATGAAATGGCTAACTCTGTCACATTTACCCTGAAAGATACACCACTTATGGTCAAGGAGAAGGGAGAAGTCCAGATGCTTTGCAGCTTTAGGCTCTGAGCTACAGCTGCTGCACACACAAACACACAGAGGCATGGCAGTGTACCGTACACTCAATAGGTCATTTCATGAAATGCTCAGGTATAAGTTGGCTGAGGATTAAAAACACATTATAGACTGATCACGACAATTTCATGACGCTGAGTACCGTACACTCAATAGGTCATTTCATGAAATGCTCAGGTATAAGTTGGCTGAGGATTAAAAACACATTATAGACTGATCACGACAATTTCATGACGCTGAGAGTAAGCAACACAGAGGATCACAAGTGCTACCACAGCGCAAGATGCAACAGCCAGGTCTTGCTATTGAAACAGCTTCAGATCTTTCAAGTCCATCTCCATCACACGTCTGAGTATGCTGATGAAATATGTCAGAGCCAGTACAACAGCAATAAAGTTTCCAACCCACAAGCCATAACCGAATTTTGCCAAGGTTGAAGCAGGCCACAAGGCCCAAAAGATTTAGGCTTGTTGGCGTCCAGAGCGCAGCCGGCTTCAGGAAGCAAGATACAGTGACCTAGGTGATCAAGGCAGCTGCAGGTGTTGTCAGCCAACTTGTATGAGCAGCAAATCTTCATAGGTGTATTTACAGTGACAAATGCATGCTGTGAGACTATTTTGCAGAGCAGCACTGGACAGTGGGGAATGCATTTTGCCAAAGCCAGTGTTGCAGTGCATTTGTGCTGGGTCACTTCACACTTGTATGAGCAGCAAACTTTCACAGGTGTATTTACAGTGGCACAAGGCTGCTGTCAGCCTGGTATTCAGAGCAGCAGCGAGCAGAGGGGAATGCTTCTTGCCAAATCCTGTGATGCAGTGCATTGTTGTTGGGAGACTGCTCACTTGTATGGAGAGCAAATGTCCATAGGTGTATTTTCAGTGGCACAAGGCTACTGCCAGCCTGGTGTGCAGAGCAGCACTTGGCAGGAGGCAATGCTTCTTGCCAAATCCTGTGCTGCAGTGCATTGTTGGTGGGTGACTGCTCACTTGTATGGAGAGCAAATGTCTATACGTGTATTTGCAGTGGCGCAAGGCTGCTGTCAGCCTGGTTTGCAAAGCGGCACTGCACAGTGGGGAGTGCATTCTGCCAAGACCAGTGCTGCAGTGCACGGAAAAGACCACCTTTTGCCGGGTTATTTCCAATACAACAATTTTGACAAAATAAGATTTGAAAGACTGACAAAAATTTCTTTGCATTTGAAATAAAAAATGGTTTCCCTTTTTTGTCAGGTCAATGGTGTTGGCTGACTGCTCACTTGTATGGAGAGCAAGTGTCCATAAGGGCATTTGCCTTGGCACAAGGCTGCTGTCAGCCTGGTTTGCAGAGCAGCACTGAGCAGGACGGAGTGCTTTCTGCCAAATCCGGTGCTGCAGTGCATTGGTGTTAGGTGACTGCTCACTTGTATGGAGAGCAAATGTAAATAGGTGTGTCTGCAGTGGCAAGAGGCAGCCAGCCTGGCAAGCCTTTGGTTCACCTGCAATCCATAGGATCTCTTGCACTGCTGCATACACAACAATGGTCACACACAGCAGCACATGGCCAGATCTTCTACTCTGGTACACACAGTGTTCTCAAGGCTGAGTGGTAAATCTGCATGCACGGCAGCGGTTACAACTCACTCTGCTACACATATGTCACGCGTATCCTCACAAGGATCTTGACCTGCATACACTGCAAGCTTGAGTCTGGCTTGCTACATGCACAGCAAGGGTCAGGAAGCGTTTCTCCTGTACATGCATGCATTGAACCACATGATAACAGCACCATGCCTCAAGCCAATCACTGTTTAATAAACGCTGCCTGCTTCCGCAATGTTGCGCATGCTCTGATGCATAGCACTGCTGGCGAAGCACTTAAACATGCCTGATGGCTGAGTGCTGCTGTGCAACAACGACTAACGCCAGCTCTTTGCCGCTACCAAGTGATCTATCTTTGCGTTTCACAAAGCTTGCAGACGGCCACTGCTAGCTCATTTTACGAAGCTGTCCAGGGCCAGAGAGCATGTTTCGTCCTGGGCAATGGTGCTTTCTGAAAAATGTCAAGCAATTGCAGGCATATATACCAGGCAAACTTGCCTACGAGAAGTTATGTTACGTACGATTGCTGCTAGCTGTTTTTCCCAAGCTGTCCTGGCCCAAAAAGCATGTCTTGTGTCCTGAGTACCTGATTTGTGCATAAATTTTGGGCATCTGCAGACTAATCTGACTAGCAAACATACATATGGCTGCATATTTGCTGCAACATGCAGAGGCATCCAGCCCTGTACAAGACCTATACAAGGTAGCTCAGCTGTCCTTGCAAGATAATGCATTTGAAGCATGACTGTTGTGACTATGGCTGTCATCAGCTGTTTTTCTGATATAGTACAGAGCGTGACAGCATGTCTGCTTTCTGAGTATTTGTGCTGGCATCAAAGATGTGACTTTGCAGACCTGTGTGCAATTTGCATCAGCACCGGTGTGCTTTGTCTGATTGTCCTGCTGTCATGTTTCACTGCAGAGCTGATCCTACAAGCATCTTGGGCATTTGCGATTAGCATTGACAATTCCATGCCTATCCCAATCATGAAGCTGCATACACCATGCAAGGTTTCTGTCAACTGGCTGTGCGCTGCAGCTCCGAGCCAACAACGGTATTCGCTGTCCTGGGCAAATGAGGTATGCATGGTGTTAGCGTTTACAGCCACGTACATAATGCAAAGTTGCATTCAGACTTTTCAATCTGATGTCTGGCGTCACACCGATCTGCAGAGCTTGACCTTTGTCACAGACTGTTTGGTTTTCTGCGATGTTCAATGCTTCGCAACAGTTGTGTCAGGTGCAACTTGCATCATTGACTCAATTGCCTCTGGCATGTATTTCACAATTAAGAAACCAAGTATTAGGCTGACAGTGTAAGCTGAGCCTGTGTTCTCTTCAAAGCTTGTATGCGAGCTGCCAGGGCCTCGGTATCATAGGCAGGAGCCTGAGGGGTGCACTCTGTGACTAGCTTTTCCAAGTTCTTGATGCTTGTTTCAATGGCTTTCAGCTGCATCAGTAGAAGGGAAACATTGGGGTACAGCTCGCCCTATTTCAATGCTCAGCAATACATGACGCATGAGTACCTGCCGGAATGGCCACCTTTTGATGCCGTGCTGTCGGCAGATCTTCTTCAACAGCGTGGGGCAAATATTCAGATGTTGTGAAGCTATATGGACAGGGTCACCAAAGTGTATCGCAACAACCTGGATACTGGTCTTCTGCTTTTGTAAACCCTGCAAGCACTGCTCTGTGCTCGATATGGCTACCTGTCGAGCGAATGTTTGATGCAATGCTTATGCTAAGCCAAATGCGCCAAGCAAAACAAATGCCACCCCAAAAGTTGTCAGAATGGCAGGATTGAGCGGTCTGAGGTAGCTAGTCAAGCACTTCGCTGAAAGTATTGTTACTGCCTTTACAGTAAGGCAGTGAAGCTTCTAACGGATGCAAGCAAATCTGCTACAGTTGAATATCAAGCATGCATCAAGCGTCCTTTCCCAGGGCCGACTGTACGCGATTGCTTCGATAGTCAACCTTGCGAGTGACATATTTACAATCTGAAAGCCAAGGCGTACCATTGACCCGTTCAGAACTTTATTTGATGCGTGGTTTAAATCTGCTCGTTGCTCTTTCTGAGCTGGTACATCAAGTGCAGGACTGAAACAGCAGCTGGGTACGAAATGGGTGACAGTAAGGCGTTTGGCAGTCGAAACGTCGGGCGATTCACGTGCACATGACAAAGGGCATTTTCACAGGGCGATTTCAGTGGGTGAAATTGGGATTGTGACAAGTCGAACTCGTGCGGCTTGATCAAAGGGCGTCCTGCCCATCAGGTCTCGCAAGGGTCATCATAGTCTCTGCTGACACGACGTATCTATTTCGGGTACTTTGCAGCCTCCCGCAGACGCCGTTTTAGAAGTTTTGTACTGAGCGTCCATAATGCGCCGTCCACACTTACATGCACATGCATCAATTTCTGTTAGTACAAATTTGACTCAATCATGCATGCTGCAGACACATGGATGATACGGTCAAGCTGCCAGATGGCTTAGATCCTGCGTCCTTTAGGCTGCTCACAAGACAGCTGAGCTCGTGAGCAGAACAGCGGCTCCTGCCTTAGTTGCCTTTGTCGACAGCAAGAAAAAGTGTCAGTGCTTCGCGTCTGCAAATCTTCCGTGCCTTTGCAGCCAGCAGTTGCAACTTTCTTTTGCCAGCTAGTACAGCAATTCTGTGACAATCAAATAGTCAGGTCCAACTTCACAGCAGTTGTGACCTCACAGGCAGCACTCTGCACTGGAGAAGCTAAACCACCCGGAATGCTCAGTCTCACGAGGGGCCACAAGCACAATGGCTACAACAAGAAAGGCACGGTTGCTTGATACTTGAGACACCATCAGTGGACTTGAGCGAGACAACCGAGCCTTCTTTGTCCAGGCTGTAAGCTTGCTGGATCTGCAAAGGTATTGATTTCACATGCTGCCACTGCTGCTGCAGCTGCTGCGGCAGGTGCTAAGCGGATATCAAAAACTGACCTGATGGGTCAGGAATATGAGAATCTGTTCATGCTGAGAGTGCTGAGGAGCAGCCGCAAGCAGCTCCTGTGTCTGTTGATTGAACAGCTACTCAGCAAGGCCTTGGTGGTCTTCTCCTGGATCTTCAATTTTTCCATTGTCAAGCATTTCTGCCTGATGCAGAACCGCACACTGATCATCAAGGGCCTCCTGGTCATGCGCAGAGTGGTCTAGCAATGACTGGGGCTCTGTGGAGGTGGCTGGGCTCTGTCAGAACCTTCCCATGCATCTTTGGGGTAGGCTGCCCTCAGGGATGAAGCAATGTCGCTCTTTTGCTGCTGCAAAGGCGCACCTTGCTGCCTGCTGCTGCCGTTCTCTTCATTACCTGCCTGCAATCCAAGCTGATGGTAGCTGATCTAGACATCCCGGAGGTATGCTAATGATCCTGATGGGCACAGAGCCTAACATGTGATGGCATGCTTGTGAGCCAGCAATTTTCTGCTCATGAAGAAGCTGCTTGTGTATCTGACCACATGGAAAAATCATCAAAACGCATTGCCAGCTTGAGTCACACATCATCACCTTGTGCCTGTGTTTGGTGGCAGCGTCACCGACCATGGCATTCAAGTTCAGGGCGTCATCTGTTGGGGAAAGTTACACAATTTGGCTCCTCATCCATGACCTCAGCAACATTAGTGTCAGAAGGTCCAATCTTCGGCCGGTCAGCACAAACAGCCGGACCTGAGTGTCAGGTTTGGGTTGGAGCGATCATACAATTCCAGGTTGAGAACCCTCCAGTGTGAGGATTGACATCGTCCAGTCATCAGTTATATATTATATATATATCATATTTGCTGCTTGCCCATCCTGTGACCTCAGCAGCCTTCATTGCTTGCTGCAGGCTGTATGTGCGTGTGCCACAGCTATGCATAAGCTGCAGGCAGGACTCCTGGTACTCCTGGCGCCACTCATCTGACGCACCCAGCCTTGCATCCAAGGCCAGTGCTTCGTCCGCTAGCTTCTGTATGATTGCCTGCAGTCTTAAAGGTGCACATATGGCCTTCCAGGTGTCCGAGGCTCCCAGAAGCGCTGTAATGAAGGCCTGTGCACCCCTGAAATCACTAGCCTGATTAGCTGATGTGCTTAGACCTGAGTCAGTCTGCTTGGCTACTTGCATGCTGCCGGTAGTGTTGGGCTGACTAGTACTAGCCAAGGCATCAGTGCTTGCCACACCACTAGGATCTTCAAGCTGTTCGCTTTGGAATTTCGGTTTGCTTTGTTCGCGCTGGTTGTCAGCACCAAGCTGATCACCAGTCAAAGGCATCTGAGGTGACAGTGCTGGTATGTGAGGCTGCTGTATATGCATATCTCTCAGCTGCTTCAACTGTGTAAGGCTTCAAGCTGATACTTGCTGCTCTAAATGCTGAATGCAAGCAGCATAGTCAGGCTGTTGCCATGCCACATCAAAATGAGCAGGTGCTGTCGGCTGCCTGACAACATTAAGACCAGATGCAGTCCGGCCATCACCAGCCTGTGCTTGATTGAACGCATGCAGTGCTGCTTTAGCTTGCTTGCTCCAAGATACTCGCTTCATCGCAGCCTGTGGAGCTTGAGTGGCTGCCTGCTGTGAGCCTCTTTTGCAGAGCAGCACATAATAGAGGGGATCCTTTTTGCCAATACCAATGCTGCAATGCATTGGTGTAGGGTCACTGCGCACCTGCATAAACAGCAAATTTTCATAGGTGTAAATGCAGTGAAAAAGCCTGCTGTGAGCCTATTTTGCAAAGCAGCACAAAACAGTTGTGATTTCACTTTGCTAAAACCACTGCTGCAGTGCATTGGTTTTTTTGGGTCACTGCATATGTTTTTGAACAGCAAATGTCTATAGGTGTCATGGCAGTGACACAAGCCTCCAGTGAGCCTGTTTTGCAGAGAAGCACTGAACAATAAGGAATGCACTTCGCCCTTACTAGTCAAACAGTGCATTGTTGTTGGGTCACTGCACACCTTTTTGAACAGCAAATGTCCATAGGTGTCATTGCAGTGACACAAGCCTGCAGTGAGCCTGTTTTGCAGAGGAGCACTGAACAATAAGGAATGCACTTTGCCCTGACTAGTCCAGCAGTGCATTGGTGTTGGGTCACTGCACATCTGTATGAACATCATATCTCCACAGGTGTCATTGCAGAGACAAAAGCCTGCTTTGTGCCTGTTTTGCAGAACAACATATAGCAGTGGGGATTGCAGTTTGCCCTGACCACAGTGTTGCAGTGCATTGGTGCTGGGTCACTGCACAATTGCATGAACAGCCAATGTCCATAGGTGTCATTGAAGTGACACAAGCCTGCAGTGAGCCTGTTTTGCAGAGCAGCATCAAGCAGTGGGAAATGCAGTTTGCCTTGACCATTGTTGCAGTGCATTGGTGTTGGGTCACTGCACACCTGTATGAACAGCAAAGAGCTCTCTCTCTCTCGATGGACCATCTCTGCCTGACTTGCTGCAGACGCTGGGATCGCCAGCAGGGCTGTAAGGCTATGCTATATTTGGCCAAAATGCATGATACAGTAGGGCCCATAGGTACCGGTCGGACCAGCAACATGTGCGAGCTCCAACACTAATACGAAGCGCAACTCTATGTTTAGGCGGCGGTCCTTCCGAATACAGCAAGCCAACCAGCACACCTTTCTGTGTACGGCTTCACTGGCGCAGAAAGCGCTTGTAGGGCATGTGTGGCGCCGGTAAAAGCAACAGGTCTGTGACAGTGAAACAAGGCTGACGGCAAGGCCGCAACTTGGCAGCTGTGCGGCACGCGAATGGCATACACAACGATAGCCTGTGACACCCTGGGTCTTGGTAAACTAGTCAGCTTTGACTTGTAGTATCCAGATTTGTCAGTGAAGCAGCAGGCATAGAACAAGAGCGTTTGCACAAAACAGGTCCAGAAGCTTGCTGCCTGAACAAGCTTTCCTTTGACAGAAGAAGAGCCTGAACAGTCAGCAAGCCTTGGTTTTCAGAGAAGTAACTTGCATATGCACAACAAAGCAGTATACTTTCCAGCTTCTAAAAGTTTGCCAGAGTTGGCCCTTCCCTTGCCCCTTGACTTTAACGCAGACGACGACTGCGCCAGCAGCTTTCTTGCTGAGCAAAGGCTACCCCAAATTTTAAACCGAAGTCTAAAGATTTGGCTTTCAAACTTGGTCACGTAAGATGCAAGTCATGCTGAGTCACTGGGTTGTCATTGTGTTGAATGTCAATGTAGCATGCCATCTCCAGCAGTGCGAATGTTCTGATCAGGATTTATGGGCCCCACTGTATTCTACATGCGGTATTCGAATGTGAAACTCACGAACGTGTTGCGTCTCTTGGTTGCTGACAGATACTTCTGTGCATCAACCTCACAGATTGTACAAGGTCTCACTGCTACTGACTACTTGCAGCTCTTGATTGCCTGCTGAAATACCCATATCGTCACTCAACGCTTGTGCAACTTGATGTGCTCCCATCACAGTTATGATAGACGACAAGACAGCACAAGGACACACACTCGCATACACATGCACTCAGCAAATTTACAGCAAAGTGTCAAGCAAAAAGCAAGACAGGATGCTGACTGGCAAAGCAGACAGCTCCAAATGCATATGAAATTCCTACACGCCTGCCCACATATCCTGCAGTGACACTTACATTCGTACACACTGATCCCGACGGTTTACCGAGCTTTGCTGACGAGTGCAGTTTCGGGAATTGATTATCAGATTCATACCACTAGGAAAGAGCGGACAGCTGTCAGGTTGATGGCTTTGAGTCCAACCTGATCCTCTTGGTAGTGAGCCTTATGACAAAATCAGGGCAATTATTCAAATAATGCATCACTGCTTCTTGCGGCTCCATTTGCCTAGATGAATTGCTTAGGAGCTGAGCCACAGCGCCCTTCTTCTTGGTTGGAGGAAACTTGACAGTAACTTCTGGAGCATGCAGCTGGTTGAGAGATTGTGCTGCAGCGACTGCTGCTGTGGTCGACTCTGCAAGAATGCATGTACTGTTCATGACCACAGAAATCTGATCCACAGATGTAGGACAAACGCTGTGGGTGACAGAAAAGACACTACGGCTGTATCATAATTGCAATGTAGTGACACTGATTGTCTGGACTGTTGCTTGTTTCACTCCATCCATGCTCCCGCCTTCCATCACGGGTGCCTTGATTGGGCATGCATATTCCCACAAATTCAGCCGCCAACAATATCTGCAAACAGTTGGACACAAGTATCTATTATACCTTAAGCATTTATGGGGTGTACCCTCCACTTCTCATGCTGTCATTCTGGCAGAATTGAACATGCGTAGTCTGAAGCACTTTAGATGGCAGCAAACCATAGACCTTTGGACTGCCTTAATTTCAGCCCAGCATTGCTATTTCAATCTGCAATGTCACCTGTTCTTGACTTGCCTGGTGCGCTGCAGTTGTTTCCCTTTGGCCGCAGGTCTTGCACTTGTATCATGGAATCAGTTAGCAGTGATGAGGGTGCATTGAGATGCCGCATGCCTGTGGTTGCTAACCTTCACACAGATCTGCAGTGCCTTGATCTTTGGCTGCCGCTATCTGCAAGCACAGGGACTGCCTGACAGCATTGTCTGCAAGACTGACCCTGATTGCATATCAGGTTAGTGTATCTCAACAGGCCAGCAAGTGAGGAAAGACTTTATTTTGATTGCCTGAGGGTCCTTGGCTTGCAGCAGCTGCAGCTGCTGACCTGATATGTCTCGCTGGGGCGTGAATGCCTGTCAGTCGTACAGCGGTCGTGACAGCCTGCCCTGCTAACAGCACATGACGCTCTGTATGTGTGTCTATCACAATTCTGACTGTACAAAGGGATGAATTACGACGTCATTTCAGTTGGTAAAATAGGGACTGAAATATGAAGTAGCGTTGACTGCAATAGCAGGCAGCAGCACTTAGCATGTTGTCTAGAGGCACTAAGTGCGGCACTACGTTGTTTATGATAGCTTCTGTTCTCTCGTATATTTGGTGCATGTCTTGTGGGAGCAGAAGCGACCAGTATTGCCCGCTGAGCTCGAGCTGATCTCTCGCCTCAGTTCACCAGACCATGTCGCAGAGAGGGCCAAAACAGTCATCCAAGCGCTCGATCCAAAGCGCTCGTAGCGAGGAAGTCAAAGCTGCCAAGCAGTACTTGCGGAGCAAACAGGTCGTTGTCGGCCGCGGCTACAACGACGAGAGGATCCTGAGAGAGGCTGCAGAACGTAAGAGATATTGATCGGGCAGAGAAAAACGCCTCTTCGTTTGCAGCATTGGTGTCCGTGAATGGCTAAGCAACCTGTTGCGCGACTGCAGTCAAATCCAACCAGCAGCCACTGCCCGCACCGGTGGAGTTTGTGGTTCCAGGAGAAAGAATTCTCAGACCAGCTACTGCTAATGGCAATGCAAGCAGCACCTCTGGCATGCCTGCAGCACAGATGCAAGGTGCAGGTGAGACATCAATGTACACAAGCGCCCTGTGTTTTCCCCAGAACTACTGACACGGAATATATGGCACCTGGTACTTCAACCCCTTTGTTCTTCAGGTATTCAGCAGCCTGGCGCATCACAGCGTGCATCTTGGTGTAAGCCGCAAAGAGCAGCAAACGATGCAGTGCAGCAGCACCCCACAGAAGCAGCAGAAGGTGCAAAGCAGCAGCAGCCTGAACAGCAGCCTGAACAGCAGCCTGATGAGGATCAGCATGAAATGCAGCAGCCGCCCCAGGTGCAAGTACAGCAGCTGCTTAGACCACAGCGTCAGACTGCAAGCGTGCATCGCAGGGTGCCAGAAACAGCTGATACAAATGAAGTTCAGGGCCTGTTGCAGCAGCAGGATCAGGCATCACTTGATCAGCAAGGTCATGAGCAGCAATCACAAAGGTCACAGCGTCAAACCACAAACTTATTCCGCCGGCCTCCTCTTGGTGCTTTAGGACAGCGGGGTTCACAAGCACAAGACGTCGAGCGGCAGCAGGGTTCACAGCAGCAGCTGCATGAAGGTGGAGGGCAGCAGCGTCAGCATCTCAGTCAACAGCAGCAGGCAACGCTGCCACCCCCGCAGCAGCAGTCAGGTAGCAGCAATGATGCAACTGCCAGCAGGCAGAATGCACAGCCTGCCCACCCTCAGATGAGCTTGAGCTTGTTACAACACCCTGTGATGCAAGAAGACATCAGGCTGCGGCAAGACCGGCAAAGGGTGATAGAGGAGCTGGATGAAGAAAAGCAGGATGATGCTGAGCTCTGCAGCTGAGCATCTGCAGTCCGCAGCAGCGGAAATTCAACCTGGCCTGCCAAGTGATGGCGATGGTCATGATCACAGCGATGAAGTAGAAGAGGAAGAACGTGGAGATGCTGCACATCAGCTTCTCAGCAACGTTCCACCCAATGCAACAGGGCACATCACAGCCATTATAGGCAATGTGGATTGGATGGCAGAACGCATACAGGATTCTGAGATTTTGAAGGTAGTTTAGACCTTACTCACCAAGCATGGACAGCTGTTTGTGAGCAATCAGAAGCTGCAGAGAGAGCACAAGCAGTTGCAAAACAGATGGAACAGCATGTCCAACACATTGGGGTTGCTATCAGCTCCTTGCAACATGAGTTGAAGGGTGCTGAACCTCTGCTAGGGAACTCTGGCCGTGAGCCAGGCAGCAGGACAGATACAGCCTCATCCTATGAGCAGTGGGAGCTTGCTGCATTCTTCATTACTGCCCCTTCTCTTGATCTGTTCTCCCAGCCTCCAGGCATGACAGAGATTTGGATGCTCACCCTCAGCCCACCTGAAAGGCCAGCCAATGCTGCTCCATCAGCTGATCAAGCACCTCTGATGTTGTTTGTGCCCAAGGATGCACTGAATTTGGTTGGCATCTCAGGCATCTTCAAGAAGTTGTCCATCTACACAAGCCTGGTGAGCTCTGCTTGCAATGTCAGCTGTCACAGATTGCATTTGTACAATCTGTTTGGTCATCTGTGTTGCTTTTCGAATTGTCATCATCAGCTGCAGCAGCACCGCATCCCATCACTGTTCGAACAGAAACATAGTGCTGCAGGCATGCTTGGCACACAGGTGACACTATATGATGTTGTTCTGATTGATCATGGCAGGACATATACTTTTCATGCAGGTTGCCAACTCACTATCAGGCAAAAACAAGCCTGCAGATGCAGTGACTCTCAAACAACCGTTCAAAGGGCTTGCTGAAATGCTGAATCACAAGATGTGTCCATAGCCATTTTTCAGCAGACACGCCAAGACTATGACCTTTGTCACTGCAAAGCAGCTTGTCAAGCTTGTGCAAGCTGTAGCTGAAAATCTGGATAAGACTCTGCCAGATCCACTAGAGCCCAATCAGCCACTATCCTGGCTATGTGGAAGTCTAGACCAAATCAAGTAGCAGCGCATCGAGCACAAAGATAACTGGGATGTTCAGGAATGGATGCTGCCCAACAAAAAGAAGACAGACAACTCTCAGGCTATAGTGCTGTCAAATGTGCATGAGTCATGCTGAAATCCTGTTTAAAAGCTGGATGTGCATGAGAACAGGCATCAAATGCAAAAGTCTGCTCATGTTGTCATCCTGTGTCAACTAATTTCAGCGCCTTGCGCCTATCGATTTGAAGTAGCATGTGCATGTGATGTACAATTGATACTTACATGACGCAAGCAGGTAGCTCATGCACCGTATGCGGCTGTCGATATGTCACAGTCAACTTTCTTGACTCATCACATCAATAATTCGGTCAGTGCCACCTGTTACAGTGCTGCACTGCAATTCAAACAGTAGTACTCATGCATCTCATGCGGCTGTCAATATGTCACAGTCAACTTGAATCATCACATGAATAGTTTGGTCAGCTTTTCCTGTTGCAATACGGCACTGCAGTTCAAACATCACTACTGAGTTTGCACCAGTGGTCTAACACGTACCACACACTTGACTGACTCAGTGAGCTTCATGCAATGGGCCGAATACGCTGTGCATGCAGATCTGTCACAGATCGCTCAAAGTGACATGCCATTCTGCAGCGTGATGTCAGCCTGTTGACAAGATATTATGTCATGCGCTGCATCGTCCATATGCATGCATGCAAGCTGGCAGCTGTGAATAGATTGATGAACGTTCAGATATATTTTTACATGCCGTCAGACAACAGCAATGAGTCTGAGTGCTCTGAGTACTGCTTCAGCCTGGCTAGTTTCTTTTCGTTCTGCGTCTGCAAGAAGTATCTGACACTGAACATGAAGGTGCGCTGAGTCATCTGGCTGACACTGCACTTGATTCGTGCTAAGGCACTGTTGAACTGCTCAGCAATCTGTGAGTTCAAACCTGCATACGCTGGGTATTGAGTCAAATTGTATGTCCTGGAGCATGCTGTGTGTCCAAACCAATGAAACTTGTCCACAAGAAACAATGTGTCTCTGAGATGATCTGGCTGCCTGTTGAGACAATAGTCTTGCAAGGCACAAGAAAAATCATAAACCACAACCTTGGGGGCAACAGCAAAATACTTGTACAAGAAAGAGAAAGCTTCATTCCTGCCTTCGGCATTCGGCATGATGTAATATCCATAGCAGATCTCATGCCTACAGTACCAGCAGAATATTCCACCAGTCCTACGACTTCCATGTGACCCACTCACAAACGAATGCCGACGTGCAGTCGAATCATCACTGTGACAGTTCTTCCTCTCAAAAGCATATGCTGGCCTACCACGCACTTTAGCAACTCCTACATATACACCACTTTCTAGACAGGCATTTGAAGTACTGGAGGGTCTACTCTCCATGTCAAAATTCAGAAGGGATTACCGGGCCACCCTGACCACACCTAATGCTAATGGTTGCTACCTATGAAGCAAAGGCTCCATAGTCTTGTTGCAGTCACTGATTAGCTGTGTGAAGAGCAAATCTTCATAGGTGTAATGGCAGTGGCACAAGCCTGTTGTGAACCTTTCTTGCAGAGCAGCACTGAGCAGTGGGGCTTGCATTTGACCTTAAGGCAATGCTGCAGTGTAATGGTGTTCGGTCACTGTAGGCTGTGAAGTGTGACGTGCACTCGTACCTCAGCGCACACACACCACGCAAACAGCCATGTCCATGATGCCGGGCAAAGTTGATGATATAAAACAACTTTCCGCAAAGCTCGGCACCCCCCTGCAACAATGCCAGGACATGACTGCAGCTGACATGTGTGTATGCAATGCAGGTCGTGGATGTTGATGAGTCCCAGCAGCTGATGACAGAGTACCCCTCCACCAACCTGAACCTGCCCTGCAGCTCCACAGACATGATGTACCTCATCTGCACATCAGGCAGCACTGGCAATTCCAAAGGATTCATGGAAGACCACGTGAGCTTGGTCAATATCATAGACTGGTTAGTTGACAACTGGGAGCTGTCTAACCACAGCAGCGTGTTGCTGAAAACTGCTGTCAGCTTTGATCCCTCAGTATTTGAGATCTTTGCTCCCTTGGCGCTAGGGGGCCGCCTGGTCATTGCTAAGCCTGGCGGCCACGAGGACTACCACTACATGAGGGACCTCATCACCGCGGAGAGGTACAGCCTGCTGAGCTGCTTTATCTCTTGCTGGATCGTAAACAGCTTGAGCGCTGTTTACACCTCCCGGTCATTCACGCATACACCTCAAGTGGCCGTGGCTCAGGACTGGGCATTTTGTGACCCAAACAATCATGCTTCTGTATAAGAATTGCAGACTGCAATGCTTGTGTATCCAGATATGGCTCTGTGCAAAATACAATAGCACTTTTACGCTGCATGAGTCTTTTTCCCCCATTTATCTGTGAACCCTTCCCATAAAACAGCTGACTGTTCTCGATTGTCATGTTTGCACAGAATCATTGGCCTCATGCAACGCAATAAGTGTGTGATGCATGACTTGCTGCGCTTTGAAAGCCATGCAGTGGCGTCATGTCCCAAAGCACCACCTGAGGTGTTGAGGGGGTGGGGGTGGGTGCAGGGTGACCTGGGTGATCATGGTCCCGACCGTGCTGCCCTTCTTCCTGGATGCCTGTGAGGCGGACAGCTTGGCCTGTGGGGCCCTCACCCACCTGTGCTGCAGCGGAGAAGCTTACCCCAGGTGTGCCTCCCCCCCTGCTCCTGTGGTGCATGACCTTAGCTGTATGGTGATGCCATGAGTCTGTACTCATGGCAAGCATCAGGATGTTACACCTTTCACTGCTGTGCAAGTCCAGTGCAATGGACCATTTTGTAGGGCATATACTGTGTACGCATTGTTTCGAGGTGCCTAGCTGCAAATAAGCAGCATTCTCACTCTCCTCCATTACACAACAGGCAGTGCTGACTGTTGATAATGCTGTTGGTGCTATGCAGGTGCTTGGCCAAGCGTGCCTGTGCGCTGCTGCTGCATACAAAGGTGTTCAACTTCTATGGCCCCACAGAGGCCACCATTGGTGTCAGCCACTGGCTAGCCAATGATGGCAACTATGAGGGGGTCAGCACGCTCCCCATTGGGCCCCCCATGGCCAACACCCACTTTTATGTGCTGGATGCAAATCTGCAACAAGTACCTGTGGGTGCGACACGTCAGACTCTGTATTTGTCCTAATTGGAAAGCATGGATGAATAGTGCTCTTGCTTTGGACCCAGTCTTGATTGGACATGCAGTTTGTCCACTACACGCTCTAGACAAATGTAGGAGGGAGTAATACGCACCAAATAACACTACTAGTAAATGATTTGTCACGTTGACACTGCATAATCTTTCTCTAAGATGTATTGGAAATAAAGGCCTAGTCTGCTTCTGCTTCTGATGATTGGGGCACCTGGCCAGATGCCCTGTTGGGGTCCGAGGCACCCACAGCCTTTTGTGTTTGGCACACACCCTTCTCACCAAGGGCTCGATCGTGCACAGCAGCCCTTTGTCATTCCACAGTATCTGGCTTGCAGGGGAGACCGGGGAGCCGTACATCAGCGGCATCATGCTGGCCCGCGGCTACAAGGGGCAGCCCGCCATGACGGCAGACCGCTTTGTGGCCAACCCCTTCAATCAAGGGGAGGAGCAGCACGCACGTATGTACAAGACTGGGGACGAAGCCTTCTGGCGCCAGGATGGTGTGGTGGTCTTCTTGGGCAGAGTCCAATAGGACCAGCAGGCCTGCCGCCACATGCAGGTTCCTTGGCTTTCACTGTCTGTGCTCCGCCTGACTTGATGCCCATCTTGAATTGTACAGTTTGTTCTGATAAGTCTGCTTATGCCTTGTCTTGGCACATGATTGCAGTCCTGCCCATCATGCCGGATTCAATAGCACAGCTCAGCTCAGCAGCTGATGCTGAGTAGACCAGCAGCCTCGCCACACTCACACTTTCTGTCCAGCTCCATGATGTCAACCATGCAGCTGAAGGCAGGCCAGGACAGGACACAGCAGCACTCGGCAAAACACAGCAGCTTTTACAGGCATGGCGTCCACACACAATCGAATAGTTGGCATACCCTGGCCTTCACAGCAATTAGTATGTAAGTAATGAAGCGGGTCTGTCTGTATGCATCAATGATTGCAAGTGAAGCTGAGCGGGGTTCGCATTGAGCTAACGGAGGTGGAGCCCCACCTGTGCAGCTTCCCGGGCGTGAAGCAGGCCCTTGCGGCGGTGCACCGCGACAGCCTGGAGCAGCAGCACCTGGTGGCGTACCTCTCTCCCCACATTCTGGACCCCCACCAGCTACGCCTGCACATGGCCAAGTTGCTGCCCAAGCAGATGATCCCGGAATGCTTTGTCCTGCTTGATTGCTTTCCCAAGATGCCAAACGGCAAGACTGACCGGGCCAGTCTGCACGAGCCCAATTACGCTGACCTGGCCAAGGCGGACTACGTCGCTCCCACCACTGAAGTCCAGGAATCGGTGAGCACGCTGGCACCTGCAAGCTGATGCCCAATGCCACATGTTGCGTTACATAATGACACTGGCATGGCCGTGCTAAGCGGTGCTGGGATTGCTGCTGCAGATCCACCAATCTGGCTGGAGGTGTTGCACCATGATCAGATCAGCGTGTCTGCTGACTTCTTCCAAATTGGTGGGACCAGTCTGCTGGCGGTCCTGGTCGCCTGCAAGATCCAGAGCTCCTTTGGTGTGGAGCTTGCTTTCTCTCAGCTGTTCACTGACAAGACCATCACCAAACTTGCTGACACAGTCTCATATCTCCAGTCAAGCTCTGGCAGCTGTTCAGCAATCAATCAGATGATGTCCCTCTTGATGCTCAAAGACAAGTCTCGCGGAGTGTACCGCACACTAAATCAGGAGGTCATGATCCTGTTGCACCAGTTGAATCCTGACACCACGGCCTACAGCATGCCCTTTGCCATACGGCTCAGCGGCCCACTGGACATAGCGTTGCTGAAGAGGAGTCTGCATATTGTGGTTGCGCAGCAGGAGGTGCTGCTGTGCCATCCCACCGGCAAGCTCATCAGTCAGAACTTGTTTGGGAAGGCCCTGAGGGGGCTCATGAGGCTCAGCCTTGGCAGCGCTCAGGTACGCCTCAGTTGCCCTACTGTGATCCTCTGATGTGGTGCAGAGCATGCACATGTGTCCAGGGTTTGTTCCAAAGCTATGCTCCTGATGCGATGGGCGTGCATCTGAATAGGGGTATGAGGACGCTGGCCTGTAGACCATGCAGTATGCAGTCTGAGATTGGCTCAGTACTTGGCTTGTGAAGTCATGCTGGAGTTGCTGGTGCAAACTCTGCAGGGACTTTGACACCAGGCATCATTCTGACTAGGGCAAGCTTCAGCAATGGGGCCAGCCGCTAGCTGAACACACACGTTGCATTGTTATCTTGTGAAGCCGAGCATGAATTACCCGAAGGGACAGAAGAGTGGTACAAAGAAGGGCCAATGTGTGCAGATGGACCACCAAAAGCACTCCAGCCCATCCAAACAAATTGCTGAAGAATCTGTGAGTAGCCTCGCTGGGGAGGAGGATGGGTTTCTTCAACCTCATTAATGAGTCTGGTCTCTTAAGGCTTGCTCATCAGCAAGTGCATCTGTATGACCATCCATGGGGTGGCTCAGGTTGGTGTTTTTGATCCTGACAGGAAAACAAGCCTCCGTGACAGAAATTCCGACCTGCTGTAACAGGAGGTGTGAAGACCGAGCAAACCCAGCATTAGCATAGCATTTGGCAGCAGTCTCTTCAAGTTTGCTAGTCGCTCAACACTTTCCATCAAGCATTCTGTCCTCTTGCTCGGTTCACAGCAAAACACAACGGACACGGCGGTGTGGCATTAAAGACGTTGCGTTGCCAAGGTGATACTGAATGTCGGCTACTTTGCGTAACAAGACTGTTACCAGCAAGAAAAGTTTGGCGATAACACTCACTTAGATCACTGGAAGTGCCAGAGTTCTGATTCCTTTCACCGTCCGTCTGTCGTACCTGTCTATCGCAATCCGTGCTTCACGGCAAAGGGCCGTCTGGCAAAGGGCCGTCCCGATGCGATGACACCCAACAGGTGCTTCGCGCTTTTAGTTAAAGCTGTGCAACACGCGTGAGCGTCTTTGGCTTGGGCAGGCACAGCAAAACCTCTTTCTGGTCACACTATCTGCATTATACGCATCAAGTATGCCCGAGTCCAGCCATGATCCATTCGCATTTTTACGGTAAAGCAAGGCTACGGAACTCAACTTGCTTGCGACGATGAGCTTTCTGTCGGATGCTGACTTTTCTTCGCAACTTTGGCGCGCAGAGAAGGCCTGTCTGACGAAGAGCATTTTCAAAAGATGTGAAACGAACTACAGCTTGCATCATAACTTTAGGTCTGGACCATTGCATTGCTGGAGATTGCAACGTACATTATGAATATTATTTGTGGCTGCATACTGTGTCAGCATGCCCTTGGGGATTGGACAATCAAGACGATGAAGGCAACAGCCTCAGAATTCTGCTGTCAGCGGGGTACAACAGCTTTCAACTTTTTGACGCAGTCGAAGACGCAGTCAGCAGTCAGCAGTCAGCAGTCTGCAGTCTGCCGTCAAAGTCAAAAGTCAGAAGGCACCAAACTCTGCCCAAATTTTCTGAAATAGTGAGTCCACTGCACTACTGTGCATATGCAACAGGTTGCATGGAAAACAGAAGTTTGATGACTGAACAGGCTCTCCCTTTGTGAGAGGGAAGTTTGATCAGGCAGCAAGCTTCTGCGTCTTCCTGTGAAATCGGTCCTGCTGCTTGGCTGTTGCTTTGCTGCAGGAAGTGCATACTACAGGTGCCAGCTGTCCTGTTTTGCCACAAACTTTGACCAAGAAAAGCCATTCTTTCCTATGCCTTTTGCGTGCCGCACAGCTGCCAAGTTGGGGCTCTGTTTTTAGCTTGCTTGTGCTGCAACAGTACTGGTGCCTTCATCGACAAGTCAATCTTGCTACAGTCGCTTTCCACGGCGGTGAACCCGAACAGAGAAAGGTGTTGCTGTGCTTGATCGCGCAGCAGAGCTAATTGAGCGACTTGCTTGGTATCATAGTCGAAACGTGCAGGTGTGCTTGCTCCGACCTAAACTTCTGACTCAAGCTGTAAACGAAGTACAGGAAGAGCTTGTTGCTCGGCGAAGGCAGCATACCAGGGCCTTGCACCAGCTTCTCTGGTCTCACAATATTCTGCTTTTGTCTGTTTGTTTCCCATACGCTTCCACGACAGCACCTTTACAGAACCATTTTATTCTACTTTATGATAGATTTGTACAGGCATCATGACTGGTACAACCGTCATATCACTGGAGATGGCCATGGTCACACTATTTCGTCAACCTGCTGAACTGCCACCGGTTCATAGGAGACAGCAATCAGCAGTCTGTGAGTCATGCCAGAGTATAAATGTTCGTTTTTTTGAATTATTCATTATTCAAGAAATTCTCAAACGGCTCCAAGGCTTAGTGACTTTCAAATATGTCGGCAGCCTATAAAAGAAAATGAGAATGTTGTGAATAATGAATAATCTCGAAAATGAATATGGGCTGAGTTTCAGACAGATGGTATTAACCTGCCATCATGCATTTGAGGTCTGTATTGCAAGGAATAACCAGTCTACAAATCTGCATTAGGTTTAGCAAAGGCCAGTGTCCAGTGGAAGCAAACACAGGTTTCGGGTGTTTTATCCGCAATTTTGTTGCGGATAAGTTTGCAGCAGTTCACCTGAAACACAGCCTGAAGTGTCAACTGGTGAGGAAGATCCTGTTGATGAAATTGTGGCCTTACTCGCAACAACCAAAGCAGCAGCAGCAGACCACAGCCAGTCAAGCTATAGTTTGTCAGCTTAGCTCACTCAAATCACGCCTGTGTCATGCATTTGCTGAAATGTGATGAGGATGAGGTTGCTAAACAGGCACTGTTGCATCAGGTCACACCAAATGAGATCTTGCTGACAACTGCCAGAAGTGCAGCAGGGGTCAAGACCCAAGACCAAAAGCATCCAGTGCTGTACACTAGGTCTTTGGGAAATGAGCTGACAAAGGAGCTGAGAGCTAGTCTTGAAACAGATCCCAGGCCTTTTTTGTTCACTGAAAGCACCAGTGCAAGGCCATACACTCCTGGTGCATTTGCCATGTATGCAAGGCGTACCTTGCAAAAACTATTCGGACAGCCTTGCACGCTGACGTTGCTAAGACACAGCTACATAAGTCACATGCTGGCCTATGGTCAGCTGACCGTCAGAGATCGGGAACAGTTGGCCGCCGAAATGTGTCACTCTCCTGCGACACAAGCACAGTATCAGTGGATAGTTATAGAGCCGCGGCAAAAGAATAAACAATCCTCAGATGAGGCAGACTTATCCGAAAAGCAGTATGATACAGCTTGAGGTACAAACGATGCATACCAAGACACGCACCATACCGGGAGAGGCAGACAACCCAGGATGCTTTTTGATGCGAAGTGGTATTGAGTTACTTGTCCAGATGCCTTGATGCGGGTATGCTGCTGAAACTGATCCGAAGCTCCGCATGCAGCATGAAGGGTGCTGGCGATAGCTGCGCGGCTTGCATGTCTTTTGAGTGATGCAAGACAGTGGCCTGATAGTGGCATGCAAACCGTGGTCATCGGTCTCCGATGCAGACGTTGTTTGGAAAGTTGCCGCTTGCAAGTACGAGTCTGCTTAGGGCGACTTTTACTTTGGCCCCCTGGGAAAAATGGCCTAAATCGAACATACTCATGGTTCCTCAACCAGTTGTTCCTGTTTGTTTGTTTCCAGCGCAACGCAGCTCTCAAGAGCCCAACACAAAGAGTCTTGCATAGTCAGGTAAGATAGTCCCGGGCAATTCCACTGTGGTTGTGCGGAACAGAACTGACGCTGACACCCGCTGTTTTTGTTTAGGCGCGAACCATGGCACCCATCTACAAGCTTCCTACAAACGCGGACGTAAAATTCATTGATCCCCCTGTTGCAAGTTGGTCCAGCGCCTTTGGATGGCGAGGTCAAGCGAGCCGCTGCATCGAGTTCTGCCGATTCACAGAAGATCCCGGAATTGAGCTAAACACCAAGCTGTACTTCGCCTGACTTACAAGCGGTCAATTCTGCAATATCCACACTGCGGGGCACTGTGGTCATCGCATCGTACTTAGTCGGCGCAAAAGGTAACGTTGACCTTGACGTCGAGAGGCTGGCTGTATGGTGACGACGGTATCAACGAGATCTTGAGGGACCCCACGAGAAGGTCACCTGACAGACGCATCCCGTCCAACCAACACTACCTCTTGGAGAAAACTAGTGAGGTTCAGAGCATGCCTGAAATCCTCCCAAAATCGAGTCACTTCGCTTGATAACATGTTTGATGTAGCATTTCATTCATTAGATTTTAAGGTCTTGGGGCCAACCATGACCATTGGACCAGTAGTCTGAAAATGTCAAACAAAATATCCCTAAATTGTTCTAAGCACTTATGAATACATAATGTTCACACCTGACACACTCAAAGCTAAAACTAAAGGCTATGTCCAGTTTGTGTTGCAACCAGTGGGTTCCTATGTTCAAAACATTCCCTCAAAAATCTAGCTATGACTTTGGGATCATGTAGAGTGAAAAAGGAAGACAGCGTGGGAGCTGGGTCCCAAACTATATTTGTAAAATTGTTTCTGATGGCACAATATGCAGGGCAATCAAACACAAAATGATGTTTATCCTCTGCTGAACCAGAAGCACAGAAAATACAGTGACGCTGTTCTCTGGGCACATGTTGTGCCAAAGGCAAAAGCCTACAAGTATCTACATGACAGCCACATCTAAATCTGCTGATGAGTTTTCAGCTCTTGAAGCCCTTGACTGCTGAAAGATATGGTGCTAAGACATATTCTGGCTGCAAGGGTTGGTACCTCGCAACACTGATTAGTCTGATGCCATGTCTGTGCGTAATGGTTTTTGGCGCTGCCAATAACAGTACCCACATCTAACTCATCCTCAACGCCTAATACTACAGATTGACCCTGGAGCCAAGTGTGAACTTTATGGCTCCAAAAAAGGTATGCTGAATCATGCATGCCCTCAACAAAGGCACGCTTGATGAGACGTTCATTGTCAGACAGATCGTTGATGCGACTGTGATATCGCAGAATTTGTTGCCACCAATGGAAACACAAAGGGAAACGGCCTAAGTCAGCTAGTACAATGACATTTGCGGTACTGTCCCTAACACCGAGGAAATGCTTCAAAAACTGTCTATGCAGTAGCTCTGCAGCGTCACCTATCTTGTCATCAACAGCCCACACTTCGCTGGCATAGCTCAAAATGGGTAGTACCAGACTGTCAAAAAGCTTGCACCGTAGTCCAGGATCAAAAATTGGTAAAAGAGCGCATCTGCGTTTCATGGAATGCATTGCTTTCTTTGCAGAAGAGACAAGCTGCGAGACGCCGTGTGCCAGATTTCTGGTTGCATGAAACTCAAACCCAAGATACTTGTATGACTCCACTCGCTCCTCTTCATTGCTGTTGAATGTGAAAGCTTGACATGCAGCTTGTGATCCAGACGTGACCACTTTTGTTTTGGCCAGATTGACACTGAGTTGCCTTTGATGACAGAACTGTTGCAACGCGTCAAGCTGCCTCTGCAGCCCTGCTGCTGTCGTAGACATAATGATGAGGTCATCCGCATATAGTAGCAGTGGAATCAGTACGCCTGAGAGGGAGGGTGCATCATGACCAACTGTGTCCATCAAGTGTTGCTCAAGTCCATCCACAAACAAGCTGAATAGAGTTGCGCTGAGTGGGCAGCCTTGTTTGACTCCCATCAGGCAGTCAAAGATCTCTGAGATGCCTTCTGAGTTCCTCACAGCCGCACTGTCATGAGCATACAAGGACTTGATGCAGTCAAGGATTGGTCCACGTATTCCTACGCGCTCCAACACCTGCCACAGCAAGCCACGAGGAACGGTATCGAATGCTTTCTTGAAGTTGACAAAACAGCAATACAGCTTTCCAGATGTTTTGCCTTGCCGTGTCTGTTTCTGTTTGTCAATCAAGGATTTTAACACAAAGATGTTGTCTGTCGTGCGGAAGTCTTTCCTGAAACCTGCTTGTCCCTTAGCTTTGATGCCTTCATCTTCAGCCCCAACTGCAATTCTGTGATCTATCATCATTGCAAACAGCTTAGCAATTACAGAGCCTACTGTGATGCCTCGATAGTTGCTCATGTCACATTTATCGCCTGATTTGTAGACAGCAGTGATCAGGCCAACAGACAACTGCTTGGGAAAGTGACTCACAAGCATCAGATTGAAAATGACTAAAAGACAGCTGTGCAAAACTTCACCGCCTTGACCATTTCAGCTTGACTGGTCCGGCTGTAGATGCGCTGAGGTCCATGCTGCTTGCTGGGGTGGCTGTTGCGCATCAGGGGCCTGGGTGCTGTAGCGCTGAGCTTGTGAGTCAGCAAGCCCAGTGGGTGCGTACATTGGTAGACTGTCAAAGTTGCAGCTGCCGGCCTGAACCATGTCTGGCAGCTGCTGCTGCTGCTGGAAGTGGTTGTGGTGTTGTATATGCTCATGTGAGAGAACCGCCGGCTCTGAATGCAGGCAGTCATGACCTTGATTTCTGGAGCCTGGTTGCATGACATATGAAGTTGCTTGCCGTTTGAAAGGGTACTTGCTGGTGTCGGGGGGTGCCTGCTTCCCTGAAAGGTGTATCAGGTTGGAGCTGCGCTCACGTTTGCGAGTGAGCTGTGATGAGTCATCAGAGATAATGATGCTGAAAGATGCTGGCTGGTTGGCGGGAAGCATAACAGCCGGGAGCGCCTCTGTGCTGAGACTGACACTGCGTTCCACGAAGGTCTGACAGCTGGCTTGATCAGCATACACGGATGGTAATCCCTGCTGGTCAGAGGATGACCCGCTTCCCGGCTCTGCTACATCCATCTGTCCATGCAAGCCACAGTCCTGTCCGGTGATGTCTGTTGCAGCATATGAAACTGCCATGCGCTTGCTGCGCTTGGTAGGGGCCTGAAGGATGTCAATGAGGGGGACATCTTGGGATACAGCCGGGTTGGTGGGGATAGGAGCTGCTAGGAGGGTTGCCCACGCTGCAGAAGACGCGGGGCAGGGCTGACTGCGCTGGGCGCAGCACAACAGCCTTGGGCCATTGAGAACGCTCCTGAACAGCAACTGCTTCCTCTTCTGCCTTGCCAATGTCAGCTGCAACACCTGAACACAAAAATGATCCTGAACAGTCAGGTCACAAATAGTTCGGCTTGTTATATATAAATTGTGCTCAGTCCTTTTGGTCCCTTGACTGAGCATGCAAGTTGCAGCATTCCAATGTCAAACGGTGGTCAGGAAACAGCTGCAAAAGGTGATCAGCTGCCAAGCAACAAGCATGAATGTCTCCTATGCAGCCTATACAAAAGTGCGTGCCATTAACACCTTGAGAAGCAGCCACACAAAGCATTTTGACAGGAGTCCAGCAGCTTTTGATCAAGACTTGTCACCGACAACATTCCAGCTGATGAACGTGAAAGCAAGCATGATGTTGAGGAAGCTGAAGTGACCAGACTCGCTTACAAGGATGGTAGCTTGGCAAGCCCTGCCTGAACTTGTCCATTTCCGCATCCTTCTGTGATAGCTTTTGTGTCAAGCGTGCATTCTCTTTCTCAAGATCACCCAGCCGTACTTGCAAAGTCTGTAAAAGCTCTCGCCTCCTGCTCCTACAAGTGACACAACATAGGCTGGTTAGTGTCACTCAGCACATGGTTGTCAGGCACATTGTTGATGGCACTGCTGACCAGCTGGACCACAACGACAGCATGGATTAGCAGCTGACAAGACTTTGTAACAATGTAAGGACTCAGGCTGATAATAGTACACTCGCAACTACATGTCATTCTGTGTGCAGCAAAAGTCATGCAGACTGTGATGGACCGGAGCTCAAAAGCTGCCACATCACCTTGACACAGATGCAGTGGCTCTGCTCTTGGCAAGGCGCCGTTGCCTCTTTTGATCTGCTATGGCCAGACAGCTGCTGTTGTCCAAGCCTTGGTTCATGCCTCTCACACCGTGCTCCTTACTCAAGGCAAGTGGGTAATCTTGCAAAATAATGAAGTTGCGGTGACTTAAAGCCTGACGGTGACTTCAAGCTGTCAGCACCGCTGTCAACCTGCGTGAACGGCGCAGTCGTGAAAAAAGTGTTGCGCACGGATCCAGAATCTGGGTCCTGCCTTCGCCTAAAAGCACCATGAAATGTCACGCTAAAGTGACTGGCACGCTAATGTGAACGGTAAAGCAAAACGACACGCAACGCAAGCTCCGGCGAACGGGTTGTACATAGACAACGAAACGTGCCAGGAGTCGAACGTCGGTTGTTGCAAATCGTCCGGAAATGGCGCGACACGTGCTTTGCGACTAGCTTGCGACAATACTGGTGCAAAAGGCTTGTACCTCCAGTCAGCTCATCTTGCCAGCGAGACACAGCTAAAGTCAAACGGTGCGACCTGATCGTTGGACGGGTCGCACGAAGCTTGGAACAAGCCAGCGGGACTGTACACGCACAACATGCCAAGCGTTCGATGTGGCACCGTGTGTAGCCATGCTTGCAGACAGTCACAAAGCTGATGCTTGACAAAGCTAAGCGCGAAACCTAGGCATGTGAGCCATGCGTTCTTGTATTGCCTCACGTGGGCTGACTGTATCGCCCACATGTGTAAGTGCCTTTACAGAGTCCACTCATTCAAGAAAGTCGGAGGCGGCGGAGCTGGGACAGCTCAGAGGACAGCTGGCTGCAAATCCACATCACATACTATCAGATTGCCACTGGTCCATGCCTATCAGACCAATAAGACTCTGCTGTGCAGCAAGAATGCAGAGTCAACTCTTCCTGCACAGCATGCTGAGAGCAGCAGCATATATGCCAGCTCTGGAGTGTCAGAGGACACGGGACCAGCAAGGTGCCAGGCATACAACACAAACAAACATGGCCTGAATCAAGAAATGCATGTAAGTCACAAGCTTTCAAGATTCATCAGTTGGACCACAGGTCACTTGCACCAAGATAAGTTTGCCAGCATAAGTGCATGCTGGTTGAACCTGGTGATTCATGCACGTCTCAGACAGACATTCAACTGGTATGCGCTATGCCCAAAATAGCACAGTTGCAAGTGAATCATCTCACAACTCTCAACTCTTACAATCATGCAGGCGACCCACTGTAACTAGCAGCAATAGCTTGTGTTGAGTGTGACTGTAAATACAGTAGATAAACTCTCTGCTGCAATGCATCTACTACCCCACGGTTGTCTGCAGCTGACCAGTGTTGCAACGTGCTGCTCTGAACATTGCCTGAAACATTCAGTCCTGTCCTGCCCACGTCTTGCAGTGCTAGGGCCTGCAGCAGATGCACCGCATGCTGGACACATTGCAATGCTGCATGGTCAAGCAGTGAGACTTTTCAGGTTGGAGCTGTCAATATACAGCAGGCCTCAGGACAGCAATGCTGCACGGTCAAGCATTGAGGGTCTTCAGTTTGGAGCTGTCAATATGCAGCAGGCCTACAGACACCACTGCTTCATGGTCAAGCACTGACGCTCTTCAGGTTGTAGCTGTCACATATGCAGCAGGCCTTTACACAGCTTTGTTGCAAGCCTACTGGACCACCACCAGCTGTGGTAGCACGCAGAAGACCTAATACACATACAGGAAACGAATGGCAGGTGGCACCTCATTGCTTGGCCACCTCAGCAGTCGAACACAGCTTGGGAAATTAGCACTGCTCAGGGCAAAATGAGCTCCCCAGTGTTCAGCGCTGGACTGCAAAACAGGCTCACAGCTTGCACTTTGTCACTGTAGTTACACCTATGCAGATCTGCTCTTCATACAGGTGTGCAGTGAACCGCCACCAATGCACTGCAGCACTGCTCAGGGCAAAATGAGCTCCTCAGTGTTCAGTACTGCTCTGCAAAACAGGCTCACTGCTTGCACGTTGTCTGTGTTTACACTTATGCAGATTTGCTCTTTACACAGGTGTGCAGTGAACCGGCACTAATGCACTGCAGCACTGCTCAGGGCAAAATGAGCTCCCCAGTGTTCAGCGCTGCTCTGCAAAACAGGCTCACTGCCTGCACTTTGTCACTGTGTTTACACCTATGCAGATTTGCTCTGTATACTGGAATGCAGCGAGCCAGCACCAATGCACTGCAGCGCTGCTCAGGGCAAAATGAGCTCCCCAAAACTGGCTCACAGCTGGCTTGTTTCACTGCAATCACACCTATGGAGAATTGCTCTTCGTTCAGGGGTGCAGTGAGCCGGCTCGAATGCACTGCAGCACTGGTCTGGGCAGAATGCATGCCCCACTGTTCATTGCTGCTCTGCAAAACAGGCTCACAGCTGGCTTGTTTCACTGCAATCACACCTGTGGAGGTTTGCTCTTCATTCAGGGGTGCAGTGGGCCAGCTCAGTGACACTGCAGCACTGGTCTGGGCAGAATGCATGCCCCACTGTTCATTGCTGCTCTGCAAAACAGGCTCACAGCTGGCTTGTTTCACTGCAATCACACCTATGGAGATTTGCTCTTCATTCAGGGGTGCAGTGGGCCAGCTCAATTGCACTGCAGCACAGGCCTGGGCAGAATGCATGCCCCACTGTTCATTGCTGCTCTGCAAAACAGGCTCACAGCAGGCTTGTGCCACTGCAATCACACCTATGGAGGTTTGCTCTTTTCTGGCTCAATAATCACCACACCCTTTGCTGTGTAATGTGGGCCTTGTTGCATTTGCAGGTGAGGTGTGTAATTTCGCGCCTCACGAAAATGGTCGTTGGTAAGATGCAAGCCCTTGATTTTTTCACATAGCAACACTCTGTGTTTTCTGCCACCAGAGCGCGGTGGTCTCCTCTCAGATTCAGCAGGTGATGTTGACGCTGTGTTATCATCACTGGACGTTTTGACTCACACCTCCATATGGCAAAAGCTTTCAGCTGTCCTAGTGTAAATGGTTCTTGGTGGATGCGGAGGTGTCTTTGCCAGAAAGTGACTCGTCAGAAGATGATGGCATGGTTGGATTAAGCCATAGCGACAATGATGCTCATGAAATTTCTGGACTATACAGCAAACGGTATCCATGTTTTGACTTTCATATACTCGCAAAAATTGTCACACATTCAGGCATCATGTCACATATTTGTGCTACCCTTCTCGAAAATCTTATGCAGTGTCTGTACTTTGTACATACAGTGTACAGGTGAGTTGCTGCACACCAGCATGTTGTGATGTTACTGTGTGTTGGTGTACATGTATTGCGGCGCTTGCGCAAGCAAAAGACAACAGTAGCACAACGGTCGCCAGATTAGCTTCAGTCATAAGCTTCTTATGTAAGGTTGTTTGATATACTCCCATCTTTTGCGTGCTGTATATAAGACTCTGTGTCGAGCTGGCAGCTTTTGTGTTAGGCCTGCCGTCATGCTGTGCCTGCCACTGTAAGGTGTGTATCCTGCCACTAATCCTTGTTTACGTGTCAACACCGCAGGATTTACTTACGAATCCATGTTTACCACCACAAGTACGAGGACAAAGGGTTTTTGACCGCTTCAGCCTTGTCTGGTGGGTCTGCTGTCAAGCTAGCCTTACTGAAAGTGACTTTACTATGATCAGCAAGCTTCAGCTTGCACTGTCTGATCTAATCCAACACATGCCTGGAATTGCTGGAATATTTGATGTGCTCTGGAGTTATCTTATGCAAGTACTCTAAAAGCAAAACACCGCTATCTTGTAGCTGTGAAATCACATGCCCTGCAGAGCTATCTACGTATACCACCGCTGACCTAAATGTAAATGACCAGATTTGCCTGCCTATGTCAATTGGTAACCTGTTCATGAATGGCTTGAGTGAATGAGTAATGCTACACACTTTTCAACAGTACTGCATGATACCTGGTAGTGTACATATAATACAATATAATACAACATACGAGTACCGCAGTATACAAATAATACCTGCGACTACGGCCAATACCTTCAAAAAAGACCACGTGCTTCACTACAACAATTGTGGCCATTGCTGTTGGGTCACTGCACACCTGTATCATACAAGTGTGCAGTGACCCAGCACCAATACACTGCAGCACTGGCTTTGGCAAAATGCATTCCCCACTGTCCAGTGCTGCTCTGCAAGACAGGCTCGCAACAGGCATTTGTCACTATTAATACACCTATGATGGTTTGCTGCTCATACAGGTGTGCAGTGACCCAGCAACAATTCACTGCAACACTGGCTTTGGTAAAATGCATTCCCCTCTGTCCAGTGCTGCTCTGCAAAACAGTCTCACAGCATGCATGTGTCACTGTAAAAACACCTACGAAGGTTTGCTGCTCATACAGGTGTGCAGTGACCCAGCACCAATGCACTGCAACACTGGCATTGGTAAAATGCATTCGCCACTGTCCAGTGCTGCTCTGCAAAACAGTCTCACAGCATGCATGTGTCACTGTGAATACACCTATGAAGGTTTGCTGCTCATACAAGTGTGCAGTGACCCAGCACCAATGCACTGCAGCACTGGCTTTGGCAAAATGCATTCCCCACTTTCCAGTGCTGCTCTGCAAGACAGGCTCACAACAGGCATTTGTCACTGCGAATACACCTATGAAGGTTTGCTGCTCATACAAGTGTGCAGTGACCCAACACCAGTGCTCTGCAGCACTGGCTTTGGCAAAATGCTTTCCCAATTGCCCAGAGCTGCTCTGCAAAACAGTCTCAAAGCATGCATGTGCGACATAAATACAATAGGGTTAACTGCAGACCCGGGAAATGAGTCTGGAAAATGACCCATACTAATAAAGCCAAGTAACCTGCTGGCCCACATGGCATCATGCAGAGAGCAGCATAACTTACCTCTTGCTGAGAGATCAAAAGCTGCCGCTGCTGGTGCAACTGTTGCTGTCTCTGAGTCTCCAGCTTCTCTTGCAGATGCTGATTTTGCTGCTGCAGCTGTGCATTCTTGGTCACCATACACAGATTGTTTTCCTCTACCTGCATAGCAACTGAAGTGGTTGCCAGCAACCCCAATGGCCTGCTGACAATGCTCAGTAGCACTTGATCTCAAAGACGCATCAGTGGGTCACCACAGGTCTTGACTCCTGGACATCTGTATGCTGTCTGTACGAAGCATACTCTGTATGCTTAGTATGTTGCAAGAGCTCCTGGTGCAGACAGTCAAGCAAGGCAGCTTTCACAAGAATAAGCATGTGTGCAGGATACAGTTGCAGATATATAAGCTGACCTCAATGTTCTCATCTACAGAGCGAGCATGAGCAGCAATGACCTCAGCCTTGTACGCTGCTCACTTCTTCTGCAGTGCAGTCCTTGCACTATCATTCTGTGGGAGTTTGAAGCATGGCAGGTTGAAGATCCTATGCTTTGGATACTTGTCCTGCAGGATTGCTGCATCTTCCAAGATAGCCTTGCGTCGCTCCTTCAGGGACTCCAAGTAGTCAGCCGCTGCCAGGTCCACCGCATCCTTTT
>JAABUK010001189.1_pt1 | contig 50635 bp, 51 predicted proteins | sample 5559141 | NCBI WGS metagenome assembly JAABUK01 (sample SAMN10711869, study PRJNA513367) | rock metagenome | isolation source: Antarctica rocks | place: Antarctica: Victoria Land, Pudding Butte nord | collected 2016-01-03 | reverse complement strand
TGGGAGGGAGTGGGAGGTGGGTGGAATGGGGAGCGAGTGGGAGTAAGAGATTTAGATTGGTGGTATTTGCTTCCTTCGATAAGTTGGAAATCTTTGCTTGCTCGATTGGGAAACACATTCGAGTCGCAAGTGCTGTTGAGGAGAAGAGTAGCGGCTGAATAACGAGGTTGTGCCACCAGGCTGGTTCCTTCCGATATGATTCTTTGAGATCGGATCGCTCCTGATATGACCATTCGCTCAAGATCGAAGCAAGGAGAAATTGAGGCATCGTCTGCATGAGATTGTTGAGAGGGTGAGATTCTATATCTTTGCATATGTAAGCTCCTAGCTTTGCGAGCTACGACAGTATATGGGATGGATATCCATATTACTGCCTATCTTGGGCCATGACACAATATTTGCAAGTATAAGCCGCTAAAACATACAGCAGCGATACGGATGATACGGCGATAACACGGACGAAGCAGACGCCTCTCGCTCTTTATCGCTGGCTAGCAAGGTGCGAGAGTCAATATCTTGCAGATCGTGAGATGGAAGTTCGACGAGCGAATCCTCAACTTCAAGTGTACCTTCCTCAGCTATAATGCTAATCTCCGCTTCCACTTCTACAGCACAACATCCTCAATCGATTGCGTTAACTCCGTCAACAGCTGGTAAGAAGCCAACTCATCCATTGCGTCTGCGTGGCGAGCGAGCGGGAAGTCAGGCGAGTGATGCTCGTTCTCAATCGGCAAGGAGAGCGAGCGCACTCTCGAAAGCTTGGACTACTTTTGTATCTGCAGCCGGCATTAGTATTGACATTGTTGTCCGTCGGAGGGGTCTGCAGTGGGACAGGAGAAGGGAGTGAGGTGTGTCGAGGATGAGAGGGGGGGGCGCACAATGCTTCTGCTTCTCCTCCAGAGTCTTTTCGGAGTGCTGCACGAATGCCATTCGGGTTCTTAAGCTGCGTATGTCGAGCGGTAAGCAATTGTCTTGGATGCGATGATGCTTTGCTGGATAAGTAAGCGAGAGTGGTGGGGTACGCACCGTTTACTCGCCCTCTCTTCCTCGTGCGTGGAACCGGTCTGTGTCCAGAGTTTGAAAAACTGCGTTTGTTGGGCTGATTAGTATTGTGGTTGGAGAATATGGTGAGATATGTTTCATTGACATGTGTCTTCTGCTCGCTGAGGTAGAGATGGAAGGAGCATACTTTAAGTAATTCTTTGAATTCCCCGTCGATACCCTGCTCAGCGCGATCGCACTCAGCCATCTTCTCCTCAAAGCGCGCTTCGAGATCGTCCCAATCGTGATCCTCGAGCGGTTTTGAAGAGTCTACGGGATCGGGCTGCTGGTGCTGTGGCTCGGGAGGTTGGTGGTAGGTGTTGTCGTCGTTTATGCCATGGCCGTCGGGCTGTGTTTGGGCTTCGGCCATGTTGCTGCTGGGGCTGAGGAATGAGATGGTCGTGGAAGCCTTTGAACTGGCTGCTGGTTGTTTCGGCGACGGATCCTGTTGTGGATTTCTTGGTGCCTTTGGATCAGGTGCTGGCTGTGATGCTGACGGGTGTTGAGGCGATGGATGTGGTGGTGTCTCAGCTGGCTGTGCGGGTGTCTGGGTGGTTTTGATGGGGGAATGAGCAAGTTGTGGTGTAGGTGATGGCATGCGTGAGTGTTGGGTGTCGTTCACAGTGTTGTCAGCTGCCTTGAGCTGCTCCTGTGAGGGTGACAGCGACATGTGGGTTGTTGACGCTGGAGGCGATGGTGAGTCAGATAGGCTATGTCTTTCAAGCTTTGGGAAAATTGGAGATGAAGAAGATGGGGGCGTCAAAGGAGATGGAGTTGGAGCAGGTGGAGTTGAGGGAAATTGCATTGATGGGGATGATTGTGTATCTTGGGCTTGAGATTGACAAGATGAAAAGAGAATGGAGTGGACTTTGTGGATCAAGAACATCGCAAAAGGGAATGTGAGTATAGAAGGATTATGTGGCGGTAATGAACCTTGACGATGGACACTCTGCCACTTCGAAATACGCCTGGAGTAGATTTTGTGACATACTAAGATATTTATCAAAATAACGCCTAACCTTTCATTGGGCAACAGGTGAATTGGCCTAGTGGTACTCTTGCTGCATCATCCGGGAAACCGGTTGACCTAAGATGTCACTTCCTAATTTGGTGTTGAGTTCGATTCGGTTCGAGCCCATGGGTCCCTGTTCGAAAGTTCAGGTTATTAAATTTCCCAAAGATATTGACGATATCTCTAGATCAACTGTTGTGTCAGTGTGATGGCTTTGCTCTGCAAGATAACTCACCAAAGTCGGTCATTCGATCCTGGGGTCTTCAATTCTTTTTTGCAATTTTTTTTCGTTCAAAATTCGTTGTCAAAAAAACCCTTAGTTGCTTACTACTTACTTACTCTTTCCACTTTTGTACCCCCAACAACACACACTACCATCTCGAATATCTCAACGGCACGTAGTAACTCAGTAGTAACGTGCTCCATGAATTACTCTCACTTCATATATACCTGTTCCAAATCAAATTCCTTTCACAGCCTTCTTGCTCCTCCACAAGGTAGAATAACAACCATACCACACACAACAAGCCGTGCCCATCCGCCAACAACCCAGTCAAAACTGCCTGCAGCTCCTCAACACTCGTTCACCCTAAACAGCCCTAACGCCTCCACCGATCCTCATACTTTGACATCCCATAGCAAGAAATGAGCTCCATTCAAGTCTTCGATACCAAGCAAGGCCCCCTCTTGATAATGGAACGCGTCAGCCAATCAATTCTATCTTGTGAGCGAGCGTAAAAGATAGCTTATCTGTCTGCGTGAAGGGTGGGTATTCATGAGGGAAAGTCTAAACGTCGGAGTGGGTCGGGATGGGTTTGGAAGGGTCTGTGATGTACATACCCTTGGATTCTTTGATCCGAGAAGTGTAGAGAGGTTCATAGCGCACCTGAGAAGTGGAGAGTTTGGCGTCAGCTAGCTTTTTTTCGCTATGGGACTGGGTGAGTGAGTTCTGACATATTTGGTAGCAGAGAGGCGGGTTGCTCCTATCCTTGGAGCGTGAACAGGTCACGCGATGTTCTGATGTTGGGAAGTTGGCTTCACTGCTACGCTGGGGATGAAATGTTTTGAGGGATCTGTAGCTGTGAGGTTTTAGGTGGAGCTGGAGAGATGTTGTTTGAGCTTTTTGGTACAATGTGTCGCGCTGATGGTGGTGAGATGGCAGTCGTGGGAACTGTTGTTTTGCCTCGTGATGAGGCCATCCATCCAGGTGTAGATGTTGTTTGCGTTGGCTTTTTCAGAGGCGGCAGAGGCGATTTGCGCGTAAGACAGGACGAGGAGGAAGGCGAGCCATACATCGCTGGTAGCTCCCTGAAGGCACTTCCGGCAGACCAAATGATGGGGTTTTCATCAGATACCGTTATATTCGTGTATATCATACATACATACAGAAAGGTACCCTCCACAATTCCAATTATCAACCATCAGTACCCTCTCTTCCTATCAACCACATTGATCATCTTCTCCCCCCTCCCCCTCCTGTCGAGATTGACCTCCAAAACTTGAAAAGCTCTATCTATATACGCTTCCCCCAACCCACTGATATGCGGCGTGATGATGCAATTCGGTGCGTCCCAGAGCGGGTTATCTTTCGGTAGCGGTTCGGGATCAGCCACGTCTAATGCCGCGCCTCTGAGACCGCCTCCGCCATCTTTGCCATCTAACGGGTCGTTGTCGGCGTATTTGCGAAGGTATGTTATGAGGTCTGATTGGTTGATGATCTGGCCACGGGAGATGTTGCTGATGAATGCGTTGCGTGTCTTGCCCAGGATAGCGAATTCTTCTGCTGATATGAGATGAGTCGTTGCTTTCGTCAAAGGCACGCTGATGAGGAGATGGTCAATGTCCTGAGATAGGAAATTGTGCAGACTCTTCCTGTCCAGGCCACTGTACCAAGCTGATGGTATTGAGCCGTCTGAATCGCCTGTACTAGGGACTATGAATCCTTTATCGTGTTTCGACTCCGGCGTCGTGCGTGGTGAAGCGGTATACGCAATCACGTCCATTCCCATCGCTTTACCTACTCTTGCGACTTGCCGACCTATGGAGCCATATCCCAGCACGCCCAGCCTCTGCCCAGGTTTATCTCGTATGGATCTCAAGGCATTGTGACTTGATCCCGCGCCCCATTTGTGATCGATCTGCCACGAATGTAGAAGTGAATAGTGATGAGAGTGGGCCAAGGCAGTGAGAATGACCCATTCAGCGATCTGAGGACCGTGAATACCGGAGGATGTGGTGAGTGAGATGGAGGTGGAGGTATAGATTGGGGAGTTGGCGATATGATTCGTGCCGGCGGAAATAAAGTGTATTAGTTCTAGCATGGAAAGTGTTAGCAAGTGGCGTGAAGCAGTATGCTAGCTGAAAGAAAAGAGTGATAAGCCGAAAGCGGTGCTTCCCCGAGCATCTGGTTCATCACAGCTCCTGAAAGCGAAGCTCTAACTCGCAGAGAGCTCTGCCGTAGCTTCTTCCTCGCAATGCTATCCTGAACACTCCCAATATGCTCATCGCGCCAGCCTCACGAGGGTACGTACCAAGCTTAGGACAATCTTTTTGTGATTGAGGGATTGCGGAGAGAGTCACCAGGATCGTGACGTCCTTATATAAATCTGGAGTATAGACGCATTCGTCAGCGATCATGGCTCAGTATCGAGGCAGAGCACAGATGAGCTGACCTTGGGGCACAGCCGCAGCACCCTTCCATGGCGTATCCGAAGTCAGCAGTCTCCTGAACGTGATCTTGATATTGGGATGATTCTCCTTTATCCGTTCGAGTATCGCTGTTGGTTCGATGAACGGTATGAGGACGAGGAGGTGCTCCGGCTTTACATCAGGTCCGCCACCCATCTCGATGGCGGATGCTAATCTGACCAGTCGTTCAAGAGCAATGGCTGACTTGAGGATGATGGTTGGTGGAAGAGAGAGGTGGAATGGTGAGATAGAGTTCTAATATTCTAGTACTTACGTCTATATACCTGATACCACAGTATATATATAATTTTGACTAAATTTACAATCTAATTGCCTACGCTTACACACCTAAGCGGCAAATCGGAACACCTATCCGAGCAGCCGCGGGTAGCGTACTGACGGCCCTGGAAGCCCTAAGAGCTTATGGCCTACTCCCCGCGTAATCGGCCCTGCCAGGGCCCATCAAGAGCCACCATAGGTAAGCCGGAGCGACCCTAAAAAGGTCCGCAAGGGCTCGTTCCGGGTTCACACCGGGCGCCAGGCCAGTTACCCGACAACCCGAGATGGTTAAATGATGTGATCAATTACGGTAACCAAATATACACGGCGATCCCTAAAAAGTCGAACCAAGTCATCTAAGCATTAGCAAAAGCCCATATAAGCTGAGAGATTGACCATTCCTTTAGTGACTTTGTCGTGAGAAAAGGACTTGCTCGATTATTCTTTTGTAGTATAGTATCGACTCTATGTCCCCCAATCCATGGGTTTGATTCCCTCGTCAGTCGGCTCACAGGTGTCAGCAAGACGCTGGACGGCCGAGGGAATATCTGAATATCTTCAAAGACCATTTTACTTAGTATGTGTTGCTATCGATCGTTAAGAGTTCATTCTTCTCGCGACCAACCGGGTTGAACGAATTGGCAACGCTACCGCGAGCAGAATACATTTACCCTTGAGGTATGGATCAATTGGCGCGGCTACAAGGAGGGGTGTCTGGCACCCTCCTGCAGAAGGCTATTGCGGAAAATGAAGCGGCTTCTCACAGCAGCAAATATCTTGATTTTCTTACATGGAAAGGCCACAACGGTCGCTAGGTAAGCATTTGGATATATTGTTCATGCGCCTCATTTTCAGGTCACAATAATCATATCCACAGCTTACGCTCCAGCATCCCGAAAGATAGATCGGAGGGCCGCATCTCATCTCGAGGTCGCCATGATCGCCAGCAACGATTTCGAATGTGATTTCGAAGGGGAGGTCACGTTGGCAATATGCCATCTTACCTGTGGCTTTCTTGGGGCTACAAGCTCCATCACTCGTCCATACACACTCTTCGCTCGGGATGAAGATGAACACTTGAGCTTGAAGCGAGGAAAATGCTTTATTTCCTCCATGAGTAATTTCCTTCATCATCTCCAGAATCCGCAATTGGGATTAAGTAGCGTTATCCAGATTACGATAACAACATATGATCTGAAGAACGCTCGAGTAGTTCTCAGCATCTTAGTCTGCGCTTCCTGGGTAGGAGACCTCATTCTATCTGCGCCCGACATGACGAGAATGGTGTCATGTTGCATTTATTTGAGATTTCTGGAACTATGGATTGGGGGTTTTTTATTGCTTCTGAGCTTTGAAGCTAGATAGGATGCGTCAAGTGAATCCGCTTGGGATTCTGAATGTTGGCTTCCTCAGGACTTCCATTTCCCCAATATGACAATCTCCCCAAGGAAAAGGTTGTGAATCTAATCTATTGCCTGTATTCCCTAGCAACCAGTCCTAACTCGGTGCAAGCAGAGGCAAGTACAAGAAATGATAATAACAGCTAGAGACTTGAAAGACGTGTAAGCTGCACGACTGCTTTCCGTTGACAACTCTTGTCGTGGTCGTCTCTCACTAAATTCGGAGAGCTCCAGCGTAAGCAAAGCCAGGCTCGCACGCAGTGCCGAGAATGGGTAATCTGAACCAGCTTTCCCAATGAGATACTTACATACATTGTGGCAGGGTAGGAAGATTCAAATCAGCCATTCGTGCCATACTACTTTGGCGCAACAATTCCCTGGATTTCCTGTGCTATCTCCCTTGCAGTAAGAGATCGGCAGCCTGCTCTGCTACACCATACAATGTAGCCTGAGGGTGTCCACCAACCGCCACTGGAAAGATACTCGCATCGGCCACTCGCAACCCTTTTACGCCCTTGACTCGGAGTTCGGCATCGACCACCTTTCCCATAGCGGCTGTTCCCGCCGAGTGTGCATGTGACAGCCCCGTCATTCTGATTCTTGTGTCGATGTCGGCATCAGAAGATTCTTCCGTCAAGGCTGGCATTCCTGTCGGCGCTCCCTCGCTCTCAATGTACGATTTGCCTGCCGAAGTCCCTAGTAACGCTTTTATCACTCGACGGACGCCATGAATCAAGGCTGTACGATCGGTCTCGGTATCGTAGAAATTGGTGTCGATGGCTGGAGCGTCTACTGGCGAGTCGGAATTGATATAAACGCTACCACGAGAAGTTGGTAAGAGAAGCATGACTGATGTAGAGACAAAAGATCCATCGGTTGGAACTGGCGCTCCTACTGGACTGTAGATGACCATGGTCTCCACGAGGCACCGGTCCAAAAGCGACTGATCGGTTACTTTTCCGCTTTTCGCATCTGCCTCTAGCGCTGGCTTTAGTAAGTTTGCCGGCGTACCTTCGTTTACGGCCCAGTCACATGGTAAACCTTTGTAGAAAGCTTGGTCCTCCCATTTTGGAGTTCCCATACTCAATCCTTCCTCCGGGTTGCGAAGCTTCCAGACTTGGAAAAGCGCAAAGTGGTCGAAATAATTCCTTCCAACCTCAGGATTGTCAAGAAGTATAGGGATGTTATACTTTGACAATAAATCTGCAGGGCCGACACCTGATAGCATCAGAATTTGTGGGGTTTTGATCGCACCGGCGCAAAGGATGATTTCTCTTCGGGCTCTATATTGCCGACCGTCTGTGAGAATCACGCTTGATGCAGTGTTATTACCATCTTTGTCTTGAGCAAAGACTACCTTATGTACCACGGCGCTGGTAATAATCGGTGATTTGAGGTTGTATGCCACGTATGATGGCTGCCGTTGCCCATTATTCCAGTTTTCGAGAAGCTCGCAGATACCAGCTAAGGAGCCACAATCTCCATCGGGATTCTGTTTGAGTCCTAGCTCTTCCCAGGCAGCCTTAATAGGTTGTCGTAGTCCATACCTACGTTTTGGATCACTCTCGGCCACAGAGATGACGCGTATGGGACCATTCGAACCGCGGTGTTCAGGGTTCTGTTTTGCATTGCGATGTCGTTCCGCGTTTTTGAGGTATGGGAGGAATTCCTTATAGCTCCAACGCTCGCTTTCGCCGCCTACAGTCCTTGCCCACTGATCGTAGTCACTAGCATCGCCTCGTGCCCAGGCCCCGTAGTTCAAGATACTTCCTCCGCCCAGTACTTTTCCTGCAGTGATGGTATGAGCACGATCGTCGGTATTAGTCTGAGGTGTGCTTTTGTAGTTATAGTCAAGATCTGAGCCTGCAAGGGCAAAAGCTCCTGCAAGATCTCTGGTCTGAGGGTTGTCCGTTGCATCGGTACCAGCCTCGAGCACCAGAACCTGGAGAGACGGATCGCCATGGTGCAGAGAAGCCGCAATCGCACACCCGGTGAGACCTCCCCCGACGATGATGTAATCAGCTTCTGAGGCAGCCATGATGGATCTGTGGCAAGGAATTTGAGGGTTTCCGACAAGGAATGTGCTCGACGTTTTGCTCTCAGCTCCAACAATCTGTGAGCGATGAAGAGCGACAGGATGGAGCTCTCTTAATTGGCCGGATCTTTCTAGACTCTTGCTGCTTTAGCCAGTCCCTGATGACTTAGCATTCTGCACAGACTATCGCTCTCTTTGAACCAGCAAAAGTGGCCTTTCTTAATGTTTACTCAATCTCAATGATCCATCATTGACATTGAAGTGGATATGGGAAAAGCAGTAGATCTTGCGTACAACGATTGTTTTACCCGGTTTCTTGGACAGTCGGCAATGAATGGCTATCGTTTCGCATACCGTCCACGGCTTTTCAAGCCTTCATCATGCCATCGAAGAACTCAGCCAATTGATACCTAATTCCTCAGGATGGAAATGACATGAAGTGTAGGCTGGGACTACAATTGTGAAGGATGGCATCTATGATTTGTGTCCCCCTCGGCGGTATGCCGAGGGTACGCCCACTACATGCTGCTGTCCATTTGCGATGATCGGATCCCGATTCGGTACCAAGACCGAAGGCTATCGTGTACTCCTCCCACACTTCAGCTCATGCAGCTATCCGAAATCACGTCGGAAGACTGAGCGTTTCCTATGGTAGTACGGCCCGATCGCCTACCATTGCCCGGTTGCATGGCTACAGCTTTTGATCCACGAACGGACAACTTTCCCACTTCACATGCGCGAGATCCTCAACAAAGTTCGGCAGAAATCTGACTGTATCCGTGCCAGTACCACATCAACAGGGAGGGCGGTGCATGCAATGGCGATCCTTTACGGAGTAGCCGACTATTGTATTGAGAAAAAGAGGGTTACATATGGTCGACGAGACGTTGGAAACGCTCATCCCTACCAAGCCACGCAAGCCTAGCACCCGGGTGCCTAGCGGTCGGGAACTTCCTTCCCGGATGCTTGCTAGTCTAGCTCCCTCACTGGTGTGATCCTAGCGCTTACTAGTCTCCGTACTAGCCTTCCAGCCGTTGCCCAATGCAATGTGGGGATATCTGACACCCGACGAGGGTGTGCAGAGATAAGACAATCTGTTTCTGACCTGCTTGTGCATACATGCGCACACTGGTGATTGGATCTTGAGCTAATCAAGTAAGACGACCGGCCTGCCGTTGAGGGTAGGCTTACTGCGGAGCTCGTATTGACGTCTCGTAGCAGCCACTCCATCTACACTTGCACCTACGGCAATTTCTTCTTCGGCACGCCCCATGCCGGTCGGAACAGATGAGGGTGGGCAAGAAGGGGCGGAATGTGAGAACCTTGGAAATCCTGTTGCCCTAGGCTCTAGAGAGATCAGATTGCTGGCAGCCTTGACACACAGCCATGTTTCACCGCAAGCTCGTGCGTTGTTTGATGCCAGTTCGGACGATACGACCTAGGATGGTTCTTGATCGTCATGAGTATTCCGTACAACACCACTGATACTACTGTCCTAGCATTTTCAGTCAGAGTGCTATCGATGTGCTTTGCACCTCTTCTATGAGAGGAAGCGCCCATCATGGATTAGTGCTGCTAGCTGCCAAAGCTCGGCCTGACTAAGGTAAGGTACAGCAGATCTTACGGCACGACCTCAAAGCAACAAACGATATTACAGAAAAACATCCTCCAGCTTCCATACGATACTCACACAAAGCAAAAGACCGGTCGACCCTCCATATCAATGTACATTTCCTGCTCCACCATAGTGGTGCTGACATCAACCGCTTCTTTCACGCCGGATTAGCCTGTTTCGATAACAGCGTCAATGTACTCAGTATGGGCCACGTATTTGTCGACGATCCTCTTCCTCCACGTGATTATCTTGTCCCGGCCAGCGACTACCCCGAGAAGGAGAGTATCCAAACCGTGAATATGAGCTCAATGGGTAAGACTTCTTGGCTGTGACTAGAGTTCCTTTGAAATACAACCAGATGGGCCGATAAGTAGGTAAGCAGGCACTGACAACACCTAGAGAAATTTCTATATTTGTCCAGAGAAAGACTGGTGAGGTGTAGTCTGAAGTGATTAGCAATGGCGCGCTCAGGGGGCTGGATCTGACGTACATGTCTCATCGTTGTAGTGCTTGAGGAAGCTGTGACCAACACGCCAAAACATGACAAAGCGAGTAACGCTCACTGCACAGACGCTGGACACAATCAGTTTTCTGCTGCTGTCTACAGGGATCATCGCTCACAGTGTTCCAAGAAGAAACATTCCCTGGATGGCAAGCTTTTGGTGCCAATGCACTTGAAGCCTCAGGACCATCGGTATTGGCAGTCCAAGGATCATGAAGTCGGTGGTAAAGGAGCTAAAGCTTGAGGCATACCACATCTTCGGTCCGTCAACGCAATGATTGCCATAAAAGGCTTCGACCAGAGGAGTAACCGGATAGCATGTGAAGAGATTGCTGAAGAAGAACGACACCATCCACACCGTGATGATCGCAAGCATCCCGTACGCCCATATCTTGAACCTCTTGACCGCGAAAATGTTCATGTAAAATACCACGATTGACGCTTTGGTCATGCCCAAAGCAATTATTGCAAGAATATTCACAGCAAATTTGCACTGATGAGGCTTATCAGTAGGTCACAGGTACTAGTTATTGTATCTGAACCTTACCTTCTCGTAGGTGAGAAATTGGGGGTCCTGGAGAATGGGCTGACTATTTGGCCCCACTGTTTGATGCTGTCCCAGTTGGCCATTGATCGCAGCTACGAGCTCTGTGACACAACAGCCGATGGAGACCGCCTAGCAAGACTTAAACAATGGCCGCTGTTTGTACTTTGCCGTGTACTTACCAGAGCCGCGGTTATTAAGTGATCGTCCAACCGAATGCCTTTACGGCAGAGTGTTTTCGCCCAAAGTCGAGCACCGACGGCAAGGACTGGCAATATCAGAAATGTTATGCCCATTCCTATCATCAAGCTCTGTGAATAATTGTCCATGCTGGCAGATAGCGTATGTACCAAGGGAACGCTTGGGAGTCATGCACCGTGGGGATCTCGAAGTGTCATGAGGAAAGTAGAAATGAAAGAAGCTGTGGCCGCCTGGTACAGACCAGCATAATCAACAGATCCTAGGAGAAGATGAGAAACAAGGCAGCTCATCAACTTAACGTCTGAGTTGCACAGCCGTGCCTGAAAGCTATGCCAACGGGTCTTTGCCGTCATCCTGGGTGCAACACCTTCTCGAAATAAGCTTCTTGGGGGCGGAGACGAGAAGCCTTTCAGCCAGCTGCAAATGTACGACAATCCGCTCGAGAGAATTGTACAGATCTTGCCGCCCTAGTACAAGACTCCTTCAAATAAGCGAGTCTATCAATCTAAAACACAGCCAGATCCTCCGGATCCTCCCACAAGTCCACACCATCCACACAAGGCAGTAATAGTCAGTTACCCCACACGTCTGATATCGGAGATCCGCCCGTTTCAAGTTAGCGTCTCTTGTGGTTGGCAAGTGTACCTCCCCGACCCGACCCGACCCTGCATTGAAGAGCTCTAACGTGCATATGGGTGGCTAATATGGTCCCGCTTATCCTTCAAGACCAGGGGATGCATATTTCGACCGCATAAGTGGGGGCAATCCAGTTCAGGCACATTCCAAATTAGCAGGCCCAACCCAAGAGCTAGCCGGCCCACCCTCACATCAGTGTGCAAAAGGTGTGGTGGATCAGACGTGCAGAGAATGACTTGCTTTCCAGCGCCCAAGTGCTCGGCCATCCTTCGTTGGGCGCTCGTTTGCCTGTCATTTCGATCTTATTCTACTGGCCCAACCCAAGGAATCGACTCGTGATACCGGAGAGCTGAAGCACAGGCTACCAGCGACCTTCATTCCGAGCAGTCCGGTCACTTCTTTCCGGGACCTGCAAACGCAACTGGTCGACATCCATTTTACTGGCGTGGAAAAGCGTCCCATACCCTTCCAACGTGAGTACTGGCGCATTTGCCGACGCCATGTATTTAGCCTTGGAATCGCCCAAGTGTGGGCACTGGCTTTCCCCATGAACAAGGGCAAGACTTAGTTCATTAATTCAAGCTGAAATTCATTCAGCCTGCAGCTACATCTGCAAGCATCTCTGCACACTCTCAGGTCTAAAACCATCCGCAGATATGTGGCCTTCTCGCAATTTTGGCGCATTAGCCTTGCTTTCAACGCTCACCATAGGCTCCTGCACTGTTGCGGGCCCTGCAAACGGCTTTGCTTCCATCACCGGGTTGAGACCGTTTTTGTCGCAGGAAGCTAGCATCACGTATAACCGCTCCACTATTCCACGCTGGAGCGACTTCCACGCCCCTACACCGGGTGCAATTATCAACGTTGCCACGGAGAATGACGTCGCTGCTACAGTAAGCGCCATTTATCGTATTCCGATGGTGCTCAGCCTGACTTCCCACGCAGGTCAAATTTTGCAACAGAAACAAGATCTCGTTTCTCGCTCAGAATGGCGGTTCAGGTTGGAGCTCAAGCTTGGACTTGGGTTCTGACGGGGTCATCATCAATTTGCATGGACTCAATCAGGTCACATTCAACTCAGCACGAACTCAGGCTACTATCGGCGGCGGCACCGTAATTTCCGAGGCCATCGAGGCTGCATACAACAGTAATGCCCAGCTCACCACTGGCAATTGCAATTGTGTGGGCGTGCTGGGCGCCATCCTTGGGGGTGGCTACGGTAACTTGATGGGCTTGACTAGTTTCGGAGTCGACAGACTTCTGGCTGTCAACTACGTTAATGCCGAGGGCACATTAATCACCGTCACACCAAGTCAGACCGATCTCTGGTGGGCTCTTAGAGGCGCCGGCCCTAATTTTGGAATCGTCACATCTGCTGTAGTAAAGTCGACTTACGTTGCTCAAGCAGACAACAAGGCCTGGGTCGGTAGCCTCATTTTCACACAGGACAAGCTTGAGGCCGTCGTGTCAGCCATCGACGACCTCGACATTGAACCCGCGATGAACATCTTCCTATACTATGCGGTCAGCGACTCCAAGCCCGTCATTCTCGTCACCCCTTTCTATTACGGCAACGACGCCGCCACCGCGCGAATGAAATTTGCCTCCATCTTGAAGATAGGCCCAGTAGCAGACACGATGGCCATCACACCATACAACCATTGGAACGATGCCGCTAACATATTCTGCATCAGAGGCGGACGCAAGCCGACCTATGGTGCTGGTATGCAGCGAATGATACCAACCGCATGGCGCGCTGTGTGGAACGAATTCGTCAAATTCACGAGTAATCCCGGCACCGAGCAGACCGTCATACTGCTAGAGGCTTATTCCTTGACAAATCGAGTCAAGGCTCTAGACAGCACGGCCTCGTTCCCATACCGACATGTTCCATTTAATGGAGCGGCAATTGCTTGGTACTCAGACTCCAATCTGGATCCCGTGGCGCAAGAATTCGGAAAGAAGGTCCGCGATATCTGGTGGAACAATGATATTCTGGCCGCAAATGTTAGGTGAGATAATTCAGCGATGACTACTGGCTCCTACCTCTTCAGATGACTGACTATCGACAAAGTTATATCAACTTTGCACACGGCGATGAAGAACTCGATGTTGTTTACGGGTCCAGTTTACAGAGGCTGCAAGCGCTCAAGAAGACGTTTGATCCGGCGAATGTCTTCAACCACTGGTTCCCACTGACGCCACGTCAGCAAGTGGCAACCTTTTGATGCGGAACATCAGCATCAGAGATAACCTCGTATCAGCATTTGTTACAAAAGCGGAAAGTCGTCGAAACCGGCCCGCACCTCGCTTTATAACGCTCGTGGTGTAGAGGCTAGAACTTGCATCGGTCGCTCGAACATACGTAAGAGTCATCCATGCGACCGTCGTGTGTCGGTGTGTGATGTAGATTGCAGTCGACAAGAAAACGTGCACATTGTCGTAAGCGCTTATCCAAGACCCAATCAAATATTACCGATCTCCATTGTTGTAGCAAAAATTGATCCCCCTCTCCAAAAGTAGGCATGCTCGCATGATGCTCGACGCTTGTGTGATTACCTTGATGCAGCCACTACCGTCATCACACATCAGCCTGTTTCATGTGTTGAATCATTGGAACAGCCACCATTTTCCATGAAATGTACGGGGACTGACTATCACATGCATACCATTACCTCGACGCTCCTTCTCGTCTCCTCGAACGAACACAAGGAGCGAGTGGTGTAGTTCCAAGGGACCGACATCCACCCCTACAGACCTTCCTGCAGCCAGTCCTCCGGCAAGGCCAGTCCCCACAAAGGCTCGCGCTGCTCTCATCGCTCGTTCCAACAACATCGATTATGGACAGCAAATTCCTCAACCGTGCGGACTCTGAAAACTTCTGGAAAGTGGAAGCCGAATACACCGAATTCTGGGACACCTACGTCTCCACCCGTCCAAGCTACGACCCCTCCTTCTACGAACTCATATACAAACATCATGCAGCCCACTCCTCCTCGTACGACCTCGCTCACGACGTCGGCTCCGGCGCCGGCCAAGTCGCCGCCGAGCTAGCCACGCACTTTTCTCACGTCGTCGCCTCGGATAACGACGACGACCATCTCACCGTGACGAAAAGGCGCTTAGCGCCCACCCTCGACGCATCGCGCATCTCATACACCAACTCCAGAGGCGAAGACCTAGCCAGCAAACACCCCGCAGCCTCTGCCGACATGGTTGCCGCCGCCGAAGCCATGGTCCTGATGGACCCCGTCGAGGGCCTCCGTAGCTTCGCCACAATACTAAAGCCAGGCGGCACGCTCGCCACGTGGTTTTACGGCCGCCCCACTTTTACCGATCCGGTCCTTTTCGCCAACGGTCAGGCCGTGCTCGATCGCATCATGGTGCGCGATTGGACAAAGGTCATTCGGGGCAGCGGACCGAAACGCCGGTGGGCGTTTAAACGCTGTGCGGATGGTATGGCGAGCTGGCTTGACTACGTCGCTTTTCCCGCGGATACGTGGAAGGATGTGCAGCGCTTCAAATGGAACACGCACGGGACGCTACCGTTTTTCGGAGAGGAGGCGTGCGGGTTTGGTGTCGAACCGGTGTCGAATGTTGCCGAGGGGGAGAAGGTTGTTGTGCAGGCGGATCCCGAGTTTTGGGTCAACGAGTGGGATATAGCGGCGCTGAAGAGTTATTTCGCCGTGCTTTTTCCTGGTTTCAAGGAGGCGACTGGGGAGGCGGACGCGGAGACGGACGCGTTGTTTGGTGAGTTGATGGAGGTTATGGGTGGAGAAGGCGCGGTGAGCCGTTTTACGTGGCCGTGCGTGCTTCTGCTTGCTACGCACCGGTGAAGTGTCTGCATTGCACTCAATACTCGTGTAGGGTGCCCGAAACCTGAAGCTAAAGAGTATCAGTGAGTAGCGTTGATCGAAGCAGCCCAGCTGTCAAATGTAAGACGATTTTGACTGAGAAGCCACCACTATAGCAGCAACTCCAGTGGCCAAAACCTTGCGCATTTTCTTCTGATCCGTGTCGACGTGCACCGCTTCGTTAGATCCGAGAAGATCAGGGACATGCTGTGGAGCGACGAAGGTGTAGCCGAAGGATGGAAAGACGTTAGGGGAATTCCAAGGTTGGGAACAGATCAGTCGCCAGTCAGGAGGGAAAATCGTCGGAACGTGTACTGATTGGCTAGGTTACCTTACTAAGCTGTTCTGTTCCAGAATCAGTCCCTCCAGCCCAGGGAGCCGTTTCTGCACAATCTCAAGTTACGAAATGCCTCACTGGAAATCTTTCGAGCAAGAGGCGCTTGGAATTAACAGTCTGGGCTGCAAAAGCTGGAATTTTGGTGACCGTAATTGTGTAAGTTGTCGCCTCATGGGCAGAAAAAATGTGTATATACAACCAAAAACCCTAGTATAAGTCCACAGGAAGTGTTTCCATTGTTAACCTTTCCAGTACCAGACTGTACTCAATCCTTTTCCCCAACCCCTTTCCCAACTTTTCTAATCCTAAGAATGATGGTGGCCAAATCCTCCCATCTGATGTCTCCTCAAATGCCTCATCACCTTTCCCTTTTTCACATACATCTCCTCGCCCCCATCAGCGACCGAGCGCTTCGTAACAGCAGGCTGTTCGACAACAGAATTGAATGGTGTATCGAAGTCCCTCTTCCCAGGTCCCCAAGTCAACTTGCCGTCCGACGTTTCCGTAACCACGTTCGCTGGAGCCGCGGCCCTCTTCTCCTTTCTGGTTGGGTTTTCGGTGATGGGGCCGCCGGGGGTGGAACTACCAAGACCAACGTTGCCGGGGGCTATGGAGGGTGTGGGGATTGCAGAGTTTGCGGCTTCTGTGGTAGTTGGTTGGGCTGCGGCTGGGGCCGGGCTGCTGCCACTGGAGGTATACACCTTGAGGCTGTTGATGGTCCAATATGCGGATTCAAAGGCGGAGGGATTATTCTGTACGTAATCTTGGCATGTGGCTGCCTTGGAGGAGCAAGTGCTGTCTTGGGACCAAACACTTCCTATAACAAGAGTGAGCAATCATCAATCACCACACGAGCATGACATGGCTCTACCCAGAGCACAAGTCAAGCAGCTTAGATTTTTATCGAGATAGATGGAGACGTACCTGCCCAATCACCGCAGAAAGTGGTGTCGAAGACGATATTGTTGTTGTTGAAGTGGTCATCTATGTTGCAGCCCGATCCACCTTGGAACGAAGCAAGAGCGCTTCCCCAAGTTGATGGGTCGGGATTTGCACCGGTGGCGCCAGCTGGGATATTGTTGCGGCCAAAGAACCAAATATTGATTGCCGAACTAGTCCACTCCATAGCGTAAACACCACCGTTTGCTGAATTGAAGCCGTCTCCGAAAGAAGCTGGACCTCCCTGTTGGACTCCACAACCTTGATTTCCTTGGCAGTCCTTGTTGACCATGGTGCAGCCACCGTTGGAGTGCATTGTCATTGCATTGGTGGACTGGTAGTTAACGCCCTCAATGATGTCGATCTCGCCGTTGTTAGGCCAGCTGGGACCTGTCATCCAGAAAGCGGGCCAGATACCGCAAGCTGAACCAGGCATATGCTCAAGGTCGAGCACCACCAAACCATGTGTGTATTGCTTTTTGCTTGTGAGCCGGACGCTATTTCGGCCACGTCCCGAAGCGATATTGGTAGAGTCAGAACGGATAGTCACGACGCCATTATTGACGCTGGTCAAGTTGTCTTGCTGGGCGGTGCTGCTATCCACGTAATTCACGTAGCCATTGGTAGGATCGTTCTCCTAGGGCATTGGTCAGTAGTATACTGGAAAACGAAACGTAAGGTCCTACAGTATCATAACCGAACATTCCGAAGAAGTTGTTCCCACTGTAATCGTCTTGAACAGTGTAAGCAGCAAGGGTGGCCGATACCAGACCGGCGCTAAGGAATGTGGTAAAAAAATGCATATTGGTAGTAAGGAGTGACTATATGCGGACAGATGCTAAAGGAGTGTAAAGAACCAAAAGGAGAGAACGACTTCCAACCTCCCAACGACTAGAAGATCTTCAAAGAAATGACAAAGATACTCAATACTGACATGAAAGAGATAGGGGAGTAGAGCATATAAACAACTCCATATTACACCGCGGCAAATCTGATGCAGGGAAAGCGGTACATGGGCTCCAATCCTGGTAACATTCAAGGAAGCCTGTCCGGAAGCCGATTGTGAGATCATGATTTGTGGAGATGAGATTCAGAGCAAGTGAAGGACTTCATGAACCGGGATGATTGCTACGATGCCATCCTTGCGACGCATGGCGAATGGAGTGCAGCATTCACGCGCGGTATAGGGGAGTAGGAGCCTTTCATGAAGGCCAGCGTCTAGCAGCCTCTGGAACCACGGCTGTAGGATTTTAGAGGTGATTGGCAGGGACTAGACCATTCCCGTGTCAGCCACTGAGGTCCCAGCTTCAGGCGCTCAACCACAGAGTGGATTCCTGGAGGGTGTCAAGACCTTGCAACATGCAAAAATCGAGGTCGAATCATGACTTGTCGTTGGCGTAAGAGTCTCGGGCCGATGCTGGTTTGGAGCTTAGCGCCTTCGCGATCAGCCAATCAGAGACTTGAAACACTTGATATCAGATCTCGGCTCTGGCTGGTGAGGAGGCGTCGGAGATGACTGAGATGCATGTCGAAGATAGAAAAGCTGTTTATTCTCCTAAGAAAGTCTAGATGAAATTGGTGGTTGACCACCAGGGACCTATCAAAATGCGTGTTATGGGACGGACTCACTAAAGGAGATGTATTCGCGGCTTCGGCTATCTTGCTAGCCCGACAAGGTGGAGAAAGCTGGTAAGACATAATCCATTTGACCAGATTTGAGAGTTGACCGGGATCAGTAGATTTGATTGATATTATGAGGTAGAGATCCGAGTCTGTTCTCGTTGATGCTAACAGGACCCAAGCCCCGATAATGCAAATGAAGGAACATTGCAGAATACAGAGGTATCATACAACAGAATCCAACGCCGATGTTCATGTACATACCGGACATACATAGTTTGGGCCCGGCGTCTCGGAGGCCTCATCTCCCTCAGCAGCCTCGCGAGATTGTATCTTCTCCATACAAAGCCGATGAACCATGTGTCTGCAAGAGAAGATCACCACAGGACCCTTGCCCTCGTCGCTTGTTTCATTACTGCTTTGGGTATCATGCTCCGTAATTGCGTCCGGATCATCGCGCCTCGTCACGGCCTTCCCTTTACCTTCTCTGGACGACGACCTCGATGCCGTACCCCCTCTGCGGTTTCGATCTGTCATTTCCCTTTCCTCATTGCTTCGCTGCCAAGCGTCCCAAACGTAGCCACCGGCGCCTGGACCCCAGACCTTCATGCCGCAACCCTCGCATACTTGGCCTAGTGGTCTCCAGCCTTTCCGTCGCAGAGTGTCGGCCTCCGTCAGATGCACGAAGAGGTCTTTGTCCAACAATCGATTTGCGAGAGAGAGTAACGACTCTTCAAAGGCGTAGGCGGAGAAGATGGCTCCTAACACCGCTCTTAAATTTGACAAGGAAGGTGACGAGAGGGAAGCTCTGCTGAGGAACGCCCGAAGGATACGTAGGAATGAGACGTCCGTACGGTGGGCTTCTTTCGTATGAGGAGCGCTGGTGGCCGCGAGAAGCGCCGTGAAAGTCTCCTGGACTACAGTTCGTAAATCCGCAATTATCCTGGAGGGCTCAAGCCTGGTTGAGCTCGACGTTTGGTGTAGACTTTTATCTTCATCGGGATCTGCGTGTCGCTCTTGTCTTTCCGAGACTGCGCTGACACTCTTAGTCACAGCAACAATGGCGTCGATCAAATCTAACCAGAGCTCTTCGTCTGGAGAGAGGGTCTCATTCTGCACCTTGGCACTCTTGGCTCGTGCAAGTCTAGGCCTGCTCCTTCCAACGGCTTTTGTTTGCCTTTGACAGAGCCAGACTCCCACTCTGGCATACTTTTGGATGGATCTGGTTAAGTCTCGACCTGCCTCCGCAGTGTTAGCGGCATCTGGGCTATCATTGGCGCCACTTAAAAGACCAAGCAATGCGGACTCCAACGTGCTGAGATGCAAGGTCAGTCGATCAATGCCCTCTCGGACTTTCCCTTCCCTTGCCATCAAAACCACTGCTACGTCAATCACGCCACTACTCTCAAGTGCAGACAAGACTTCTTCTAAGCGCAAGTCATGGCTCTCGAGTTGCTTGACGTACTTGCTTACGTGAGATGGATTGTACTCGCATAGTAGCCGCACATATTGCTCAACGAAGTCCCGACTTCGAGTATGCGGCTTCTCCATCTCTCTAGATGATGTCGGCGCTTCCAGCACAGTTTGCAAATACTGAAACTGTGCGCTCCCATCGTCGACGAGTGCGGCCAAGAGAATATTGTGTAGGTCTGGAGCGTATTCATCCATTGTTGACGCCGCTTTCTTGACGTCTGCTGCTACGAGATCATATGCATGCTCTATAATCACCGCTCGGACGTTGGTGATTTGCTTCTCCGGCAATCCAGCGCCAAGTCTCAAACAATCACTAATGCATTGGAAGATGGCGTCGGGATTATCGTAGTCTTCGAAGCACGTCCTCAAAAGGACTGCGTACCGCCGCTCGGCTTTATAGATTGACTTCAGCACTCGGTAAAACCGGGCTTTCGAAATCAAGGGGATCAGTGAGGATAAGTCCGGTGGCTTGTACATCGAGAGAAGATATTCAACGCTAAGCTGGCAGTCTTCTGCCACGTCTTCGCTTGAATATTGACAAAGACCCACGAGCACCCGTTCGAGCACATGACCAGGAAGAAGGATGAATTGGGCGAATTTGGGAAGATTGCGCGCTATAAACATATCAAGATAGATGGTGTCATCAGGTTCGTAGTTCGGAGGCGTCATCACTTCAAGCAAGATGCTAACGATCCACTGACGATTGACCGAGAGGCCAAATTTTTGCTCTTCCGTCAATTGGCCCGGCGTCTCGTCAACCATTCGATCCTGAGGGCCGTTCAGGAAGCTGTCTTCGAAGGCCTCATTGAGCATAGCAAGGTAGCTAGGGGCATCAAAATCTAGTATTCTCCGCAGGTTGGGAAAGTTGGCGATTGACTCAGGTCTTGGAGAGCGTAGGCTTCCAATTCTTACTTCTTGGCTATATCTGTTACCACCAGAGAAGAAAAAGTGATAGATCTGAGCTTTGGCTAGCGTTGCCGAGTCGTCGGACATTGCCTTGCCTGTTGGATAAATGCGGCTGGTTAGTATGTAAGATAGATAGGGGAAGATTTTGGAAGCGCTAGCCCGCTCGGACTCTTGCTGTGCTAAATCAACCTCAGCCTGAGAGTTGAATCGAGGCTCAGTCAATTTCAATAAATCACTCAATATTGTAGTGTAGTCGCCGAGAGCTTCGTTCCATACGTAGAGTAGAGCATCATATAAACGATTTTTCTTGCATAACATGGTGATCTGGTCGATGTCCATGGTCTCCGGCTCTAGATGGCATATCATCTCTTCGAGTCGTGTATTGAGCTCTCGCGCGGTGTAGTGGCCTACAAGGTCTTTGACGACAATTGGGGGAATGAAGGTGATATCGTTGTCGTCAATGTAGGGTTCGAGGCTCTCAAGGAATATGCTCTCAAGGCCTCCATCTTGATAGTAGACGTAGACTTCTTCGAATAGGAAATCGTTTATTCCCATACTATTGCAAGCTGTAATACAGGCGGCCGCCAGATCTTCGAGCTGCCGCCGGTCTACTCGCGTTTCATTTGCTTCCTTGCTTTTGCCGAAAGCGTATCTGAGCGATGCCGACATCATCTCTATCAATTTCTCTTGAACCAGCTTGTGCCTTGAAACATCGTCCTCGGGAAGACCTACGGCAACCTTATTCGCTTCGCCATTGTAGTAAGAAGTTGCTAATTGAATTGCTCCTATGAAGCTGCCTTCTTCCATCAGCGCGAGCAGCCGGTCAGCCCAATTAGACAACGTTCCAAAGGAGATCTCTTTATACCCCAAAAGGAAGAGTCGCCCTTTGTAGGCCCGGAAGCTCATATAAAAGGCGTCTGCAACCACTCCGTGCATTGTACAAACTTCTTCATCTTCTAATTGATCAACAAGCTGATTTAATTGCGGCGAGAACAAGTCCGCATGATAGATGTGTTTCTGAATCAGATCGGAGGAATCCGTAACCACCATGGAAGGATCTTCAAGAATCACGAGTTGCTGCGTGATTGTTAAGACAGCCAGCACGGATCGACCGAGCCATTGTACGCCAACAATAGCTTCTTCGGATTTCCACCTGCTTCGGGGCCGGAATTGTAGACTAGGAGGTTCTTCTTTGGCCCCATTTGCAGAGGGTTCTACATCGACGACCTCCAGAACTGTAAGAATATTTGACCAACAGTAGACAAGCTTGATATTGGATGAATGTTGTAAAGAAACTGGATCTTTGACTTTGAGTTTGACACTCGGAATCCACGCCAATGCAGCGGCCATAGCACCATGAGCGGCCACTTCCTTGGGTCTTGGCGTCTTGTACTGAGTCTGTGCTATTGGCGTCGTTGACACGATGACTAACAGGTATGGAGTAAGCAGCGCCACCAGCCCCATCGAATCAGCGGCATGCTCCGCACTGCCCAAAGGCAAAGGAGAGAAAGACAATACGGAACTTGGCTTTCTTTGCCGTACGGTGGCTGCCGTATTGTCCGGATATCGCCCAAGTATCCTTGTCGTTTTGACCGAGCGTGCGACCAACCCCATACTTCTCCCAGCCAAGTACGAGAACGCCATGCCGTTGTCATCAGCGGAAGCTAAAGCCGTATGGCTCATTCCGAGGAAGCCAACGTGCAGGATGGCAACATCTAATACATGCCCATCCGGGTTCGAAGTGCGGCTTCTATTAATGGGGGAGATGTGCAGAAATGGCTTCGCAGACTTCGCAACCTCCCATGTGAAGATGCTACCCGCTGCGTGCCCCACGGCAATCGTAGAGTGGTCTGCAGATATTGCGATGGATGTCACAGCTCCGGACTCCACAGCTTTCGTTCCTGGACCAATTATTGATTTGAGATTCTGATTGTAATCAAATATAAGTACGATGCCTTTTGAGGTTCCCAGAACAATGGATACAGCGATTGCAATGCATGTTGGCCGTCCGAAGTTGCGTTTCGCAACCTCAGAGAAGGCTTGACCCGTTATTTTCCTAAGCTTCGTCCATCGTACAACGTCCCACGGAGCCTGCGGTGATTCACTCTTTCCAGCATCCTGAATTGTGAAGGCTGCCGAAGAATTACGCGAGTGTGCGTTGATGAAGGCTGGAGAGGAGGCTCGTGGGGAGGTGAATGGGGAGGGAGATGTACGCGCCAGGAACCGTCGATCGAAGGGTCGGAGGGACGGTGTCGGGCTTTGACCATAGCTAGTGAGGTGGGCGCCTCTAGCAGGAGATGATGAAGCTATAGAACCCTAAGCCTGTTAGAGTGCGCCACAGCTTCACCCAGATTCCTGCTCACCTGCACAGAAGGAGTGTCGTCGGGGATTGAGAGAGATCCATCAGCACTTGATGGTCTCCCTGGACCCAGACGAGAGGCCCGCAACAAATCCGAGTCTTCGCTCTCCACATTCTGTACTCCTCTGGCAAAGCCATGGGAACGGTCATCATCCACGGCTAAATCATCATCCTCATTCACCCCGTTGGGGTTTGCTAGCTTGGGCGTAGGTAGCTCATTTTCTTGCGACACCTCGCTCTGATGGTGTTTCAGGCTTCTCTCTTCCTGCACGGCGTCGTCGCTACTTGAATCAGGACCATCGTCGGCCTCATCGTGTGCAGCGCTCATCGAAGCCTTCTAGCCCTCATGTCTCCCAGTATTTTCATCAAAGCCGGTTTAGCATTTCGCGGCAAACAAGAGAAGCTTATAGTCGAGCGCCTTCATGGCATGATGTTAATAGCCAACGATCCTGACTATCATAAGGGTAATCGGAAAGCCCCAGTACGGTTGGCGGATGTTGCCGAGCTTGCCAAGAAACAGAAATCGTCCCACTTCACGCGGCCAGCGTTGCCAAGCTTTTTGGTGTCTTTTGTTGGATGCGCATGCCCTACGATTACTTCTTGCGCTAACCTGTGCAGTACTCTTTGGATACCACGAGCCTCACGAATAAGCATGTCTACTGTCGGACCTCAGCTACCTCTACACCTCCAAACCAAGCGCAAACGAGATGACGGAGACGATGAAGCCCGCGACACCTCAGAAACCCCACCCAAGCGAGCTCGAAGCTCCTCAAGCGGCGATGAAGCAAGACCACGACATATAATAGGCCCAGCAGCACCTCCAGCCGATCTCTCCGAGCTCCCCACTACCAATCCCGACCCGGACAGCGACAGTTCTGAAGACGACGACTTCGGACCCTCACTACCACCGCCGCCTGGCTCAAGTAAGCACCAAGCAGAGACCAAACGCCAGCAAGACTCACAAGACGACTTTGCCGCTCGAGAAGCAGCCAAGAAGCCTCAACGAGAAGAATGGATGCTACTGCCCCCAAAGCAAGATGACTGGTCTGCGCGCGTCGACCCTACAAAAATCAAGAATCGGAAATTCAACACTGGCAAAGGATCGAAAGCCCCAGGAACCAACGGAGGCGGCGTAAACACCCTCTGGACCGAGACGCCCGAGCAGAAACGGCAGCGTCTCGAAGACGAAGTCATGGGTGTGAAGAAGCCGGCACAGCTAGGGCCCGAAGACAAGAGAGATGCGCGAAAGGAGCAGGAGGCGAGGGAGACGCAGAGGAGGATACAAGAGTATAATGAAAGGAATCGCAGCTCCTCGTTGTATAATGAGCATAAGAAGGCTGTGCCGAAAGAGAAAGAGGATGATCCCAGTGCTAGGGCGTTCGACAAGGAGAAGGATGTTGGGCTTGGGATGAAGGTTGGGCACGCGCAGAGAAAGGAGATGTTGCATCGGGCAAAGGATTTTGGGTCTAGGTTTTCAAGCGGAAGTTATTTGTGAATGGTCAATAGACCCCACGGACACATCAATCCCAGCCCTTGAGCGGGGCAAGTCCACAAAACGGCAGTCACCCCTGGTCATCATGGAATCATGGCACGCCGCAAATACCGAATCCATCCATCTAAATCCCCAAACCCTCAAGCTATCCCACCACCTCTATAAAAATCCCAGCCGAACCTTCCGCACCCTACATCCCCAACCCAAGTCCAACTCAAACTCCCCGTACACAACCTCTACATAACCCGGGGGGGAGGGGTGGTGGTGATGGACTCGCTGCTTGGGTTCTTGTAGGGTTTCGATCCTCTGCTTGCCGTCTAATGTTGGCTGAGGAATGCGATGCCCCACTTTAGAGTCAGGTTAGGGGCACGAGTGGGTTTTACATTTCTGTAGGCACGTCGATGTTTGGGGTTTGTAAATGCTTAGATGGGTAGTGTGACATAGAGATTGGTGGAATGAATATGCACATGTACTTGGTTGATTTAGGCTTGGAGTAATGGCTGTTGGGCTAGTACTGTCATTGAAGGTTGGCATGCGTGGTATATAAGGTGATCTCCTTGGGAATCTTGACGTGTGATTGTTCAGAGCTAGCTTTGGAGCGAGTTATTTGGAAAGAGAGCAATATGGAAGGGGGTGGCATTTCTCTTCGCGCAAAGCAAGCTAAAGCAGAAGTCGACATCACCCTAGCTGATGGTCAGAGATAATACTTGATCAAATCAGTATTCCAAAGAAAACGGGAATAGATCTACACGTACGTAAAGCTTCGGACCTACTGCTGTACCCTTGCCACATTGACCAATACTAGTCTGCTACAGCATTCACATCTCCCCACATTGCGAAACCACCACATCATTCACAGGTTTACTCTCCCCCCTCACGCGCGTATTCTCAACCTTCTGCACAACGTCCATGCCATCGATCACTTTGCCAAAGACGACATGCTTATTGTTGAGGTAGGGTGTAGGAACAGTCGTGATGAAGAATTGGCAGCCGTTGGTGTTGGGACCGGAGTTCTAAACGAGGAGAGAGAGGGATCAATGGATGGAGATTTGGTGCTAGGGGCGAGAGTGGACTTACAGCCATGCTTAACAGCCCGGGGACGTCGTGCTTGAGGTTGAAGTTTTCGTCGGCGAAGGCTTTGGTGCCGTAGATGGTCGTGCTACCGGTGCCGTCGCCGTTGAGGAAGTCGCCGCCTTGGATCATGAAACCTTTGATCTGTTATGTGTTAGACCTGGGCTCTCTGGGTGGCTTTTACCAGATGTGATGTGGCTGTGCTGACCACGCGGTGGAATCTGCTGCCTTTGTAGCCTTGCGGACGGCCTAGGGCGTTCTTGGTTTCTCCTGTGCAGAATTGACGAAAGTTTTCTGCGGTTTTGGGGGTTGTGTCTGCGAAAAGCTCCATCTTCACCCGACCTAGCGGCTCTCCTGTGACGAGGAATAGAGTGAGCATGAGGATGGTATACCCCTAGGCAATAAATCGCTATTACTTGTTTCACTCAACTGAAACATAACATGGTTGGGGAAGACTGTAGTGCACATGTTCGCATATGTTGGTTTTTCTTTGGGTGACGGGATATCGCCAATGAAAGATGAGACAGTGAGATGAGACTTGAACGGCATGTTGCAGCTGTGCTATTTTGGAAAGGACGAAAAGCAGCTTGTTTCATGATCTGTCAACTCACCAGCCAGAGAAAGGTCGAAAAAGACGATCGGATTGGGTTGAGCCATATTGTCCAGCGTCGTGGCAGAAAGGTGTGATATCTCAATGCTTTGAGGCTGAAATGGCAAGATAGTGTCTTGGAAGCTATCCAATCACATCGTCTTGCGATCAGGCCCGCAAGCAGAGAATGCAATGGACCAGTCCTTCCTCAAATTTCAGCATATTCAACCACAAGCCATGTTGTGGTAAATCCGGTGAGCTCCCGACTGAAGTCGACTACGAAAGCGTATTCGTCACAGCCTCTCTATCGCACAGTAGAGATCGACGGTGGCAGAGGCAGAATCAGGATGTATCACCGTTGCTTTGCCCTGCGCACGGTCTGGAGGGGTTCCGTATCGGAGATCTGACAAGTTCCAGGCTCGGCCGGTGTTGCTTTAGGGGGTCCCTTTCGGGGCATTCATTGGCCTGCGATTGGCGTTAGCCTCTAGCCCCGGGACCCCCTCCCAAGCCTCTTCCCTCTTCTGCCGCCACTCCCTCGTGCCAATATTATCGTCCATCCTTCTTGGCCGTCTCCACCCTCCACCTGCTCTCAGCTCCTCCCATGCGGACCACGACAATCAATCTTCGCTCTCGACGAAGCCCTGATACTACACCACGGCAGGGATTGACGAATATTGATGGACGGCCGTTGAGCTGGATCACCGCATTCCCAGTGCGACGCTGTGCATGAAAGGTAAACAGGCCTCGGAAGACACGGCTGGAATCCTGGCTCGTCACCATCAGCTTATTCCACGCATACACATCAACTTCGCCACTATCATTTGCACAGTCCAGGGTGCTACAATATCGCGTCCACTATCATTGAATTGATGGGTGTAATGTGATGATCAAAAGGAGGGGCTAGCCATAGTTCTACATACGTCCTGACAGGGCCACCACGGTCAATTCCTGTGAGGCGCGACATTATTCATCTTCGACCGGCCTTATTTCTCGGACTCCTGGGCAATAAGCTTATTGGTCGACGAACTGTCAAAACCACATCTGCCATCTAGTATGCTCGCTCCTTTTCCCTATCGTTTCACGGTGCATTCCGTCTGACTACGAACAGGTCGCTCCCACAGCAGTCATGGCTACCTTATCATCTGCATCACTCATACCATCGCCCTCCACTACTAACCTACCGTCAGCTACAACGTCGGCTGCCAGTGGAGGAGGCGGTGGTGGACCCACAAGCTCTCCATTACTCTTCTTCGTGGCATTGGGATTCGGTGTCGTTTTCACCAACTTATGGTACGTGCGTTGTAACAGCGACCTCTAAGATCCACGCTAGCTAGCATAATTCCATGACCTTATCTGACGTTGGTATCCAGGATCATTGTCGGGGTCAAGTACTGCTTCCGGTACAATCAGAGAAACCGCCGAGCTCAACAAGATGACAATGGAGAGCCGATAGATATGACGACAATGCAAAGGCCGCATAGACGGAGGAGGGAGAAAAAGCTGATGTCAATGGAGGAAGTCAATGAGCGATTCCCTTTGATGAAATACAAGGCCTGGATGACTACACGAGCTGAAGAGGGCTTACCTACGGCTGGCGGAGTAGCCGCTCCATCAGCGAGTCGAGCTGCCAGTTTGAGGAATGCGGACGGAGCGATACCAATGTCGAGAAAATCGGCGGAAGCGCAAAGACCACAGACACCAGCCACAGACCATCGACAGTCAGAGGACATCAAGGATAGCCCAATATCCACCAAAGCGCCCGAGATGCCCACGGAATTAGGAGACGCAAAAGCTACTACAGCAGAGCGAGAACCAAAGAGTGTGACGAATAATACAAACCCAGGAACAAATGACATAGGTGCATCAACCTCGGAAGAACATGCGGAAGACGAACTCGACGAGGACGACCAGATTCAGATCGCTGTTCCCACGGAGATGTTGGCCAATCCAGGCGATTCATGTGCAATCTGCTTGGATACACTCGAGGACGATGATGATGTACGCGGTCTGACCTGCGGTCACGCGTTCCACGCCAGCTGCCTGGATCCATGGCTTACAAGCCGGCGCGCCTGCTGTCCGCTCTGCAAAGCCGACTACTTCGTACCGAAGCCACGGACGGAAGCCGAGATCGCTGCAGACGTTGAACGACAAGCTGGTCATCGCCTTGCTGGTGCACGGGCCGACATGCCACGCTCGCCTCAATACGCGTTCATGGGACACCGCGGCGGCAGGAGAATGCTACTTCCCGGCCGATTCATGACACAATTCTACAATGACGACCACCCAAGAGATCGCTACGGCTTTCCCGTTCGAGGTCAACGTCTGTCACGGTCATCAAGACAACCGACAGCGAGCCAACATGCTGTTACCGCCGCAGGTTACGCCACAGATGGAGAAAGAACTCAGCCAAATACCTGGAGGTCAACGATGCGCGGATGGACACCCTTGGTTCCTAGCGTCGGCAATCCATTCAGAAGAAATCGCAATAATGGAGGAACAACCGGCCCAGTGGGCAGTAGAGCACCAGGAAACAGCACCGGCAACCACACCACCCCTGGCCAGCTCGAGGCAGGCCAGTGATGATTGTGAGTCTGCATTATACCCATATCACGAAACGGCTTTTTGGCTTTCAGGCGTTTGGTTTGTGAGGGGAATGACAATGTTACTCAACATATCGACAGGGAAGCAGGAAAGGGGTGGCTTGCGAGGTATCAATGTATCTTATTCTCTACATTCAATATTGATAAGGCATGGTAAAGCTGTCAATAAGATGGTAATCTCTCCTTTCTGGAATAACGATGTGCGCCTGTTATTTATCTATTCAGATTAGGTTTCGAAAGAATGATAGTCTGCAGACAACGAATGTTCAAATCCCTTTGCTTACGCTTGACCTGCTGTTTATGTTTCCAAGATCCGAGGCGGGTTTATCTATTTCACATTTGGGTTTCAAATCGATGATGAATAGTCTCCAAACGAATCTATCATCCAGATTCCTTTAGCTGGCTACTACTCCCACAACGCTTGATAGTCCGTATGAAAAGCACTCATCAATCCACATACACCCCCTCCCCCCAAATCCAACATTCTATCTACCGAAACCCATACCCGCTCTTATTGCTACTCCTACTCCTTTCCCTTCCTTACCACCACCACCACTCCCCCCATCCCAAATATCTATACATAAGAACCAAACCAAGAAGTAGAAGTCGTACCTCGATCTCCCCTACAACCAGCTAGAAGATACACATCCTTATCCCTACGTTTATCTATGCATACATACATGATGAATAGTCAGTCAGTTGCTCAGTCCCCCATCCTAATCGTCCCAACATGATAAATCATCAGACATTCTCAAAAATACGAACCTGAGCTTAGATCGGAGTATAGTATAGTATAGTATAGTATAGCAGTGATGACGAGGTTAAGATGGCTAGATTAGGATTAGATGTCTGAATGAACAACGAACGATACCGTTGTGTGCAGGTGAGAACGCGCCCGATTCGTGATGGTCTCGACGCCGTTTTACGAAGCCTTCCTACTTTAGACTGCTGGTTTCGGGGGCGGGTGGTCGGCTTGGCCCCTTGAGTGAGGTGACCTCCAATTGACCTGACTAGTGACGCTACTAGCGCCTGTCAGGATTAAGTACATCAAGGGTTTCTATTCTCGAGGATTTCGCATAGGGGCCAGCGAGATGATCCTTTTTGGGGGTTTTGAATGAGGCTGATTATCACACCGCTGTTCTAGAGACGACGATGTTAACGTCCCCTATGATTGGATGAATAGGTCTCACGACCCGCCTCTAAGGTACAGTCTACATGAAAGACCTTAGCAACAACAAACTGGCAAAGATCGCTTCCGGCTCGCAGTCATTACAATGCATCTATCTTGCCTTTACTTCGATCAAGAGTATCACTTATTGAAGAAGGCGGTGCGTTCCACATCAAGACCATTTTATATCTTGGGCTACTATGAAGTGAATGACAGACGCTTGAGATATGCCTCGGCAAATTCTCAGAAGACTTTTCTCCGCCAACCTAATACAAGTGTCTCACACATCACTGCAGAACGCACCGCATCCGATACGCAGAATGCCCCTCATGTTCCATTAAACACTCCATTGCCCTCTTTCTCCATCGTAGTCCTCGGTACCACCTTTTTAATACCTCTTACATCCGCTTTCGGCTCCGACAGTGGCTTCGACAGCGCTACACGGTCAAGTGTGCTGTAGCTGCCTATCCCGCCATCGGTATCGGCGTGCGTGATCAGCTCTTTGCGTCTCGTATCCACAAGTAGACGTATCAGATCCGCCCGCATGTAGTGCCCGCCGAAGTCCGCGAGGGCTTTCGGGAGATGAGACTCGTTGAGATCAATCTAGGCAGTGTCAGACCAATCTTCGGGAGTAGAGAGAGAGTGGGAGGGAGGATAGGGGAAGGGAGTTGAGGACGTACATCCACAAACACCAGCCCTTCGAAGTCCTTGCCGGGCTTGGCGAGCAAGGAGCCATCGGGGCCGTAGATGCGAGTATGCCCGTTATATCGCTCTGGTGTCTCGACATCGACACCAGGCGGCGTGTTCTTTGCAACGCCCTCCTGGGAAAGGCGCTGGAAAGGCGCAAGGACGTATGTGCAGGTTTCGATGGCGTAGGCCGGGCTCACGATATCCGAGTTTGGATCGCTGACGTTCGTGTACGGGTCCGGATAGTTTAGACTGGTTTTGTCGGGGTAGATGGGCCACGCAGCAACGTGAACCTGGGAGTACGCATCAATGATAAGCCCGTGGTGCAACACAGTGATGCTGATGTACATACCTGTTCTCCAAGGCTGCAAGCATAAGCCTTCAAGAAAGGGTTCATATTCTCCCAACAATTTAGTTGGCCTACACGTCCAATGTCTGTGTCGACGACAGGCTCGAACGTGTCTCCGGCGCCGTCGCCGAAAACCAGTTTCTCCACATGCGTGGGCTTGATCTTCCGGCGGTGGTTCAAGACATCGCCGTTCGGGCCAATAAGCACCTGCGCGAGATGGCAAGTCGCCATATCAATCTCACTGTAGCCTAGCGAGACATATATGCCGTTCTCCCTCGCCGCAGCACGGATCCGCCGCATCTCGTCCGAATCAGAGGGCAAGCTGTTTTCGCGGTATGCCTTGAGGAAGGGCAGCGATTGCTGATAATTGATCTTCCACATCCAGTAGGGATACCCGGGGATCCAAACTTCAGGGAAGGCGACGAGGCGGCAACCTGCTGCGCCAGCTTCGTTGATCCATTTGATGGTCTTTTGGACGGAGAGCTCGAGGTCGAACCAGCCGGGTTCAGCAGTCACGGCCGCGGCCTTATACTTTCTAATTTGGGCGGGCATGGTAGATATTAGTTGACTGACTGCAAGAGACTTGGATTGAGCTGCCTTGGTCCTGAGAAAGAGGTATTTGGGTTGCTCTAGTATGTTTATATAGGCTTGAGCTCCGCTCAAGCGATGGAGGCTTTCGGAGAATGGTGCCGTGGAGATAAAGAGAATACATCCTACCCTGCTCGGAAATAGAAAGGCGATAGAAGATCGCTCGGCGTAGAAATCGGGCGATGTAGATAGCGATTGTCTTGACAAATCTCGATTAGGAGACTGCACCGAGAAGTGCTTTTTCTGTACATTGACGTGTCTTGCCAGCCGCTTCCATTAGCATGCAGAAGCTCCGCTTCCCGAACCGTATATCCTCAAAGCCTTCGCTAGTGGGTAATAAGATCCATCGAGATCGAGTGACTGCGAAGGGGCCCTCATGCCACTGGATCATGCGACTTAGTGTAAAGAGCTGCAAAATGTAGATCCCAGATTAGGCTGCCGGGCCCGGATATCTGTATAGATACCAAGAACGCATCCTCATAGGAGTTGTGGAAATAAGACTAGGTCTGCCTTTGAATTCTGGTTGGAGACAGATAAGGGGGAGGGGGTCGGTATCAAAAGACTTTTGATACCGACCCTCGGGAATAAGCAGCTAGAGCTGTCAGAGAGCGAACCCACGGAGCCTATTCTGATGATCTCTGGTTCTGAGAGTCGCAGCATAACTCACGAATCATGGTTGTGGATGTTATCTGGTGCGGGGAAACCTTCTCCACATGCTCGTTTCGGTGCCATCTTCTTTCGTGCAGACTTTGCGCCGTCACCAGGGGATGATGGAATTCACCGTCGCAGGGCCCCATGAACATCCCCTTTTTTCAAGGCCTCGCATGCATGTTGCTTTAACCACAAGTTGTAAATTAGACAAATCGCTTAAGCTTATACACGGCAGAAGACTTTAATTATAAGAAAGTGGATCCGGTTCATTACTAGAATACTAAAGGAAGGGAACCTCTTTCCCTTTCAAATCAAATCTGTTGATCACCTTCTTAAGAAATACCCATAGCTGGGGAAAAGACGTGTTGTGACACTTCTAACTTAGCTTCACCTGTCCTCATTATCCTCTCCACGTTCACTTCTCTTTTCTTCCTAGAATTCTATCGTGGTTTATAGCATCGCCTCGTTTGATAAAACCACAATTAAGATCCGGTAAGAATAGAAACATTGCGAAAATTATTAGAAAGCCAGGATACGGAAGTATATTTATACTGACGGGGAGTAAGCGTCCAAATATTGACAGCAGCCTAAAGGCGAAGGGAAGGCAGCAGAAAGCAGAGAGGGTGGCAAGGGGCAGGTTAGCCGGATACGGCACGCCTTACCGGATAAAGTATTTCACCTGCACACATAATACGCGATAGCGACACGACACCCCACGACAAGGCATTCCATGATTTCAGTAAAGCATTTCATGCACGAGATCGAATGGGAAGCGACTCTGCTATCCTATAAATAATAGGCGAACTCGAGCAGTATGGAATATATTCTCATGTGTACTAAGTAGCAATCGATATCCTCTTTCAAAGTACAACTGCTTCCTGTTACACTGAGGGAAGCTAGGTGAGTAGTCACGCGAACAGTAGAGGACAGAGGTGACTTTTGAAAGTTGTAACAGGAGTCATTTTGATGGACTAACTAAAATACATTCGATGTCTGAATCACTTGATAAAATCATAGACTAAAAACACGAGAGGTAAGGTCGTCGTGGCTGAGCTGAAAGGTAGATCCCAACTCCGTCCTCGAGCACCCTGGTAGGTGAATCCGACTAAAAAGTTGCACACGTTTTTTACTCCATTCGCCGCGTAGAGCAGAAGTCATAAGAACTTGAGATTGCCGCTCAAGTTCCACTCATGATCCCATCGCCATCGTGAACGCCCTCATTATCCCCCCAAGCGCCATTCTGAATCCCTTGCTTGAATTTCGCGTCCTCTACCTCGAATTGATCTCCAGATTTCGTGACGGCCAACGTGCCCTTATTGCCAAAGAGGGTATCGAACTTCTCACTTCTCTCTTTCTGGACCTCCTCATGTGCACCTAAACCTCTCTTCCTGACGGCGTTGTTGTGTACCCACCAATCGCTCGTGGCAGGGTCGTACAAGAGATGGTAATTGTCTTGACTGATCCTTACGACAAGTCCGTCTTCGTTCCACTGAGGAGTGCCATAGGCATTGGTATAATCATCTTCGTCTCCAAGCATGGACGGCATATTGCGCTTGAGGAATGGCAGCTGCAGCTTTCCCAAATCGATGCCTTCGGTACGGTCGCGCATTGAGAATGTGGAGATGTAGTACGACCAGCGTGCGGTGGCCGCAAGTTCGTCAGCCTCATACGTCTTCTCGTCTTTCTTGAAGACTGAAATGTAAGAACGCTTGAAGTTTCGATTCTGGTTGGAAAATGTCAGTAAAATCCATAAGCGATGGGGCAATCATTTTCCTTACGTATCGAATACGATAGACGTCGCCATCTTTGGTCAGCTTCTCGACTTGCTTGCGGTATGTCAATTCCGCTTGGTGGGTAGTCTCATCTTCCTTCCGATCCTTGTAGAACAGATTGATGACGTCGAGGCTCTTGTCCTTGTTGTCGCTGACGAGTATACTGAGAGCGAATCTTAAGAGCGCCGACAGCATTTTATCGAACGAGAACAGCAGCCAACCTTTTGACATATAGAAGCGACGCAATGTCTCCTCGAGAACGATGAGATCCTCTTCTCCTTTGATGACATCTTCGCACATTGTGAGGATCTGATGATAGTAATTTGCCGAGGGGCTGACGTCTGTGAAATACTTGGAAGGCTTCTTCTCAATGAGGTTCAAGTCGAAGGCAGCTTTAGCCATGGTTGCGCGTTGGATATCAGTTTTGACTTTTTCCTCGTTCAACTTGATGTTCAGCAGCCTTTCGTAGAGCATCTGGAATACTCTGAAGAAGCAGTAGATGTTCATGCTCGCGTAGAGGTGGAAATCTTGGCGCTCAAAGGACTTGTTGAGATCACCAGCTCGATTGCCAGTCGATGGATGGCTCATCCAACGATGCTCAGCTTCGTCGATGCGTGGAGCATTTTCCGTTGGCGTGCCGGTGGATGCTGAGGTATCCTCATCGTGGGACTGGTCAGGCGTGGTTTCTTTGCTTTCCAATACACTCTCTTCTTTCTGGCCTTGTCGGCCACACCCGAAAACCTCTCGTAGAAGACCATTAGCTTTTCTGCCACTGGCAGATTTGCGACCTCGCCCTGAGCTCGAATCATCGTTATTAACAATTTGCTCCTCAATTTCCTCATTTGGAGGAGGTGAATCGTATATATCACTCATACGGTCCGAGAACTGATCGCGATCGATGTCGAAGAAGGTAGGGATAAAGGTCGTCAAGAAAGTCTCGAGTCTTGTCTTATCAACTTCGTTCCCAACGTAACTATCGTGAAGATACGTCAGTATGAGATGGCAGGCGTCGTGAATGACATCCACGTCTTGGAAGTCATAATGAAGTTGGTACTTGGGTAGACGGGTCCGCGGTAGTAAACGTTGACGACGTTGCTCTTCGTATTTGGTTTGGATCTCCGTTTGGAGGATTTTGGGCTGGAACTGACGCTTGTCCTCTTTCTTGGCCGCGATTCCTTGGTGATCAAGACTCTTCCAGAAGATCTTGTTCGTCTGTTCGCGCCAGACCTTCTCCCACTCTCGCTATCATTACCATTAGATCTATCTTGGGAGTCCAAAGTCAATGCAACTTACTTGGCTTGCCTTCCATTCTTCTGTTTTTTGCTTGAGTCTTGCCAACATGATCGGTAAGACTGCATTTGGTCTTTGGAACATGTCTGTGATGATTGAATTGCCAATCTCCCTCCCATAAAGCTTCTTGATGACACGTTGGTAGATAGTCTCGCTCTGGCCTCCAATACCGGCTGGCAAGATATACGCAGTCTTTTCAGCGTCGGACATCATTTGCATCTGTTGCACTATCGGCTCCAGGAGCTGAATGGTTCTCAGGCCTGCCTCAATGTTGATGTCGTAGTCGTGACGCTCCTCTTCAATACGATGCAATGCTTCTTCATGGCTATTTTTGCGGTGCGCAATGAACCCGGAATCCTCCGACGCCCAAGTGGGATGAGACACCCATTCATCGTTAAGGACTCGTTGACACATCTCATCGCGTCCACCACATTTGCGTAGGCGCTCTCGCTTGGGCAGCAGGCGATAGCTGGGGCCTAAGCCGCGACAGTTGCTCAGCACAACTTTGTCACCAGGCATCCTGGGCTCGTTCTCAATGACGTCGTCTCGACCGTCGTATTGGATGAAGTTCTTAAACCAAGTTACGAGCTCAGGGTTGCCTCCAATGAAGCTGTAGACCTTGTGCATTAATGTCTTCTTGTCGATCATATCCTGGGTGAATAGGTTCAGAAGCTTTAGGAATTCATTGAACGTGCTTTTGTTGGCAACGAATTTTTTGACTCGATCGAAGAAAGCGAGCTGCTCAGAGATACTACCGGCATCTTTGGACGGAGGCATCGGTGATGGGAGGCTGGGAACCAGGGAAGGTGAGACTGGTGGCACCTCAGGCGCTGCTGGTTTGGCTTGCTCGACTTTGGCTCTCTGTAGCAAGACAATATCAGTACTAGCATAAATTGAAGTAAAGGAGAATGCGCTGCTGCGGTAACAATGGGCGGTATAGATCCAGGAGAAACAATCAACAGAAATGCTGGGTGTTGACAATAATGGGTACTCAATAAGAACAATAGAAGTTGCAAAGTGAAGGGTGATATATGAGCAAGAATGCTGGTTTGCTCGAAACGTTCAGTGACATACTTTGTTCGAGGTCCCCCCACGACCGTTCCTGCCATTCTGGCCACTGGAACCGGCCCCAGTGTCAATCGCCGATGCTCCACCAGTCATTTGCGACCCAGGCCCTCCTCGACGTTTCTTGTTTTCTTTTGTAGCAGATGGAGGCGCAAAATTACCCACTGGCGGCATTTTGATCTCAGGTCTAGGAGTGTGCACCTGAGCATTTTGTTGACCGGTAAAGTCGCCACGAACATTGCTGAGCATCGCGGCGTCCTCGGTGGCTTGCTGTTTAGCCGCTGCTTGAGCTTTGGCTTGTGCTGCCGATTCAGGTAAAAATTGTTTAAAGTCTTCCAAAAGGTCTGGCGCGGAGCTGAAGAGCTGCGTTACCTGTGCATAGACGTCCTGGATCGGCTTTGACTCCCTTTGGTATGTTTGCAGGATTTCTAGAAACTGCTTGTAGATCTCGGGCTGATTTGCGAAACGATTCTGTCATCCATGAGTATCTCCTTTGCTGGAAGTTGGCTTCGTCATGAACCTACCTTGATTTTGTTCACATACCCAATAGCATGATTGAATTCCACGGGGCCTCTCTTCTCCAACAGCTGGCCCGAAGTCAGCGCTGGGTTGCTTAATCCGGCAGCCGCTTGGCCAAGGGAAGCTATATGTCCGCCGCCAGGAGAGACTTGAGCCAGATTGTGTCTTCCCTGCGCTCCATTGGTCGCAACCGCGGATACTAAATTGGACACCCCCTGCTGCTCCTGCTGGTGGGCAATCAGCGCAGCCTGAGAAGCTCCAATTTGGTCCTCTCTCGGGTATGCAGATCCAGTGTCATTGCCGGCATTATCCTGACCAGCATACATTGGATGCCCGCGACGAGCGTCCGCAAGGAGACTACCGGAAGCGTCATTGTCGTTCTGCGAGGCGGGCCATTCGATACTTGCTTGCGGTACCTCCTGATAGATGCCCTGCCGTACGTTCTCCATTGCTATAACACCGTTGGATATTCCATTGCTTCGGTTCTGAACAGAGGGCATTTGAGACACTGTCGTTCCCATGGGCGTCGTTACTCGAATAGCGTTAGGGTCATCTAGTGTCCCGCACTCGATCCTATAGCCAGGAGGTAGGAAGGTATTGAAGCCTTGAATGAGCTCGGGGTGGCCCGCAAATAGCGAGGATACCCGATCGATCACCCCAGGGGTGTCTATAGCTTGGCTTTTGAAGTCTTTCATAATGTCGAGGAACTGGTTGTACACGTCAGGTTGGTGCACGAATCGGACTTTAACTTGATCTAAGTAGCTCAACGCGTCGTTCAAGATCGGCTGCTGCCCTTGTGATAGTGCTGCCACTCCATTCGGTAGTTGCTGAGGGGTCACAGCGTTGCTGAAGCCCAGTAGCTGCTGAGGAGGAAGAGACTGCATTGCTTGTTGCGGAAGGGCTCTTAAAGAATGATCGTTCCCAGCTTTTACCCCGTTACTAAAAACGTTGCCTTGTCCGCTAGAAGCGCCGAGCGGTGCTGTAGGCTGAGGCGGAGCGGTGCCTACACCGGGATGTTGGTCGTTCAGGATGCCATTTGGCCCGTGCAGAGTGGCTGGTACTCTTGATGCTATTGGCTGTTGAATCGGAATAGCTCCGGTGTGATTTTCCAAGGGTGAGGTAAGCTGCTCACGCTGTTGAAGTTCGCGCTGCTGTTGTTCACGTTGCTGCAGCTCAAATTGCTGTTCCTCGCGCTGCCGTTCACGCTGCAGTTGTAGTATTTCATTCTCCTGGTTGAAGCGTTGTTGCGCAAGCATGTCCAGCTGCATCTGATGTTCCCTTAGACGTTCCCTTTCGATCTCTCTCTCCGCTGCCTGTGGAGATTGCTGCTGCTGCACCGTTGGACCTAACGTAGGTAAAGAGTAGCTGGGGTGTTGAATGACGTGTTGCTGTTGCACGCTCGGTGGTGATTGCTGTAGTTGCAGAGTAGGTGGACCGCGTGCAGCCTGCAGAGATGGCGCTTGTGCAAGACTTTGAGGAATTGGAAGGCTATGACCGTTCGATTGGTTGGGAAAGAACGGTCCTGCAGTCACGGTCAACCAATGCTCAGATAACTTATTTCGCTACAATGCAGCGCTGCGGGGAGGTTGAATATACCAGGTTGTTGCAGAAGAGAAGTTCCACTCATCTGAGATGATGAAGGCTGTTGGGTCGACTGGGGCTGACCTGGCCTAGAAAGCTTGGATTAGCAAAAGATTACCAAAGGTACCTGCTTGAGGTGTTCGTGTAGTAACTGTACATCCTCAGGCGGTGACTTACCCAAAAGCCCCCGCTTGTCTTTGCTGCCCTGATATATGGTCATTGTTTGAACTAGCTCCCCCTCCTTGCACAGGTGGCCAGCCGTTGCCGTTCTGAGTGTTCATCTTGTGGACCGTCGGAAGGTGCGATGATGCTATTCTTGAGGATTAGCACATTGGTCTCGAGCCTGCTGATTATGCTATCAATAGGTAGCGTACTTTGCTACTTCCAAAATTGGTGTACTGAGTATCAAAGGTTCATGAGCGGGGCGAGGAGGTTTAGTAGAAGTAAAGACTGAGCGACCAATTTGCGCCTCTTCCGTACAGCAGTCTGGGACTGATTGTGGTGACTGCACTGACAAAGATATGAGTCAAGGTTTGGTCAGAGCTTTACATGCTGCTCAGGCGACGGTCGAGGAGCTCCAGCTGTTGTGCGTGAGCTGGTGAAGAGAGAGACAGCTGTGCGCAGAAGCCGAGCAAAGCATCTCAGGAGCGTCATCTGTCGCGCTAAGAGTAAGATCCCTGCTTAGCTCCGAAGCTTTTCCATTAGCGTGAATAGCCAGGGCAAGCAGCTTCACTGCGCTCCGCAACAACAATGGGAAGTCTTGATGCGTCGATAGGAGATATTAAATTGAATGCAAGGCGAAGGCAGCTTGTCATAGGCACGTAGAACCATATTCACCAAAGCCACTCGGACAGCGCAGCCATGAGAGAGACATTCCACTACTTGGCTGACTAATGCTGGCTTTTCATCCATTCTCTCACCCCATGATCTCACTGCCGCAAACATGTTGCGCTCAACACCATACCACCACCCTCATCCATCACAGTACACAACATTATGAAACCTGCGTCGCCCCTTCTCTTACTCACCGTCTTATTTCAGGCCTCTACCGTAACCTCCCAATTCGTTTTCTCCAACCTCTTCCGCGAAACCCCCGCCAAGTTTGCTTCGCATCAACAAGAACCGATCATGAACATCCCTAACATTTTGCTACCTCCCTCAAAAAGCGACGACGACTCCTCAGGCGGCTCGGATGGCCTGAGCATATCTGATGTGATTGGAAAGGAGCGTGTCATCAACATCTTTGCGGGCTTTACCCGAGATATCGATAGCATCTCCAAGCGCTTGAACGATAATGAGCAGAATACTACTGTCTTGGCACCACTTAATTCCGCGTTGCAGAAACTGCCGAGGAAGCCGTAAGTGCACTTTCCTGGCTCTGTGTAATTCTGGAAGACATCTACTGACGCGCAGACATACAGCTGGGAAGATCCTGAAGACTACAATGAGTTGGGAGCCAAGGCGTATGAGGGCACGAGCGGAGAGGACAGAGCCACGAGAAATTTGAGGAGGTTCGCGGAGGCGCACATCGTACCCGTCAGCCCGTGGAAGGAAGGCGAGAAAGTTGAGACGATGGGTGGAGGGCAAGTCTGGTGGGAGAATAAGGATGGCAACAAAGTGGTACGTACATATGTCCGCGAATACAGTTTCCATCTTTTGATATACTGATTTCGCCTCTGCAGGTTCAACCGGGTAATATTGAAGTCTCAAGCATAGCGCAGCGTGTTTCCAACGGAGAGGTATGGATTGTGAAGGAATGTCTCAATTACGCATGAGAGTCGTTTATCTCTACACTCATACATTGATGTTTATGGTTGGAAAGCAGGGGATCGGGTATCATCATGTCATGAATAGGCGTTATACTCTTAACCGAATGGTGAATCCGTCTGGACATGGCGGTTTATCTCGTAGCTGAGCACCTACCATGCCCCACAAGACATGTATTCATTCCAGCATCACCACCAAATGGTTATTGCCTCACATGCACCCCTGCAGCTTCCATCGAAACATCGCCCTCCCGTCACAGGCCAGGATGTCGCAATACAAGATAGCTCACTTGGTGCTAATCGTTTCGAACACAAGTCCTAGTTGCTGCCTAAGACTAATTACGATACCATGTATGATCACCCTACTCATCGCCAAATCACTCACACTCACCAACCCCCATTCCCGCCAAAACACTATTGCCATCGAGTACATAAGCTCTGCGAAAAAGATCATCGACGAGTAGTTGGATATCCTTCCTTCAGCACCCAGAGCCACCATGTACAAAGGACGTGGCACGGCCATTGAGTGTTGAATGAGATAAGGAGGAGACAGCTATATACTCATAGCATGCGAACGCTTTTGCTGGTTTGGAGCGAGATTGATATGGTTTGGAGGGTAATTGGAAGGGGAGGATTTGGGGGCGGAGAGATGGGATGGGATTGGGTTGCTGGAGATGTTGGGGATGTTGGGGATGTTGGAGGGAGATCGAGGAACGGACGATCAATTTCTTGAGATGGGCGTGTGGCATATGATAGGAGGAAGGGAGAGGGGAGGGTAGGCGAGGACGGGGTAGGTAGTTGGATTGCTGATGGAGGGTTTGAATGCGTTATAGGAGAGGAGCGTTTGATGATGAGCTGGTGATTATGGCTTGCGTACTGCGATTAGGATGTTTTTGAATATGAAGATATATGCACTTTTTACCGGAATGGCTAGGTCTCCAGTCTCTCATATGCCATCTTACCCCAGAATTATCTAGCCAACGTTGCTTTTTCCATTGCTCCCGCTCAGCTGCCTGGTGTTTTATCTTTGTGGTAGAAGGACTTGTCCGAAGGGGATGGGCTTGGTTGATGAGGAATTGCGAGCCATTGAATCAATGATATAGCTAGATGCACGGCGGAGGCCTGGAAGATATACTAGCGCGTGTTGCTCGTCCCCAGTGCGATATCCCATCTCAGCGATATTTGCTCCGTATAGCATGCTGCTATCAGCTGTCGAATTGACAACTTTGCACTCGTACGTTGTAGATATGAGATACTAGCGATTCGGGCGGAGGGTAGGTGTGCGATTTTTCATCCAGCGACCCCAAGTATGGCTCCTGCATTCTATCAGTGATCTTGCTTCATCAGGCCAGTGATGTTGTATTGATGCTCGTTGGCATCCTCATACGTGTCGAACGGCGGTAGGGTGTAGGTCTTTGCAAGCTACCAACCACTCTTTCATCATTGGTTGGCAATGTTATCCTTCGGTGTCTCACTCTTGAAGTCTTCCGTCTATACAGGCTGCTTTGAAGTAGGATGAACCAGTGTTGAGGAACCTGAGGTGGGCATGGTTGGAGGGTTTGTGTGGGTCGACGGAGACGGTCACGATTGGGATGTACTTATTGGAACTGTTAGTTCGGTCACTTGTCAGCCAGCATTAGCCAGGAGACCTGGGGAGATCTTGTCATCTCAAACTTGCACGAAGATTGGGCCATGAACCACTCGATGTCGTCGCAGTCGTCTCAAGTTTGGCGCGCCAGCCGCCAAGGGCTTCCCTTGTTCTTCACTGCGGCAGCCAATCGCTGCATCAACGCATCATAGATACAGCTCACTAAGGAACGATCAAAAGGTACTCTAGAGTCATCACAATGGCAAAGGAAGCGGATTCTGTAGTTTTAAGCATGGGATGAGGCTCACGTACGCCGCTTCGTTTCGTCGTTTGCTTGGATCTCGAGCAGGTTCATCTGGTCTCCATACTGGAAGTCTGCATCATTGCAAGTCTTCGTCCAATCAGCAAAACCATTACAACCGAAATGCCCACACGACTGGCAACATGAAACGCAAAGCTACAGAATCACAGTCAGGTCCGAAGACGAAACGCCCGAGGGAACCAGTGGCGGACTACTGCGATGCGAGCCCGGAGACAGATGGGAATGGCAATATCTTATGGCCAGCTTCATTGGAGGCTATTCAGAGTGCCAGAAACTTCATCAAGGAATGGTAGCGTAGACTGTCCGACTACGTATGTATGCTGTGTCTGATATGAATAGCGCTGCATCACAAGGCAAGACGCTTATCGTACCCGACAAAGATGCCGACGGTCTTGATTCTGGTGTGATTCTTTACAAGACCCTTGTTGCTCTAGGCCTATCGCCTCATTTGATCGATGTCCATCTGATCAGCAAGAATTCAAATGTCCATGACGAAGATGAAAGGACGGCCATGCAAGCTAAAAGTCCGAAGTATATCATCGTTGTGGATCAAGGCAGTCGATCTGCACCACCAGTAGTAGACTGCGCTGATACAAAAGCTCTCATTATCGATCACCATCTGAGCGATGAGTTTCCGAAAAATGCTACCGTTGTCTCTGCCTGCCATTATCCTCCAGTCGCGACGTCCGCACTGCTAACGTACGAGATATGCAAACCCTTGCATCCTGATATTGTTTCGTCATGCGGCTTTCTTTGCGCCATGGGGACTCATGGAGATTTGGGAAACACTCTTAAATGGAAGCCACCGTTTCCAGGAATGTCAGAGGTATTCAAGACGCACACGAAGAAGGCCATCAACGACGCTGTGGCTCTGATCAACGCTCCCAGACGCACCTCCGAATTTGACGTGGTCTCAGCGTGGCAGGCCCTGCTTGAAGCAAAGGGTCCGAAAGACATCTTGAGCAATCGGCGACTACTTGACGCACGTGCGGAGATCAATGAGGAAGTCGAACGGCAAACGCATACTCCACCAAAATTCAGCAAAGATGGTAAGGTCGCCGTTCTCCGGATCAATAGCGCGGCGCAAGTCCACGGCGTGATTGCTACCAGGTGGGCAGGCTATCTCAATTCCAAAGCCCTTGAGATCATCATGGTAGCCAATTCAGGTTATCGACCCGGCTTCGTCAACTTCTCCTGCCGCGTTGCCCGCTGCGCGCGCTCTCACGATCCTCCTGTCAATATCATTGCATCTCTGAAAGCAGCAGCAGATCTGGACACCGGTGATCTGGTTGAAAGGATGGGGGAAAACTTTGCCAGAGGCCACAAGGAAGCCTCCGGTGGCATCATTCCAGTGGCTGAATTCGACGAGTTGATGACACTGATGCAAGTTGGCGAGAAGCCAGATCCGAAACCAGAGGATGCTGCGAAAGCGAAAATAAAGACCAGCCCGCAGAAAAACAATCTGATGAATTACTTCGGAAAAAAGTGAGGACATGCAGGATTCTCAGCCTGAATTGAAGTCGCCGTGTACCATGATGTTTACCATCAATATCCCCTAATCTGGCGACCAGCGCGCTTAATTCACGGGTACCTAGGTTGCATCGAGACTTAACACATTAAGACACAATCAGGATGTGGGATGCACTCATGGCTGCGTCGTGTTCACCCGAGCAATCGTGTTAATGACTCTGTGTCATCGATCGGAACTTTTGAAGTAGACGCTCAATGATAAAGAAACTCCCATATAATCTTAATCTCCAACAAAATCTTCACGCTAAACATCTACAACACCAAATATTCTCCTCTCATTGATGGAGAAGCTAACAGCGACCAAACGCATGTCAGTGGCTTGCTAAAGATCTACAACACCCTCAAGAACCTGATAGCTGATTTATACTAGGTTCGGCGACATCTTCACAGTGACCATCTTCGTTGGCAGTCAGAAAACGCGATTCGACGTCCACCAGGATCAGCTGTGTGAAGTTTCAACCTTCTTCAAAGCCGCCTTCACTTCCCACTACAAGGAGAGTTTGAAAAAGAGCATCGATCTGCTCGAGGACGACGCGGATACTGTTGATCTATTTGTCCAATGGCTTTACAAGCAGCAGTTGAATCATCTGTGTCATCCGGCTGATGATGGAGGCGAGTATTTGATGCAACCTATACGGCTTTGGATATTTGCGGACAAGTACGATATTCAGAGCTTAAAACTGTACACTCTCGAAAAATTACTGGCTCATATCCCAGAGGAAGGCTCGGCGGCTCCATCCATGGACGTCGTGGAATATGCCTACAGAAACACTTGTCGGGGCTCGGGCATCCGTATATTGCTGGCTGAATGGCTCGTAACATATAATGGAAGGATATGGTTCCAATCCCGATCGACCCAGGATTGGCTACTTAGCAATCCCGAAATCGCGGTGGACCTAGTAGCTGCCTTTTCGAAGATTCCTGACGAGGATCATGTACCAGACCACATCAAGAACAACGAACCAGAGTATTACATGAAGGTGCGGGGTGACGACTCCAGCTCTGATTCAAGCGGTGGCGAGTCAACAGGCATCAGTGCAAAGTGATTGTCTCACTCCTTGCTGCATACGGTGGAACTTCCCTGAGTTCGATTTGGAGCTCGTTGAGAGGTGAGCAGTGCTCCCAAACATCTGAGCGAAGGAAATTGACGTACAATTCAGGACTATCAGGCAGTTGGGAAATTGTACGCAGATAGTACTCTTGAATACTGCGGTACTTGCGGACAGTATTATCTTGTGGACGCAGCTGGGGTGATATTGCATAGCATCAAAAATTAGGAGGTTTGAGATTCATGGCAAGGTCATTCTACAATACACACATGGCTTCATCTATCTCACTGGTGACGCGGGACGTATCCTTACTATCCTTCTCCAATATTGCCCAATCACTTTTCCAATCGTCGAGCGGGGTGGTTCCTCTCAACACAACCGTAGCGACCGTAGAGCTGTGATCGACTTCACCATTTGCAAGCGCGGCACGTGGTGGCGCGTGTGTAACACCAAACTTCATCACCTCCTCGTGGCTTCTAGCAATCTTCCACGGTCTCTTCCGCTCTTCAAACAACACAACAACGAGGGGAGAACTGCCCACCATGACATCTACGATCCCAGCAAAACGCAAGCAAGTCAAGACCACACTCTTTTGCGCCGACACTGCAGTCACTAACGATGCATTTAGGTTTGGAAATGTCAACACAGTCGCGCTCGTCGTTGGGGCCAACAAAACTATCTTCCATGTCCATGAGGATACCCTTTGCACCGCATCGCCTGTCTTCAAGGCCGCCTTCGAGTCGAAGTTCAAGGAAGGCACTGATCGGACGATGGAAATGCCTGACGAGGACCTTGATCTTGTCGAGATGTTCGTCAGCTGGCTATACCGCAATACCCAACATGACAATTTGTTCGAGCTATCAGGGCCCGATCCAGAACAACGGATGATGGAGACTGCCCGTCTCTTTGTCTTTGCCGACAAGTACGACCTAGAGGCTCTAAGGCTAGGGATATGCGAGAAGATCTTCGATCTCGCCGCAAACAAGGAGAACAAGGTTCCATCGTTCGCTGTGCTGGAATATGTCTACTCCAATACCCAACGGAAAGCTATCATCCGCCAAATCATAGCCGACTGGTTTGCGTGGACCGACATACGTCGTTGGCACCTTAGTGGAGATGAATCCGAAGCATACTCTACGAGTTGGCTATACAACATCCCTGAATTCGGCGTAGATTTGGCGCTTGCTCTCTATAATCCTTCTTGTGACACAACGGCGCCCACACCGTTCGATGGTAGCAAGTCAGAATATATACAGAAGTTTCAAAAGAAGAAAACAAGCTCGTGATTGGCAAGACTCTATTGGTGAGTGGCGAAAACCTTCAAGGGTCACATACAGGGCTGCTTCCAGAGGTAGGTTGTGCCTCTCCGTCGGGGACCAGGGTAAAGCTGACCTTAAGACTACAACAAAAGGCACATATGTGTCTAAGCCAGGACGTCCACCCATAGAAAGCAATACTTCTGCTTCACAGACAAAGATGCACAACACTTTGCACCCAATCACGTCTCTATCCCACTACTGTAAAATCATGCCAAATGGACGTATTCCCAATGCATCTCCAATTCCATTGTACGACACTTGAAAGAACATCGAATACCACTCATATGATGGATATCCTAGGTAGCATTTCACAATGTCGAATTTCAAACGATCGTTGCACTTGCCAACTCGAGCAGAAGAAAAAACCTGAAAAAGCCAGCAGAGCCGCATGCTCAAGACAAGAATAGCCAAGTCACCAAATCCCATAACAAAGCCAACACCCACCTTCAACAAAAATCCGATCGCACAATCAAGACAACGAGATACATGTAACAGCATAGACCTACATACCCGCGTGACTTTTATTACTTTATGTTTAAAGAATATAACGAAATCTTTAGTATTGTTATAAATACTTCCGATCCACCGTACCGAATTAGGTTCCTACTTCGGCATGCGCGTATAGGTGGTTAGACGGTAAAGCCGCTAGGTGTGGGTTGGTTGGTTCGAGATTTTACGGGGGAGATATCGTTTGCGTTGGGGTGGTGGATTGTGTGGGGTTTGACTTGGATATGATATTTGATAATCTGATAATCTACTACTATTCGTACCTTCATCTATTCCATGCATACTTCTCCGTGTGTGCGTGTGCTTGTGTAATGTTCTGCCAGGGGAGGTTTCGTGCTAGGAGAGAGGATGTTAATGGTGGCTGTGGCTTCGATTTGAGAATGGTGGTTATTTTTTTTGAGAAGGGGGATGTGAGTTGGATATTGCATTATGTATAGGGGTAGGGGGGAATTGTTTCGTTGACAGCCTGATTTGTGTGTGTTTGGGATATCATGTGCGATACGCAGGGCAAAGCACGCTGTCTGGATTTCACGTGGTCTCTGTCTGAGAGGATCTAAGCTGGGGAGCGTTGAGCGTGCTTGTATGGGGTTTTTCATGAGGATTTTCTGTGAAAGGACTGAAAAGGGATGCTTCAAAGACGCGGCGATCGTGATTCGGAAAGGAGCATTCTGTAAAGTAATACTTCATCATATATTTTGTCTATGTACTCGAAGATAGCAAGCTTTATATATTTACCGGGAAATGAGCCATGGTAGCGTTGCCGTTATTTTTGATCAACCTTCAGCGTACTTTAGTCAGATCCCGGGTCGAGATAGTGTACTTCAGGAGAAGCGCCGGACATTTGGAGACATACGGTTACTCAACCTTTAGGTGGCCACACAAGACAGGCTTGAGAGGACTCTATGTATCTTAGCATTTCGGTCGCGTAAATTCCATATTCTATACCTCGCCGGTGCAAATGGAACTCCCATGACCAGACCGGATTCCAATCGCGTACGTGTCCCGCTGGGCCCAACGGACTAAGATTGAGAATGGGGAATCGGTCTGCCGTCAGGGGTACCCTTCCCCAGCACCCATCCCGCTGCCATCGCAGCCGCAAGCCCCTCTTTCTTCCTTGATCTTGCCTCCGCGGGCGTCGCAATACGATACTCCTGGTCTTCATCGTTGGTGTAAGGCTCCAACGGTATAAATGTCGGGAATGGCATCACTTTTACTATAATTTTGTCCAAGTTTGGGTCTTGAGGTGGGGCAACGCCCGCCTCGCTCGGCGTTTCCTGTAAAAGCTCTACCGGCACCGCAGTCTCTAGCGCATCGGCGACGGGAAGTTCTATAATCTTCAGGCGAGTCTCCGTCTCGGATTCGTCAAAATCGGGACCGTCGCTGCAGAGGAGGATCGTATAATCAGATCGAGGCGAGCTGAAACACTCGGAATCGACGACGAAAAAGGTAAAGTCGGTGAAATGATGGAAGCCGTTCCTGTCGGAGGGACTACGGAGGTAGGAGTTGAAGAAGGAGTAGACTTCCTCGACTGTAGAGTTGAGAAAGGGCATCGGCTGGGACGGTAGCTCGGTGAGATGAGATTTGATTTCGGAGAGAAGCTGCGTGAGGGAAGGGGCGGAAGAGGAGATGGCTAGCCAGTCCCCATCCGGGTCATGGCACTCTAAGGCGTCCAGGTACTGAATGGCATTAGTACTAGGAGGTGGTCTGGATAGTGTAAGGTGGTGACCCACTTCATTTGGAGGATCCGCCAAGAAGAAGAGAGGATAATAGGTTTGTTTGTCGTCAAAGCTTGGCTGACGGACCATACTTACAGACTGACTGGATCGATGTCAAAGACAAAGTCCGGCGTTTGACGAGGGGATTAGTAGGGTAGGGAGTGATGGAAAGGTAGGACCAAGGAGGGTCCACGCTTTGATTGGGAATAAGGCAACGGCGCGAGTTGTTAGCTGTTGCTTTGGACTTCAGCCGCAGTCCTCGGCCAGGGAGAGTCAATCCTTCAGGTTTCAGCTGCGATGTCCTCGGATTTCATGTTACTGTAGAGGAAAGAGAAATTTGATTGGCGGAGAAGCCTCATGTAACCTCTCTGCCGTGAGGCACGGCATCGTTGCCTTAGTACCTCAGGCGTGTTACTAGCTAGCAAGCTAGTTAGTCGTTAAGCCGCTTCAATTTAGTAATAGTAACTCCGTAGCCGGATAGTAATTCTCTAAGTCTATACTTTAATTCTATTACTTATAAACTACTTAAAATATTATACTAAATACTAAAAACTTCAATATTTATACTATAATAAATTTCAAACTAGTAAATACTAGAATAAAGTTAAACTACTAAGAGAAATAGTATATTAATATTAATAATTTTTGAAATTTTACTAGGATACCTAGGGCTAGCCCTAGGGCTCCTAAGCTTTAGGTTAAGAAAGCTTATCCTAGAGTTACTAAGGCTAACCCGCTTCTACCTAGGGCTGTAAAGGCTATAAGGGCTAGCCTCTAAGTACTTAAAGTAGCCTCAAGGATTAGATATTAGCAATCTAGGAACCTATCAAAATGGAAATTTGCATTGGATATAAGTCCTAAGCGTATTTAGTACTATGTTTCTTAGTATATAACTAGCCCTAATAGGACTAGGCTAGTAGGAATTTTTTACACTAGTCTTTAGTATATAAGCTAGTAGGTATTAAATTTTAGGCTAGTATAGACTAGTACTAGTCTCGTAATCAATTATCGAATATAAAAGTTTAGAAGAATATATTTAAAAATTGATTACGAGTCTAGTACTAGTCCGTACTAGCTTAAAGTTTAATACCTACTAGCTTATATACTAAAGACTAGCATAAAATTTCCTAATAGCCTATTCCTATTAGGGCTAGCTATATACTAAGAAATATAGTACTAAATACGCTTAGGATTTATATCTAGTATTATATTAGGATTCTCCTAATCCCTAGACTACTTAGGGGTCTAGCTCTTTATTAACTTAGTTAGGTCTTATTAAGAGGAGTATTAAGGGCGGGGTTAAAGTAGGCTTTATTAAGCTAGACTAATATTAAATAATATTTAGTACTTAGATATTAGTATTTATATACTTAGGAGATAATATAAGTTAAATATAAAGTTCTTATATATTATAAAAGTAATATTATTATATAAATAAAGGAATTTATATTAAGGTTAACTAGCTTAACTAGCTTAAGAGGCTTAATTCTTAAGCTCTTTAAGCTTCTTAAGTAATAACTTGTTACGACTAGCCAAGTATAACAAGTAATACTCGGCAGGGGCGAACATGGAGGCATGATTAGTATGTCTTAGCACTGATCAGGATCAGGTTAATTAGTGTTCGATCAGACTGATTAGGATTAAGATGATTAGTATTCGATTATACTAATTATACTCTTAGTATAGATTTCCTATGTCTATATAGATAGCGATGTTTCCTAGTAGATAGGAGCTCTGTGCTTAACTTATATTATGATTCTAGTAATCTCCTAAGCACTGAATATAATACCTTATACTAGACCTGTTTAGTATAAGCCTACTTGCCCTACTTCCTTAACACTCCTCTTTACGAGAACTAATTATAGGTCTATCCTATCTATAGATAAAGTAAACCGTAACACTTTAAATACCCTTAGAATAAGTACCTTAGAAAGTAGAGACCCCCCCCTAAGCGTCTAGAGTTCACGACGCCTAAC